>ERZ839767.639-NODE-639-length-59968-cov-4.667685_pt1 | contig 59968 bp, 48 predicted proteins | sample MGYA00519879_ERZ839767 | MGnify/ENA primary metagenome ERZ839767 (study PRJEB31850, sample SAMEA3708852) | human gut metagenome | biome: human gut; feature: human-associated habitat; material: faeces | place: China | collected 2014 ... | reverse complement strand
AGGGTAACGAATACATCTTTTTTCCGGGTGTAGATAACTTTAACGTCACGGTCGCTATTTTCTATCAGCTTGCCTACGGCTAAAGCTACCTTAAGGTTGATGTCTTTTTCTTTAGATGTTTTACCCACAGCTCCGGCGTCATGTCCACCGTGTCCGGCATCAATCACTACAACAAAATCCTTGGCGGAGGCGGTATTAAAGCAGATAGAAAAGCCTCCCCAACAGATGATTAGTAATATTATTTTTAGGTGTACTGTGCGCATTGTGAACATATAATGGTGCAAAAGTAATGGATTTTTATAGAAAACTCGACATTTACCTTTAAGTTTTCATTGATTTTAGCAAAATAGGGAAGATTCGGAGTGCCTGGTATCATTGCAATGTGAGTATTCGGCGTTAGGGAGTGGTGTTCTAAGGTATAGGGTGAGGGCATTTACATGAGTATCTTTGTTTTCTTTGATGACCTTTTGAGCTTACCCTGTCTGTTACGTACGGTCTTACCTTATATGAAAAGTGTTTCATAGTTAGAAACACTTTGTTTCAACCGTATGAAACATTTTGTTTCAAGGCATGAAACACTTTATGTGATTGTAATAACTTGAATTCAGTTGACTATATTCAATCTTATGCCTGATAAAGCTTGGCAATGTAGAGTTCTGATGCCTGTATGGAGTTTACTTTCTCCCTAAAACAAGCAGACAATCTTCTTCTTTGGGAGAGAGGTCGGGAAAGAATCATCCCGGTACAAGATGAGGACCGATGAGGCTTCCTTGTACCGGGATGTGTTTTCTTTTTAAAGATTAAAGCGGTAACTTACTCCTCCGCGTACCCAGATGCCGGGTTGGGGAATGTTGCCGTGGTCGTAGTAGGTTTTATCGAACAAGTTGTTGGCTTCCACATACAGTTGGTAAGCGGGAGCTGTCCATTGAACCTTTACATCCAGCAGCGAGTAAGGGCGGTAGGTATGCTGCACGCCGTCCGTATTGTCCGAATAATCCATATAATGCCCCATCCGTTCCTGCCAGCGGAAAGCCCAGCTTGCCGTCAGCTGTTTCCATATCTTGTGGTCGAGCCGGGCTACGAATTTGTGCCTCAGGTATTCCAAGGCGTAAAGCGATTCGTAAGCGGTGTCTTCTTTCTTGTCCCGATTGATATAGCTATATCCTATATATAAAGAGGTGAACGGGAAATTCCGGTTGACCAGTTCCTTTAAATTAAATAAGGAGGATACTTCCACGCCGGTGGTGTTAATCCGGGTGTGATTCATCGAGTAATAGATGCTTTCATCGACGGGACGCACCCAGTCAATCAAGTCCTTTCCCCGATGATGGTAAACACTTAGCGTTGCCTGTATGCCCGGAGTCAGGTACTTTAATCCCACTTCGTAAGCCTGCATCTTTTCGGGAGTCAGGTCTTTATTGCCCTGGTGTGTTTCGTTCGTGCTGTAATACAGTTCCGTAAACGTGGGCATACGCAGGGACGTACTCCAAGAGGCATACGCTTTCAGGTTTTGTGAGAACCAGTATGAAGCATCTATCCCCGGAAAGAAATGAAACTCTTTGTCCCAATCTGTATTCATGGTAGCAATCACACCGGCCGATAAGGTAAACTGCGAAAGCAACAACGTGTGCTCCGCATGGAAACTGATATGGGTCCGATTGCGCCCTTTGTCGTAGAGACGTTCGCTATGCGAAATGTTTTCGGGCTTTTTCAGCGGTTCACCCAATACGGTACTTATCACATCCTCGTTGCGCACTTCCGTGCCGAAAGCCGTTTTCCCGAGACTGCTGGTAAAGTAACTGTTCAGGTTTATCCCGTAAGTAGTGGTCCGGTGGTAATTAAACGGCACTTTGCTTTCATCTCCCCGAATGAGTTCGAAGCGGTCGTCGGCCTGCGTCCAATAAACGGAAGGCAAGAGATGGAGAACTCCTTTCGTTTCGGCCTGTACCGAAGCAAAGTATTTGCGGGTATGTTCGAACTGGTTGGCATACTTGGCGCTGTAAAAAGTATTCGCCCCGTAATCTTTGTTCGAATAACCGGCTTGCCACTTTACGTCTACCTGTTCATGGGTAAAAGCTCCCTGATAAAAAGCCGCTTGCGTTTTAAAGTCGCTGTTGTCGGTAGCGCAGTCGCTCCGGTTCAAACTGCCCGAAAGCTGGTTGCTTACCTTTCCTTTTGTGTAGTTGAAGCGTGCGCCTCCCCCGATTAAACCGTATGAACCTCCCTCTGCATGTGCGGCAAGGTGGCTCTGCGTGTCTGTTTTGGTCACAATATTGATGGCTCCCAATAGCGAAGAGGTGCCATACACGCGTCCTGCGGGACCTTCGAGAATCTCGATGCGTTCAATATCGTTTAAGTCAACCGGGAAGTCTGCGGCGTTGTGTCCTGTTTGCGGGTCGCAAATGTTTACGCCATTTAAAAGGAGAGTAATTTGGTCGAACGTGCCTCCACGTATGCTGATGTCTGTTTGAATTCCGAGGTCACCTCGTTGGCGGACATCTACGCCAATGACATACTTCAGTAAGTCGTTAACACTTTGTACGGGGGCGGCGGCAATCGCCTTGCGGTCCAGTACAGTCACCGTTCTCGCCGCTTGGTTCAGAGTAAGCGGTACACGCGACGCCGTCACCTCCACTTCCTGCATCTCCACGTCTGCTATCTGTCGGTTCTCCGAAACGTGGTGTACGGTTTGTGCCGAAACGCTTCCCGTGTTGGCAAAGGCCAGGGTAGCGAACATCAGCGCGCCGATACGCACCTCTTTCTTCAAACTGCAGAACACGGAGTACGACTTACGGCTCAGTTGATGAAACTGTACGGTCGTCCGTTGGTTTTGTCTTTGTTTGTACATAAATAATTTGTTTTGTTTTGCAAAATTGCGTGGCAAAGATATAATATCCCTGTGAGATGATTGGCAAAACATCGTAAAAAAGTCCTCCTCGGGAGGAGCGTAGTGTTCAGCTCCTCCTGTTAATTGAAGAATTCTTTGCTTTTGATTAAGTTCTTCACCGCTTCGGCACTTGATGTATTCGTATTATCCATAAAATTCATAAACGGACAGAAGTTCTCCACATTAACCATACACCAATCATCCATAAATGCGATGAAATTGTCATCATCAAACGATAGTCTGAATCCTATTTCTTTATCGCTGTTTTTTAATGTGAGGATACATAGACTTTTAAACGTAAACGGATACGTTTTTCCATTGCAATAAATAGCACCTTTCCCTTTCCTGTCGAAGCTAATCCTTGCCGGACTTTGCATATCTTGCATTTTTCCTTCTGAATTGGATACCTTATAATATTTGTAGAAGAAATTGAAATCATAATAGGATGTGACGTCATATATATTTGTTGATACGTAGCATTTTTCCCATTTATTATTATTCATGATATAGAAATCGTTATTTGCTGTTTTCGGGATACTTACCTTACACAAAGAGTTCTCAACCATATAATAATTGTCGTCTTCATTGTATTGGGTATAAGTAGACCAGATGCCTTTTTCTTTTATGGGTCTGTACTCCCTCCACGTATCTCCGTCTCTGACAAAATAACCTCCTTCATAACAGTAGATTTTCCGACTGGCGTCATTAAAATAATTGTATATTTCGCGTGTGTCATAAATCATCTCCCAGCCGTTATTCTTATAAATGTAGAATAGTTTGTTCGCCCTTTTGGGAACGCTCAGAGAGCAACGGTTGTTTTTTATATTATAAAAGTCAGCCTCTTCATTGTATTGGGTATAAGTAGCCCAAGCTTCTTCTCTTTCTTCCGGACGATATTCGCTCCAGGCATTTCCGTTTTTAATAAAATATCCTCCATTGTATGTGAACAATCCTGTTGTTTGGGCATAACTATTGCCTATTGCACAAACGAATAGAAATAGATGTGATAAAAATAATGTTTGAAGTTTCATATCGTATATTATTATTGAATTTCATACGTTTGATTCTATTCTTGATTTATGAATCCTTCCATTGGTCATAATACTTAAAAGAAGAGAAAAGTGTAACGCTCTATTCTTTTTCTGATTAAACACTTAGAATAAGTTCTTTAGCTAAATGCAAAAATAGTAAAATACTTTAATCAGAACTTTGTTTATAGATAAATTATTTTATTTGCATGCAAAAGATTCTGTTTCCCTTTTTTTGATAGTCCCAGTAGAGATAAAGCTCAATACATCTTCTTTCCTGCAGCTATGTATCATTCCGGAAACTATCAGGCCTTTACTCCTTAGCCCGCTTGTGGGCTAGTAACTCCTTTTAATTACTGTAATTAATAATGATGCACGCTGGTATTGTCAAACAGAAAATAGCAGGTCTACAGAACGGCAAGACGCTATAAATAACAAGGAGGTAAATGAATCGGGTATCAGAGAGATTCTTTATTTACCGAAAAACTTCAGTGGAGACCGCATCTGGAAATATTTCGGTTCAGACTACAATGCATGCATATCCGCTTATAATTGCATGAAAGAAGTAGCTCAAAAGTTAAGAATATACGGTTGTAAATAAAGAATATAAGAAGAAAAAGGAGCAAGGATTACATTCTTTATTGTAATTTTGCCCCGGAAAGTGAAGACAGGTTGCATGAAGCGTTACATTTGAACCAATTCGATGCTTTTGCGCTTGTTTTCTACTCTTTTTGCACTGAATTCCTTTTATATCGGAGACTGGAGACGATATGGGGGGATTAACAAGCAGGAGTTGATTCTATAGAAAAAGAGCTCAATCTCTTGAGGGCAATAGGAGGATGGATAAGAAATAAAAAGATGTGAGAAGTAAAAAGAGTGGCTTATGTTGAAGTTTCTCAAAAATTGGACGTTGCCCATAGCGATGTTGACGGGTGCGTTGGTCTATTTATTGTTTGCCTGGATTCCGTTCTTGGAACCGACGAAACCGTTTGTTCGTTCAGTAGTTAACTTTCTGACCCCTTCCCTGATTTTCGTCATGTTATTCGTTACGTTCTGTAAAATATCTCCGAAGGAGTTGCATCTACGCCGTTGGCACGTATGGCTTTCTATTTTTCAAATTATAGGGTGTGTAGCTGTGTATTACCTGCTCGCTTCGTTGAACCGGATTGTGGCACAAGCCGCCATGGTGTGTGTGATATGTCCTACGGCCACGGCCGCTGCAGTGATTACGGGAAAGTTGGGAGGCAGCGCATCAAGCCTGACTACCTATACTTTATTGTCGAACCTGCTTACAACGATTATTGTTCCGATTATTTTTCCTATCGTGGAACCTCATGTCGGAATCGATTTCTTTGCCTCTTTCCTGCTGATACTGGCTAAAATCTTCCCGCTTCTTATTTGTCCGTTTTTGGCGGCATGCGTTATGCAATACACATTCCCGAAGTGGAACGCCAAGATAACTTCCGTTCGCGACCTGGCTTTTTACCTTTGGGCTATCTCGTTGGCTATTGTAACCGGCGAAACGGTTAAGTCGCTGATGACGAGCCATGCCGACCCGAATGTGGAACTTTGGATTGCACTTGTCGCTTTGATTATCTGTTGCCTGCAATTCTTTCTGGGTAAAAACATTGGCGGCGCTTACAACGACCGTATCAGTGGCGGTCAGGCTTTGGGGCAGAAGAATACCGTGCTCGCCATCTGGATGGCCTATACATTTCTGAATCCCTTATCATCGGTAGGTCCTGGTTCTTACGTGTTGTGGCAGAACATTATCAATAGCTGGCAACTGTGGAAGAAGCGGAAGAAAGAGATGCAATAACAACAAGTGATGGTTGATATGAAAGCTTTAAAAATATGCGGCAATTTTATAAAGACTGGGAGCTTATTTTAAATCAGCAGCCACTGGCTGACGATTTGGAGTTGGATGAGAATTTGCTTTTTATGGAAATTCGTCAGCCAGTGGCTGACGAATTCAATTGGGCGGATTTTCTTTTAATCGGCTTTAGCCATCATACTGAAATCATCTCCAACGCTAAGACTTTGGATGCATGATTGCTTTATATACACGAATGTGCAACTCGCTATGAGAGCAGATATATTTTAAGGGATTACTTAAAAGCGGAGCTATATAGCCATCGGGGAATTTTACCAAACAATTTTGCACGAACATAACATTTGCAACAAAAGGGTTTCTTTAAAGATTAAAATTAAGATATAAATAAAGGTATAAAAGATGAATCAGCACTCTGAGTGGGGGATGACCCGTACGGCGATGGGCATTTTATTTGCATTAAGCCTTTCGCATTGCTTGAACGATATGCTTCAGTCTATCATTATGGCGGTGTATCCGCTACTGAAGCACGACTTGTTATTGAATTTTGCCCAAATAGGTTTGATTACATTAGTCTATCAGATAGCCGCATCGGTATTTCAGCCCGTGGTGGGCTTGTATCTGGATAAGAAACCGAACCCGTGGTTTCTGCTTGTGGGTATGAGCTTTACAATGACCGGGCTCATGAATCTGGCCTTTGCCTCCGCTTTCTGGTGGGTGTTGCTCTCCGTCTTTTTTATAGGCATCGGTTCTTCCATTCTCCATCCGGAAGCTTCGCGTCTCACGTTCCTTGCTTCGGGAGGGAAACGCGGTTTGGCACAGTCCATCTTCCAGGTAGGCGGAAACTTGGGCGGTTCGTTAGGCCCTTTATTGGTAGCGCTTTTGGTGGCGCCTTATGGACGGCAGAATGTGGCTTTCCTATGTGTGTTTTGTGTGGCGGCCATGGCGGCGATGATACCTATCTGCCGTTGGTACAAGCGGGTGCTTCGGGTCATGAAGCGCAAGCATCAGGTGGCGGAAGTGCAAAGCGAGTCTCCTTTGTCGAAGAAGATGACGGTGTTTGCCATCGGCATTCTGTTGGTATTGATTTTCTCCAAGTACATCTATATGGCCAGCTTGAGCAGCTATTACACGTTTTACCTGATTCATAAGTTTGGCGTCAGCGTACAGTCTTCGCAAATCTTCCTGTTTGTGTTCTTGTTTGCTACGGCGGCCGGTACTCTAATCGGCGGACCGTTGGGCGACCGCATCGGACGGAAATATGTTATCTGGATATCCATATTGGGTACCGCTCCTTTCAGTCTGCTTATGCCTCATGTGGGGTTGGTGTGGACTTGTATTCTGAGTTTCATTATCGGTTTGATTCTCTCTTCGGCATTTCCGGCCATACTCCTCTATGCGCAGGAGCTTTTGCCCTATAAATTGGGATTGGTATCCGGACTCTTCTTCGGATTTGCTTTCGGTATAGCCGGCATTGCCTCGGCGGTGTTAGGAAACATGGCCGATACATACGGCATCGAAGCGGTATATAATGTGTGTGGCTATATGCCATTGCTGGGATTGGTCACCTATTTCCTGCCTAACCTTCGGAGTAAAATTGGATAGGTCTACGGGACCTCATTGGATAGGCTTGCGGAAGGGGTACTCCGTAGGCCTACGCAACAACATTGGATAGGCTTACGGAGTAAGATTGGACAAGTCTACGGAGTTTGGTCCGGTATGCGACGAAGTTAACTTCGAGCTGTTTTGAAATTTGAGTGAAAGGTACAACAAAGTAAAGTTAGATATGTTTTGGAGTTTTAATGAATGGAGAGCTTATTAAGTTGAGAGTTATTTAATTGAAAGTTGAAAGTTGAAAGTTGAAAATTGAAAGTGATAGACTGCTTTAGTGGAGGGTTATTTAATGGAAAGTGAAATAAACTCTTAAATAAATAAGAATAATGAGAAGTAGAAACAAGTATATTTTTAGTCTGTTGTGCCTGTTGCCTTGCATGGCGGCAGCGCAAACGGGCGATTTGGTTTCAAGGATAAACGGGATTATAAAAGGAAAGAAAGCCCAAGTGGGTGTGGCGGTTATCCTTAACGGGAAAGATACGGTAACAGTGAATAACGAGTCCCGCTATCCGATGATGAGCGTCTTTAAGTTTCATCAGGCTTTGGCGGTGGCGGACTCTCTTCAGCGTAACGGACAGGCGTTGGATGCGGAGGTTTTTATTAGAAAAGAAGAGCTGAGGCCGGATACATACAGCCCGTTGCGCGACAAATATCCCGAAGGAGAGATTTCCCTGTCGGTGGGAGAATTGTTGAAATATACGTTGCAACAAAGCGATAACAATGCTTGCGATATCTTGTTTGCCCGTTCGGGCGGACCGGAAGCGACCGACCGCTACATCCGTTCGTTGGGTGCGGCAGACTTTTCTATTGTTGCCACGGAAGATGCGATGCATCAAGACCTTTCGCTGTGCTATCAAAACTGGAGTACTCCGCTTGAGGCGGCCGGCTTGTTCCAAAAGCTGTTTACCCGAAACCTGTTTGAAAAGCCGTATCAAGAGTTTCTGGAACGGACATTGGTAGAGTGTGAAACCGGGAAAGACCGTCTGGTTAAGCCTTTGCAGGGTACCGGCGCGGTGACGGGACATAAAACCGGAACCGGCGACCGCAATGCCAAGGGGCAGATTATTGGTTTGAATGATGTGGGCTTTGTACGCCTGCCCGACGGACGGTATTATGCCATTGCCGTATTTATAAAAGATTCGGAAGAAACCCCTCCTGCTACGGCGCAAATCATAGCGGATATTTCGGAAGCGGTATACCTTTATCTGGCGGAGTAGAAGCCTTTTGCTGATATATAAAAAATATTAAATTCTTGTATATTCCTTCTGTATTTTTATCTTTGCGCAATGGAAGCCTCTGATTTTGTTAGTGTTATGGTAGGAAAGGCGGACATTCGCCCTGCTCCGTATAGGACGTGGCTTCCTCTGTTTTTGGAAGACTTAACTTGTTTCAAATACAAATAATTATGAAGACATCATTCGTATTAAATGTGCTATTAGCTATTGCACTGGTCCTGTTGTTGGTAAAGAATCTCTTTTTCTCAAAGGAAATCACGCCTACAGCTAATTTGGATACTACTTCGGTGGTAATGGAAAATATTCTGACGCGTACCAGCATCCGCTCCTATCAGAATACACCGGTGGAAGATGAAAAAGTGGAAACCATGCTCCGTGCTGCTATGGCGGCTCCTTCGGCAGGGAATAAACAGCCTTGGACATTTGTGGTGATAAAGGACAGAGCCTTATTGGATAGCATAGCCAACCAATACCGTACTATCCGGATGGCTAAGAATGCACCGATAGCGATTGTGGTTTGTGGCGATATGACCAAGACTTTTCCTGAAGATGGATTCGATTATTGGGTAGAAGATACTTCGGCCGCTACGGAAAATTTGTTGTTGGCTGCTCATAGCATGGGACTGGGAGCCGTATGGTGCGGCGTTTATCCTATCAAAGAACGGGTAGCTTTTATCAAAAACTTGCTTGCTTTGCCCGAGAACATTGTACCGCTAAATGTTATTCCCATAGGATATCCGGCAGAAGAGCCTACCCCCAAAGATAAGTGGAAACCGGAGAACGTCCGTTATGATACGTGGTAATTCCCTATAATACAAGAAGGTATCTGAACAAATATCAGATACCTTCTTATTTAAATAACTAACTATGTTAGCAATGATAACTAACTATGCTAGCACTCATAACATAGTATGTTAGCGATGATAACTAACTATGTTATTTAGCTCTTCTTTGGCGACCTTGTGAGCGCATGCTCTGGTACTTCTTGTACTGCTCTTCGGTAAGGATGCTTTTTATTTTCTCGTCCGATTTCTTCCGTTTGGCTTCCATCTCTTCGCGTGAAGGTCTTTGACCGTTTTTGTTGTTCGCTGGTCTCATCTCTTCCATAGCCTCTTTAAACTGTTTGGCTTGCGTTTCATTCAATCCCAATTCGGTAACCATCTGTTCCATACGTTGTGAGCGGTCCGGTCTTTGTCCCTTTTTGTCCTGAGCCATGCATGCAGCTGAGCTGAGAAGCAGCACAACGGCTAAACTGAAAATTTGTTTCTTCATAATTGTTTCATTTATTAGTTTCATAACATACTTATGACCCATTTAGTTGGCTAAAGTTTAGTCTGTATGTATTAAAAATCTACGAATACCTGAAATATATCGACTAAATGCCTGTTTTACTTTTGTTTTATGGCAGATAAGGCTTGTTAGGTATGTACGGAGAGATACCAAAGACTTCTGATATTGAACAAAACACAGTAAAAAGAGAATTCACTGTAGGTAAATATTGTTGTACTTTTGCCTTCAAATTTAAGAAAATAGTTTATGATTCAAACAAATGTACTTTATAAAAAGAACAGGGCGCTATTTAGTTACGATGCGTTCTTACTGGTATTGCTTGGAATGCTTACGGCATTTGGCCCTTTCGTTACAGATATGTATTTGCCTAGTCTTCCTTCGATGGAAGCCTACTTTGCCACCACCTCTTCTATGGTGCAACTGGGTTTAACCTTTAGTATGATAGGTTTAGCCGTAGGGCAGATTATTTTTGGTCCGTTAAGTGATAAATATGGACGAAGGCCGCTTTTATTAGCCTCCATGTGGTTGTTTATTATCTCCACGGTAGCCTGTGTTTTTGCTCCTACTATCTTTGTTTTTGTAGTGTTGCGTTTGTTGCAGGGTATTGGTGGAGCAGGGGGCATTGTTATCTCCCGTTCTATTGCAACCGACCGTTACGGAGGAAAGGAATTAGCAAAGATGCTGGCGGTAATAGGAGCGATTAATGGCATTGCGCCGGTTACAGCTCCTGTAATAGGAGGGCTTCTGACGGAGCATGTAGGTTGGCAGGGTATTTTCGGAGTATTGTTGGCTTTAGGCCTTGTCTTACTGGCGGGCTGTTTTCGCTTTCGGGAGTCGCTTCCCCTGTCTCGTCGTTCTTCCAAGGGTTTGCTTCATACCTTTGGTAGTTTTAAAACGATTGTACGTAACCGCCGTTATTTATTTTATGTTTTGCAATTAGGTTTTGCGCAAGGAGTCCTGTTTGGCTACATTGCTTCATCCCCGTTTATTATACAACAGCATTATGGCTTTTCTCCATTTATGTTTAGTATTTGCTTTGGCATTAATGCGGTAGCCATTGGCATAGCGGCGGCCTTATCTGTTAAATTCCGTAGTCAGGAAAGAGGTACAAGGGTAGGATGTGTAGGAATGTGTGTATTGGCCGTCTCCCAACTTGTGGCTTTATATATGAATGTGCCTTTCTGGGTGTACGAAATGTTGATGATAGCACTTTTGTTTGTAATGGGACTAACGTTCACTACTTCTACTTCGTTGGCCATGAGTTGCGAGAGGGATAATGCCGGAGGAGCGTCTGCTTTATTGGGAGCTATTTGTTTTGCTTTCGGAGGAATTGTTTCTCCGTTAGTGGGCGTAGGGAATATCTTAGTCTCTACAGGAGTTGTGTTTGTGGTGTGCGCCGTCTGTTCTTTATTGTGTGCGTTGTATGCCGAACGGTGGAAAGTGCGGTAGCTAGCAAGGTAAATGATAAAAACCGTGGTATGTAAGGGAGCTTTGTGATGTCCATTTCCTGTCCATACCACGGTTTTTGATGAATAAAGCAATCTGTATAAAAGTTGAATGATGCGTTTCTTCTTTGTATAGGATAAATTGATTTATCTAATAATCGCTTTCTCCGTTTTGTTTCTGCATCCGTTTCCTTCTTTTATTGGATGAACTGATTCTTTTGCAACCATTTCTTCACTTCATCCTGCGCTTTGTTTACCTGTCCGCCACGGATGGGGAGTCCTTCCGTTACGGTAGACTGGGGACAAAGCTTTTTAATGTCCTCCACACTATGTCCCATGCGGCTTCCTCCGTGTGTCATGAACGGAGCAATCGTCTTGCCGGACAAATTGCTGTTTGACAGGAATGTAGCAACGGGAGGCGCCACAGTGCCCCACCAACAGGGAGAGCCTACATAAATCACATCATACTGTGTGAGGTTTGCAGGCAAGCCCTTCAAAGCCGGTTTATAGTTCTCGTTAATTTCTTTTTTGGCCTGGTCTACTACCGCTTTATACTCTGCGGGATAAGCCTTTACCGTTTCAATTTGGAAAATGTCCGCTCCGGTTTCTTTTTGAATCTGTTCCGCCACCACGCGTGTGTTGCCGCTGTAAGAGTAATAGACTACCAACGCCTTTTTCCCTGCGCTTTGCCCGTAAAGTACGGTCGTGAATGCTGCCATAATCAATGATAAAATAAAAGTTCGTTTCATACTCGGTTTATTAATTAAGTGGATATCCTTCAATTCTTTGCGACAAAGGTATGCACTCTTTTCCGATAAAGAAGTATCTGGATTACGGAAACATTTACCCAAATTACTTATTCTCAAACATGTAAAAAAGAAGGGGCTACCCGAGAGAGCCCCTTCATGGTGAAATGGAAAACTATACTATTTATTAATAACCCGGGTTCTGTCCGTATTCGGCTGCATTGTAGATGGCATCCAGGAACTTTTGCGGAATGGGTCGGAGGTAGTTGGTGGGCTTAAAGCTTTTCGCCGCACGCGGATTGTATTCCTGTAAACGTGCTTCGAAGGCTTTGTTACGCTTTAACAGATACCAACGGCTGAATTCACCGCAAAGTTCTCTTGCATATTCGTCATATATATAGTTCATATCTACGGATGCGGGTGCATCGCTCGCTCCGGCGCGTTCCCGCAACACATTCAGGTATTGGGAGGCGTCGCTTTTGCCCAACCGGACGGAAGCCTCGGCGGCAATCAGATACACTTCGGCAAAACGCATGATGGTCATATCCACCGTTTTCCGTTGGGCGTTGGAACCGAAATACTCTTTTCCCGGCATATTGAATTTGGAAAGTGCCGGATACATGGAGGTTTCCAGTTCTACTACCGACCCGTTGATGGTGGTGGTGGCTTTAGGCGTACCGTCGGCTTCGTATAAATCGAACGCATTGATAACGAAGCAAGGATATTGCGCTTTCTGTTCCGGCGTCAGGGTGTTAAGGGAAACATACACGGCATATTGCCAGTCTTCGCCTGCGGCGGGAGCAGCCATCGGCATGTCCGGGTGAAGGATGTTTCCGTCCGTATCGTCCTGATTCGTATAGGCCGTGCCTTCCGCGTTCCATACTCCCAACTCGTCCGTAGAGTTGTTGATAAGTTCGAAGTGAGGATATAGTTTGGCGCCGACCCACTTGGTATCGATGCCGAATTTCTTACATATCGCATCGGTCAACTGATAGGTTTCTCCCCATGTTTCGTAGCTGTAAGGGTAATTCCAGTTCGGTTTTCCGGAGCTGTCGTAAATAGGCTCGCTATTGTAGTACGACAAGCACGACCAGCCGGAATAGGCCGAAATGAATGAATATTGGAAACGCTTATCTTTGGGGTCGGCAGCCATACATTGTAACAGGTATTTCGACGGAAGAAACACATTGCTGTTCGGACGGCCGTAGACAAAGTTATTAGTCTTGTCCACCAATCCGAGGTCGGTGTAAGTTCCTAAAGAGGGCAAGAAGTGTCGGAACACTTCCGATTGCGTGTATCCGGCATTGTAAGCGTCGGAGTTACGGTTGGCTCCGGCTGCGATAAACAAGGCTTCCGGATTGTTACGGTTGTTCTTTTCGTTGAAAACGTCGGCAAAGTCGCTGTACAGGAAAGCTCCGTACCGGTCTTTCTCTTCAATGAATTTCGTGGAAGTCTCATAAGCCAGTTCCAGATACGATTTGCCCTCGTCCGTCAGGTTGTAGGCGGCCCCTTGAATGTAGGCGCGGCACAGCAAACCTAAGGCGGACTTCTTGGTTACTCGTGCGTAACTGTCGTTCCAGGAGGTAGGCAGATTGGCCACGGCATACTTTAAATCCGCAACGATGGTGGCGTAAATGTCGGCGTACGTACTGCGGGTAGGATAGAGTTCCGGTCCGGAAGTCGCTTCGTTCAGCGAAAGGGTAATCTCGCCGAACTGCTCCACCAGTACGGAATAGTAATAAGCGCGGAGGCAACGCGCCTGAGCAACGCTTTGTGTAAGTGTGGTCGGGTCGGCATCCGTTACCTTTTCGGCCCGGTCAATCACGGCGTTGCACATGTTGATGGTATTATAACCGAAAGTCCACACTTTTTCTACGTACGATTTGTTGGCCGGCAACTGTTCGTAATACAGTATTTCGCTGGAGCTGGTTCCGTTTTTAGGAGCCTGCCACAAGTCCGTGCCGCCTTCGCTCATAATTACATAATCGCTGCTCTGGTAAAACGTGTTGATAAGCGGCGTATAGCATTGGTTTACCAGGCCGCTATACACTTCGTACGATTCCAGTTTTTCATCGCCGGTAACTTCGTTCGGGTTGTATTCATCTAGTCCGCAGGCGGTTGTTAAGAATACAGAAGCGGTAAAAAGTGTCCATTTGAATATCTTGTTTTTCATCATTTCTGTCATTTAAAAAGTTAAGTTTACACCGAATACCAATTCCTTTGATAGGGGGAAGTTGACGCTTCCGTCCATTTCAGGGTCGTAATCTTTCACATATTTGCTGGGCGAGAAGACGAACAGGTTCGTAATGGTTCCATATACACGGAGGTTGGAGATGCCCACCTTGTTGCAATATTTCCGGGGCAGCGTGTAGCCCAGCGTTACGTTCTTTATCTTCCAGAACGAACCGTTTACGTAGTACGTGCTGGTGTAGTTGTTGTAATCCTGAAACTTGGTGTTGGCCCTTGCAGCCGGGAACAATACATGTTGGTCGGCCTCTATCGTGGTGTCGTAATAAGTAAAGTAGGTAGGGAAATTGTACGTTGTTCCGGCAGGGTCGTACAATCCGATAACCTTGTCATATTTCATCATCTGTCCCCATCGCGCATACAGGAATACGGACAAGTCGAAGTTCTTATACGTGAAGGTGTTTTTGAAACCTCCGCTCCAGTCGGGATTCTTGTGTCCCAACACTTGCCGGTCGGAGCCGTCCCGTTGGGTATACGGATTATCGGCGGTAATGTCTACCCGTTTCGTGGTTACCTTTCCGTCTCCGTCCGTGGCTTCTTCTTCGTAATAATACCCGTTGGCGTCATGTTTCACGCTGGCGTATTCCACTTTCACATCGCCGGGCTTGCATCCGAACAATGCCGCCGTTTCGGCTTCGCTATATTGCCAGATGCCTTTAAACAGGTAACCGTAGTACGAATAAATAGGAGAGCCCAGTTTCCATACCAAGTCGCTGTTCTTGGCGTTAATCATCATATCCTGTCCTTCGGTAAGCGCCGTAATCTTTTCTTTGTTCTTGGCAAAGGTCAGGGTCGAGGTCCAGGTAAAATCCCTGTTGGTAATGTTATGGGTGGTCAGCGCCACCTCGATACCTCTGTTCTGGGTCTTACCCAGATTGGCGTTCATCACATACGGGGTGGAAGCGTTATAACCTCCCATCGTATTCGGCATGTTCACACTCATGATGACGTCTTTGGTAATGGTATTGTAATAATCGACGGTCAGGTCGATGCGGTTGCTCAGGAACGAAGCGTCCAGTCCGATATTCGTATTGTAAGAGCGTTCCCAAGTCAGCTTAGGATTGGCTATATTCTTGGAAAATAAGGTGGTGGGTACTTTCTGCCCGCTAATATTGGTAGCGCTTTGTTCTATTCCCGATACGGCAGAATACGGATTGATACCCGCCGTAGTTCCCGAAATACCCCATCCGATACGCACTTTCAGGTTGTCCAGCCAGCTTTGGGTAGGTTCCATAAACGATTCGTCCGAGATTCTCCATCCGGCCGATACGGCGGGGAAACTATCCCACTGGTTGCCTTTGGCCAGACGGGAGGAACCGTCCCACCGGCAGGAGGCGGAGAACAGGTATTTACCTTTGTAACTGTAGTTTACACGTGCCACAAATCCCATTCCCTTCGACATGGAGTATTTGCCGGTTAATGATTTGTTATTGATATTGTCTCCGTTCAGTCCATACCACAATAATTTATTGTCCGAAATGTTTGTTCCGTACATGGAATAGTCTTCCGATTGGTTGTGGTTGTAAGTGCTCACTCCGGTAAGGGTGATGTCATGGTCGTTATCTATCACGGTGTGGTATGTAACGATGTTCTCCCATTTATAGTTGTAAGAGTTCGGCGTAGATACGGTTGCGTTGACTTGGTCCGTGCCTTTACCGTTCTTCAAATAGTTGTAAGAATCTATACCGCTGAACTTTCCTGTGCGGGTGCTAGAGTAAGAACCTCCCAGCATGGAACGGATGGAGAGTCCTTTTATGGGTTTGTAGTCAATGTACGCATCAATGTATATGCGTCCTACATTCGACTGGTTTTTGTACACTCCGGGCTGTTCGTCCGCCAGGATGCTGGGGTTGGTATCCGTATTTCCCGCTACCGGATATAAATTAATCTTCCCGTTTTCATCGTATAACTGACCTAAAGGGATGGCCCGTAAAGCATCTTCCAGCACTCCACTTCTGGCATTGCGGTGGGTGTAAGAGGCTTGTATATTGATACCCGTATCAATCCATTGGTTGATGTTTTGGTCGATACGCAGACGGCTCGAATAAACCTTGTAATTATCGTTCTTATACATACTCCGTTCGTCGGAGAAATTCAGGGAGAAGTAAGCTTTCGTCTTTTCGGTTCCTCCCGAAACAGACAGACTGTAATTCTGTTCGAAACCCTTGCTGAGTACGGCGTCGGCCCAGTCAATCCATTGATTGTTCTGTACGGCCGCCAACTCCGAGGCGTTATTGAACAAATCGCCCAACTCCGTGCTGGCTCCGATAGCCCGTGCCGCGTCGCGGCGCACCTGTATAAACGACTCTCCCGAACGCATTTTCGGTAAGGTTTCCCAACCGGTGAATCCGGCGTAGGCATTGAAGTTTATCGTAGCCTTTCCTACTTTTGCCCCTTTCGTGGTGACAATAATCACACCGTTGGCTCCGCTTGAACCGTAAACAGCGGTCGAAGAGGCATCTTTCAATATCTCTATCGATTCGATATCGTTCGGGTTCAGGGTGTTGATATCTCCCGGCATCCCGTCGATAATGTAAGTAGGCCCTCCGCCGGTAGCTTTTCCGTCGTCGTCCATTTGCAGAGAGCGTGTTCCCCGCAGCTGGATGGTACTGTTGGCGCCGGCCTGTCCCGATGATTTGGTGATATCCAGTCCGGCAATCTTTCCTTGTAAAGCATCCATCGGTCTGGAACCCGGATTCAATGTAATATCGTCTCCTTTCACGGACGCTATGGCACCGGTTAAATCGCGCCTCTTCACGGTTCCGTAACCGATAACCACCACTTCGTCGAGTAATTTGTTGTCCGGTTGCATTTTAATAACGAGGGGCGCGTTGCCAATGGTTACATCCTGCGTTCGGTAGCCGATGTACGAAACTTCCAGCGTATTGTGTCCGGCCGGAACGTCGAGAGAGAACTTACCGTCGAAGTCGGTGATGGTACCGGTAGTAGTGCCTTTTATTAAAACCGAGACACCGATTAGCGGTTCTCCTTTTTCGTCGATAACACTACCTTTCACTATCCTTTGCTGTTGTTGTACAGTCTGCGTGGCCTGTACATTGCTTTGAGCCGCAAAAGAATTTGTCGGGAATGCCAGGCAGATAACTGCCGATACCCCCAGAATTGTAGGGATGGCACGTAGGGCATGGCCCCATGCGTCTTGAAAGAAGACGCGATAACTTTGCTCTTTTTTCATCTTTTTCGGGTTAACAAAATAGTTTTTAATACTTGTTTTTATAAGAATACATTGTTACGAGATGTGATATTTTCTATCATTTCGCCCTGATTTTGTCTTTTGAGAACAAATAACTCGTAAAATGTTTCATGAAAAGATAAAAAAAGTGAGAGTCTTATTAAGTTGAGAGTGGAGAGTTGAGAGTGGAAAGTTACATCCATATTACGTCTACGAGAGACGTTGCCATGTAGAAGATGACGTTCAACGGCAGCGGCCGTACCGCTCGTTATCGGATGATAGAAACTCTCTTTCTTTTATTTTATTGCAGACTGTTATAAGGAATAGGGCTTATGATAGTTTGGAGATTCTCAAATAAAATAACGCATAAAAAAGGCGGTGGTTTTTCTTCCGCCGCCCCAAAAACATCCTTATATCTTTTTGAAACATTTTTACTTTATCGCCAACTCCATTATAATGGCAGATTTCAGGATTTAATCCACGTCAGTTTATGCCAAAGACTTTCTAAGGGCCCCTGCTTATGGGATTTGAGCCACCATTTACAAAACTGAACCTGCAACAAGAAGAACACAAAAGCAACAACAAGACTCAGCGTAAAACCGCAATAAGGCGCAAGATACAGCCCAATCGGGAAGTAAATCAACGCACCGCCAATGGATTGGGTGATATAATTCGTTAAACTCATTTTTCCATAATATGTAAAGTTCGACGTCGATTTCCTAAATTTGCTCTTTTGATATAACAATACAAAGGAAGCAACCAATACAAATGTAAAAGCAAACTTTTGCCACATATCAAATACAACTCCCACGGTTTGTGATACCATCTGTGTTTCACTGCCCGACAGCAAACTTTTCAGTTCATACAACGGTGCGAATGCGATGGCTGATATAATAAGAATTTTCATCCAACGTGTAAGATTTGCTTCTGTAGTGATAAAGAGTTGTTTGCGGCCAATTAAATAACCGAGTATAAACAGCCCCGCTGTTTGTAGGAAACGACCGGCGCCCACTGCCCATAAAAAGCTCGCTTTCTGTCCTAAGGTGATATTACCCAGAATGAACTTTAAAAAGTTTCCCTCTTTTGTATAGTCTGCCACTGTTTCATACATAGCACTGACTCCCAAATCCGGCAATTGATAGGAGGGATTCACCAGACTTGCTATATAATGAAACCATTCTATCGGTTGGATTAAGAAAACGATGGAGGCGATTAATATCGCTTTATCGCTCCATTTACGAACAAGGAACAGAAAAACCCCAACCACAGCAAACAAAAGTAAAACATCCCCTGCAGGGAAAAACGCCGCATTGAGTGTTGCAAACAAGGTAAGAAGCAACAACCGCCATAAAAAGCGATAGCCGAAATCTTTTCCTTTCTTCTCCTGATTTGTATATTGAACGTAAAACGTGAAACCGAAAAGCAATGCGAAAATTGCATAAGACTTTCCGGCAAAAAGAGAAAATATAACAGTTTCCACTCCCGTGTCCAAGACATTGAGCCATTCCGGCTGGGCCGAAGGAGCCGGATAAACCGGAAAAATGAAATGTTCGATATGATGGACTAACAGGATAGCCATCACCGCAAAACCTCTCAGGGCATCTACAACCTCTATACGAGGTGATTTTGAAATCATTGATTCAGACATTTGGTTAGATTGCAAAAATAGGATATTTTGCTGAAAAGTCCCCTTTATTATATCAACTTATCTTATTTCTTGTCCCTTACTTGTTCGAGCTATTCGTTGGAGGTATTCTCTCCGGAAGTTTCAAATGTCAAATGGGCGAACACCTCTCCGTTGCGGCTCCGTGCCAATGTTTAGTGTTGGCCGGAATGTGTATCACATCGCCGGGAAGCACCTGCATGCCGTTATCGTCTGCCGCACCATCTGCCCATAACAGTTCCGCGTCTTTATATCTATTCTTTTTCTCCTTATCATTAAACGTTAAACTCCTTGCAGTGAAGGAAGAATGTAAGGACGTTATGGGGGGAATGCTCTACTGCAACTTCTTTGAAGAACTAGTGCGTAGGGGAAGAAAACGTAGAGCATCCACTACCTGTTTTTATATGCTTTGCTGCATGGAACAAGTTATCGTATAAATCGATGAAATCGCTGCTTGAACCGCTGTTTCTTACTATGAGTCAGGTACTTGAGAGGAAAATGAAAAAAGCGCGTCAAAAATGTCCGAGACCTATAAGAGTTTGAGAGGTCAATTTGGGGGGGTGGAAGGTTAATGCGTTGATTATGAGCTCTGCGTCAAAAATTTATATACCTTTAGAAACTAAATAGTTTAGAAGAGGAAAATGGGGGGAGAACCTAGTAATTAAAAACCAAAGGGTCTACCGATTGTTTTTAATAGAGTTTGCATCTACAATTACTTTAGGAGAAATCTTCACCGGCTCTACCGATTGTTTGGATAAGGCTTACTACCAAGAGTGAGGAAAAAAACGGGAAAGAGACTCGTCTTGCTATCTTGGATGTAGATTGAAGATATTTGAGTGACAACGAACGAATAGATAAGGAAAAATGATAAAATCGCCATTGTAGAGTACGATTTTTATATTAAAATTGCCATTTGGGAAATATTTTCTATATTTGCAAATAAACAAAGGACTGTATGGAAACCATAAAGAGAATACTTCAGGACAAGATAACCGATAGAATAGCACCGGGCAAAGCCGTATTGATATTCGGAGCGCGGCGTGTAGGAAAAACGGTTATGATGCGGAATATCGTGAACGCTTATTCCGGACGGACAATGATGCTCAACGGCGAGGATTATGATACGCTGGTTTTGTTGGAAAACCGGACTATAGCTAACTATCGGCATCTGTTGGAAGGGATTGACCTGTTGGCTATCGACGAGGCACAGAATATTCCACAGATTGGTAGCATTCTGAAGCTGATTGTAGATGAGATTCCGAATATAAGTGTTTTGGCTAGTGGCTCATCTTCATTCGATTTGCTCAACAAAACGGGCGAACCGCTGGTTGGACGCAGTACGCAATTCTTGCTTACACCTTTTTCGCAGCGAGAGATTGCACAAGTGGAAACTGCACTTGAAACACGCCAAAATCTCGAAGCTCGTTTGATTTACGGTTCCTATCCGGAGGTGGTGATGATGGATAACTTTGAGCGTAAGACCGATTACCTGCGCGATATTGTCGGAGCGTATTTGCTGAAGGATATTTTAGCTATCGATGGATTGAAAAACTCAAGCAAGATGCGTGACCTGTTACGGCTGATTGCTTTTCAGTTAGGCAGTGAAGTTTCCTATGATGAATTGGGAAAGCAGTTAGGTATGAGTAAAACGACCGTTGAGAAATACCTCGACCTGTTGGAAAAAGTGTTTGTCATTTATCGTTTGGGAGCCTATTCGCGTAATCTTCGCAAAGAGGTAACGAAAGCCGGGAAGTGGTATTTCTATGATAACGGTATCCGTAATGCCATTATCGGGGCGTTTTCGCCATTGGCTATCCGGCAGGATGTAGGAGCGTTGTGGGAGAATTACATTATCGGTGAAAGGCGGAAGGCGAACTTTAACGAACGATTACATAAAGACTTTTATTTCTGGCGGACTTACGATAAGCAGGAAATTGACCTTATAGAGGAGAACTCGGAACAGCTGACGGCTTTGGAGTTTAAATGGGGAAACAAGATGCCGACTGTACCAAAAGCTTTTCAGGAAGTGTATCCTCATGCAGAATTCCAGGTTGTAAATAGGGATAACTATCTGGATTTTATATAATCGCAAGCATTATAACTCTTCGCGGTGCATCTTTGCGTTTGCTTCAGAATATGGGCCTATGAAAGAACGATAGGTTACTGCGAAAGAGTCAGGCCGAAAGACTGTTTGTATGGGGTGATTTGCTACCTGTTTATATGTTTGTTGTATGAAACAAGTTATCGTATAAATCGATGAAATGGCTACCTAAACCGCTGTTTTTTGCTATAAGTCAGGTACTTGAAAGGAAAATGAAAAAAGGGTGACAAAAATGTCCGAAACCTATAAGAGTTTGGAAGGTCAATTTCGGGGGTTTGGAAGGTTAAAGTATTGATTACAAGCTCTGTGACAAAAATTTATATACCTTTAGAAACTAAATAAATTAAAAGAAGCGAGTAGGAGAGAGATACTCGCCTCTTTTGCCAGAGAAGTGTGGTGGCATCCATGCGAAGCTTTCTTTTTAGCAGAGTGTGTTTTCGTTTATGCCCGTACCGACCTGAATCTTTCGGAGCATTTCACTACTCTTTTTAGTCTTTTCTTTTAATGCCTACTATCATATTGCTGTTTCTTACCTTTTCGTTGCAAGGAAATCGGTAACCATACATCTCCAGTTCGGCTTTTAAAACTTTCTTTTTAGGTAGAATGTAGCGGAATTGGAAGGCGGAGTTGATGATTTTCATTCGGTCCGAACGGTAAGAGTTGTCCTTCTCTTGTTCCAACTCCTGCATTAAATAATAGATTTCAGTTTCGGTTAATTTCTTTACATTCTCAAAGGTGAGTTCTTTTAAATGAATGTTACGTTCCATAGTGATAATACGGTCGCTTTATACGACTTCCTGTTACAAATATAACGATAAAAAGCTTTTCTTGATACGTTGTAAAAAGATGCTTTTACGAAAGTTTAACTTCGCTCAAGTGCTTGATACTCTCCTTATTGAAGGGCTGTTTATATAGAATGATTCGTATGGTTGAAAGATTGCATAAGTGATTTAATAATCAGAAAAAAGAGCCTTTTGTTTGTATGAAATCAAACGGCAGATATAGAGAGGAGAACAACGAAAGAATTGTTTTTAAGTACTAGCTTTACTATAAAATATCTTAATTTGTTTGTGTTGTATGATGATGTTCGTATATTTGCGAACAATATATCATGATATGGAAGAAAAGAAAGATTATACAACTACGCAAGAACAGTTGGCACGGTATGCAAAAGCATTGGGACATCCTGCCCGAATTGCCATTATGCACTTTTTGGCAAAGCGGGAAACTTGCTATTTTGGTGATATTCACGAAGAGTTGCCTATTGCTAAAGCAACCGTATCGCAACATTTGAAAGAGTTGAAAGAGGCCGGACTGATACAGGGTGAAATAGAAACACCCAAAGTGAAATACTGTATCAATCGTGAAAACTGGAAATTAGCCCGTGAGCTTTTTAAGGAGTTCTTCGGTCAGTGTGTATGTAAATCGGGGGAATGCTGTGAATAACAGCCCCTTTTTTTGAAATAAATGTTCGTTGTTTTGCGAATTACGTTTAACTAAATAGAATACATGAAATGATGGAAATTAAAGTTTTAGGAACAGGGTGTGCTAGCTGTAAAGCATTGTATTTGGCAGTGGAGCAAGTAGTAAAAGAATTGGGTTTAACGGCTGAAATCACCAAAGAAGAAGATTTGATGAAAATAATGGAGTACAATGTGATGACGCTCCCGGCCCTTGTTGTGGATGGGAAAGTTGTGGCAAAAGGAAAGATATCGGCGAAGGAAATAAAAACAGTATTAACCAAATAAAAGAGATTGTTATGAAACGATTTTTATTCCTTTCTCTCGTTAGTCTGTTTTTTGTTGCCGGAATGGCACAAGTGCAAACAGGCAGGTATGTAGAAGTACTTTATTTTCATGGGAAACAGCGCTGTGTAACTTGCAGGGCAATTGAGAAATACACGAAAGAGGTTGTGTATACTGATTTTGCGGAGTTGGTAAAGAATGGGAAGGTGCGTTTTAAGGATGTGGATATTTCAACTCCCGAAGGTGAAAAACTGGCCGATGCGTATCGTGTAAGTTGGTCTTCTTTGTATGTAAATGGTTGGAAAAACGGCATAGAAGAGCGGAATGATATGACACGGTTCGGTTTTCAGAACGCGAGGAATAAAACAGATGTTTTCAAGCAAGAGTTGAAGAAGAAAATAAATCAGTTACTAAAATAATCTCTGCCTTATGGAATATCTGCAAAGCTTATTAGATAATAGCGAGATTCCTGTTATTACTGCATTTTTGCTTGGTTTGCTGACGGCTGTAAGTCCTTGTCCGTTGGCTACTAATATAACTGCTATCGGTTTTATTAGTAAAGATATGGATAATCGTAATCGGATTTTTAGAAATGGCATTTTATATACCGCCGGACGTGTTTTAGCTTACTCTGTTTTGGGAGCGGTGCTTATTATGATACTTCGTAATGGTGCGGATATGTTTTCCATTCAAAAAGAGATAAGTTTGTGGGGTGAATTGTTGCTCGCTCCGGCATTGATAGTGATAGGCTTGTTTATGCTATTCGGAAATAAACTACACCTTCCTAAATTTGGTTTTTCCGCTACGGAAAAGACTGAAAAGTTAAAAGGTGGATGGGGTAGTTTGCTGTTAGGCGTTCTGTTTGCTCTGGCCTTTTGTCCTACCAGCGGATTGTTCTATTTCGGTATGCTGATTCCTATGTCTGCAGCCGAGAACGGGGGATATTTGCTTCCGGTTGTTTTTGCGTTGGCAACAGGACTTCCGGTTATGCTTGTTGCTTGGATACTGGCGTATAGCATTGCCGGAATAGGAAGGTTCTATAATAGAGTGCAAATTTTTCAGAAGTGGTTTAATCGTATTGTTGCGGTTCTGTTTCTTCTTGTGGGTATTTATTATGGACTTATTAATTTGGATATAATATGATACAAAGATTTGCCGACTGGCTGGTCTATGGCGTTTTTGGATTGAATGCGGAAACACCTCTTGGAACAGCCGTAAACTTTTTCTTTTATGATACGATAAAGATATTGATATTGTTATTCTTTATCAGCGTGCTCATGGGGATTGTAAATGCCTACTTCCCGATTGACCGTCTGCGTAATTATTTGACCTCACGCAAATTGTACGGGTTGCAATATTTCTTTGCCGCCTTATTCGGGGCAATCACTCCCTTCTGTTCCTGTTCTTCCATACCTTTATTTATCGGATTTGTAAAAGGAGGCATACCTTTGGGAGTTACTTTTGCTTATCTGATAACCTCCCCTTTGGTTAACGAAGTGGCTGTAGCGATGTTCATCGGTACGTTTGGCATTCGCATTACGGCTATTTATGTAATTAGTGGTATTTTGTTGGGTATGATAGGCGGATTTATATTGGGTAAGATGAGGTTAGAGCCGTATTTGAGCGATTGGGTAAAACAAATACAGCAAAATTCCTCCAAAGAGTCCGGAACGTGGGAAAAGGAACACACACCTTTCGTTAAACGGCTGCCTGCTATAATGCAAGAGGCATGGAGCATTGTCAGAGGTGTGCTGTTGTATATCATTATTGGTATTGGCATTGGTGCGTTGATGCACGGTTATGTGCCGGAAGGATTTTTTGAACACTATATGTCTAAAGATAATTGGTTCGCTGTTCCTATATCTGTTATTTTGGCGGTTCCCATGTATGCCAATGCTGCCGGAATAGTACCTGTTATTGAGGTCTTTGTGGCAAAGGGCATTCCTGTAGGAACGGCTCTGGCTTTTATGATGGCGGTTGTAGGACTGTCACTTCCTGAAGCAACCTTGTTGAAGAAGGTAATGACGTGGCGATTGATTGGAATCTTTTTTGGAGTGATTACATTTTTCATTATTCTTTCCGGCTATTTATTTAATGTCATCTTATAAAGATTCCGCACTTGATGATATCGGAAAAATAACTAATAATGCTATTTGATTGCCATACATATTGTTGGCGGAGTTCCCGGTATGCCTGAAGTTCCGTTTGCCAGCCGGCACGGATTTCTTCTTTCTGTTTTCTTTGTGTTTCCGGTCAGGCAAGATGGGGTGGATTTTGGCATTGCGGATAAGCGGTAAGGATTCAATGTTATGGAGGAAAGAACTGAAGTTTTTACTTTTTTCTTTCCTCTGTTTGTCACAGAATTCATCTTTTTTATGTACTTTTGCAGTCGAAAGAGGTATACAGCCTCTCCCTGTAAATGAAAAGACAAGAGCATACATCTTATTTCTATTTTTATCCTTTTATACACATACGTCTTTCACGCTTCCACCAATGGGGAAGGGAAAACTCCGATTAGATACTAAAACTTATCTTGTATAGAGTGTACGGTTTCATTCTAGCCCAACTGTTTGGCTTTTCGCATAAACGATAGGGTTCGTGCGGCTATACATACATCTACACTATATATTTCTATTTTTTTAATTCATAAACTATAACGTATGAACAAAATCTGTTTGCTCATAGTGGCGTTTTGTGCGTCATTATGTTCCAAGGGGGTATGCGCTCAGGAAAGAAGAGGACAAGTGATAACCATGGAAGAAATGTTTTCTCTTGCCGACCGGAATAGCAAATCTCTCCGTCCGTTTAACACCGGAATCAAGGAAGCACATGAAGGCGTAAGAGTGGCTAAGAATGCCCGTTTGCCGGAAGTAGACGTTTCTTTATCTTTTAGCTTTTTAGGTAACGGGTGTCTGATAGAACGTGACCTCTCTCACGGAATGAAGGCGCCGATGCCACATTTCGGCAATAACTTTGCGATAGAAGCGTCGCAGGCTATTTATACCGGAGGGGCTGTTTCCAGTGGGATTGCTTTGGCCGAATTGCAGGAAGAAAATGCCCGTTTGGGTTTGGAAACGAACCGGAATCAAGTGCGGTTTCTGTTGGTGGGGTATTACCTCGATTTGTATAAACAGCGCAACCTGCTGCAAGTGTATGAGAAGAATATAGAACAAACCCGGCAGGTGTTGAGGGATATTCAGGCCAAGAGTTCGGAAGGACTGGTACTGAAGAACGACATTACCCGTTATGAATTGTTGTTGGCCAATCTGGAGCTTATCCGTACGCAGATTCAGAATTCTTTATCCATATTGAATACGAATCTGGTCACAATTCTAGGATTGCCCGAAGAGGTGTGGATTGAACCGGATACGACATTGGTGCTCCGTTCGTTGCCGGTGGATAACCGGGAGTCGTGGATACATATGGCACAGATTCAGTCTCCCTCTTTGAAGCAAGTGGCATTGGGGGTGCAAATGAGTAAATACCAGGACAGGATTGTCAAATCCGAACGATTGCCTAAGCTGGCCTTGGTGGCCGGAAACCATTTCGACGGGCCGATTACGATTGAAGTTCCGCCTATCAACCAGAATTTTAATTATTGGTACGTGGGGATTGGTTTGAAGTATAGCCTTTCTTCATTGTATAAATCGGGGAAATCGATTCGACGCAGCCGTTTTACGATGCAGCGTGCGGCAGAGCAGTACGAGGAGGCGAAAGAGCAGACTGAGTTAACCGTAAAAGCTGATTATGTAAGGTATATGGAGGCTTACGAACAGTTGAAGACGCAGATTAAAAGTGTGGAGCTTGCCAATCAGAATTATGCTGTAGTTTACAATCGGTATAAAAACGAAATGGCTTTGATTACTGATATGCTGGATGCTAGTAATTCTAAATTGTCGGCAGAAGTGCAGCTGGTTAATGCCCGTATCCAAATCGTGTTCAATTATTATAAGCTTCATTTTACATCGGGAGGGCTTATTGAGTGGAGAGCTTCTTAAGTGGAGAGTTTTATTTAATTGAAAATTGAAAGTTGAAAATTGAAAGTGAATAGTGTTCTTAAGTGGAGAGTTGAGAGTGGAGCGTTTTGTTCAATTGAAAATTGAAAGTGATAGAAAGCTTTTGTGGAGTGAAATGAAAACGTAGCCCCCGATATATTAATGCTTGGCTTTAATAAAAAAACTACTTTACGGAGTGGAGTGCGCTTCTTAATATGGAAAGGAAGCAATAGAATACTTTACTGATTAACGAAGAAGAAAACGTGGAAACACGGGTGGGACTTACCCGACTTGTTTCCCTTTGATAGCATTTTATAAAAATAAATTAGAAGATATTATGAACAAGAAAACAAAAAAATTGGTGTCGAATATAGTGATTGTTTGCGTGTTGGGACTTTGCTTATTGTGGGTCTGTTCCCGTTTTGTCCATTTGGGTAGGGTGGAGTTTACCGATAATGCACAGGTACGCCAGCATATAGTACCGGTAAATTGCCGTGTGCAAGGGTTTATCAAGAGACTCTGTTTTTCAGAGTATCAGGAAGTACGCAAAGGAGATACGTTGGCGGTGATAGAGGATATAGAGTTCCGTTATCGTTTGGCGCAGGCTGAGGCCGATTATCAGAATGCGCTAGCGGGTAATATGGCGATGAATACGTCTGTAAATACCACGCAGAATAATATAGCTGTGTCGGATGCCAGTGTACGGGAAGCTAAAATCCGTCTGGATAATGCCGAACGGGAACACAACCGGTATAAGAATTTGTTGGCGCAGGATGCTGTGACTCAGCAACAATATGATGCGGTGCAGACGGAATATGAAGCTTCGAAGGCCCGCTATGAATTGTTGTTGCGGCAGAAACAGTCTACAACGTTGGTCAAGGAGGAACAGACACTGCGCCTGGAGCAAACGGACGCGGGCATTAAACTGGCGAAGGCAGCGCTGGATTTGGCCCGTTTGAATCTCTCGTATACCGTGGTGCTGGCTCCTTGCGATGGTACCACCGGCCGGAAAGAGGTAAAAGAGGGGCAGCTGGTGCAGCCCGGACAAACGTTGGTCGATATAGTAGACGAGAATGAAAAGTGGGTGGTCGCTAATTATAAGGAGACGCAAACAGCCAAGATACGCGAAGGACAGTCTGTTGAGGTAGAGGTGGATGCCATTCCGGGAGTCGTGTTTAAGGGCACGGTCCGGTCTATTTCCCGTGCTACAGGGGCGAGCTTTTCCTTGATACCTCAAGATAACTCGGCTGGAAACTTTGTCAAAGTAGAACAGCGGATTCCCGTACGGATTGAATTTTCCAAAGAGAATGGAGCGGAGGAGATGAAACGCTTGCGTGCGGGGATGAATGTAGAATGTTTGGTAAATTATTAAACTATGCACGAAACAGGACCTTTTTCTATTCCTTCCATCCGTTCGTTTGTGCCGGAGAAGTGGAAACCTTGGGTTGTGATTGCCATCGTATTGGTGTTCCAACTCTCGGGTGGTGTCTATTTGGCGGCGGTTAGCGAGATGGCGGGTTCCACGGCTTTGCTGCGCGAAGATATTATGATGGCGGGATATGCTTCGATGGTGGGTATGTCGCTTACGTTTACCATCATGTTCCGGTTGAAATTCCGTTTTGCTTCCAAGACCTCGTTGCTGACTTGTTGCATCGCATTGATTCTATGCAATCTGATTTGCATGCATACACGCAGCGTGCCGGTGTTGGTGGCGACGTGTTTCTTTGCCGGCATTTTCCGTATGTGGGGAACCTTCGAGTGTAACTCTACCATTCAGTTGTGGCTTACGCCGAAGCGCGATTTGTCCGTATTCTTCTGCTTCATTTACCTGTTGGTGCAGGGATGCATTCAGTTGTCGGGACTGGCCACCGTATATGTTTCGTTCTGGAGCAAGTGGGAATCGATGCATTGGCTGGTTATTGCCTTGTTTTTACTGGCGATGATGGGCATCATGATACTGTTCCGTACCTATCGTTCCATGCGTAAACTTCCCCTTTACGGTATTGATTGGCTGGGTGGTTTCATGTGGGGCTTGACGGTGATGTGCATTGTTTTTGTATGCGTCTATGGAGAACATTACGACTGGTATGATTCCGATTACATCCGGATGGCCACTGTGGGTGGGGTTGTAGTGCTGGCGCTCAACCTGTGGCGTGCGTCGTTTATACGGCATCCTTTCATTGCCATTGAAACTTGGCGTTTCCGTGCGGTATATCTAACCTTTACGCTTTATCTGGTCATTGAATTTTTGTTGGCGCCTGCACACCTGTTCGAACATATCTACATGGAGTCGGTGTTGGGATTCGATTCCCTGAACTATATCTCCATGAACTGGATTATCCTGTTAGGGGTGGTATTGGGCAGCGTGTTTACCTACCTCACCTTTTCCCGTCGCAAATGGCGATATAAGACGATGGCCGTGATAGCTTTTACCTGTATTACGGGTTATCTGATGTTCTTCTATTTTACCATTGATTACCGCATACCGAAAGAGGCCTGGATGTTTCCGCTTTTTCTGAGGGCTTTCGGATATGTGATAATTGAAATCAGTTTCATTACAATGCTGTCTCGTGTTCCTTTTCAGAACTTCTTTCAGGCCGTGTCGATACAAGGTTTTGCCAGTACCACATTGGCGGGAGTGATTGGTTCGGCTTTGCTGGGACGTATCCTCACGGTGGTGATGACGAGAAATGCCGTTTCTTTGGGCGCTACACTAGACCGGGTGAACCAGACGGCGGTACATCTGCCTTTCGGACAACTGTATGGTGCGTTGCAGGAGCAGGCTTTAATGGTAACAATGAAGGAGTTATATGGTTGGTTGACGTTGCTTAGCCTGTTTTGTCTGCTGATATTCGGTTTGCACGAAAGTTCCATCCGTCCGTATAAGGCCATCCATCCGGCTTACCGTTCTATCCGCCGGTTTGTGAAGCACGAGTTACGTATGCGGGGAGGCTAAACTTTCATCAAATAGAGTTTAGGCGCGCTTCCTCATGACGTTGACAGCGCAACGTCATGAGGTGTATAGCGCAACCTCGCAACGTGCATAGCGCAACCTCGCAACGTGCATAGCGCAACCTCGCAACGTTGATAGCGCAACCTCGCAACGTTGATAGCGCAACCTCGCAACGTGTATAGCGCAACCTCGCAACGTGTATAGCGCAACCTCACGACGCTTTTCTATAAAATCTAAATTGTTCAGTAATAGCGAGTTACTAATTCTTTGGCAACCCCTCTGTTTTTGTAGGAAACAGGTGCGGGTACAATACATACCGTTGGCGGAGTTCCCGGTATACCTGAAGCTCCGTTTGCCAGCCGGTACGGATTTCTTCTTCCGTCTTTCCCGCCTTCAATTGCCGGCGCAGAAGAGTATTTCCTATCAGTTGGTCGAAGAAATGCGGATGGGTAAAGAACGTATCCTGATTTGTGGCGTGATGATAAAAATAGAGCAGGTATTTTAGGGAGAATCCCCGTGGTGCGGGCTCGTTACGTAAATCCAAACCGTAACACTTCTTGTCGCGATACATGGGATTCTTTTCGTATCCGGGTAAAGCGGTCGGTTGAAAACTGAACGCCTCGTTCTTATAATCCGGCGAACCGACTACCTGAAACGGGTAAACAGTACCGCGCCCCACGCTTACCGTGGTAGCTTCGAAGGGACATAAAGAGGCATACAAAGCAATGGACTGCGCATTGGGCAGATTGGGGGAAGGCTTTACGGGGAGGAGATAGGGTTGTCCGTGCTGCCAGTTCTTTACCGGAATGACGGTGAGGCGGCAGGTGTCCGACGTTTCCAGCCATCCTTCTCCGTTAATCATGCGGGCCAGCTCGCCCAACGTGCAACCGTGCAACACCGGAATGCAATGCATACCGACAAAGCTTCGCAGCGATTTTTGCATCACGGGCCCGTCAATCGTATCGCAAGGGTTAGGGCGGTCGAGCAGTAACATCGGTATGCGGTTCTCCGCACAGGCTTGCATCACGTAATGCAGGGTGCTGAGGTAAGTATAAAAGCGGGCTCCTACATCTTGCAAATCGAAAACAACATAGTCGACATCCTGCAACAATGCCGGAGAAGGTTTTTTGTTTTTTCCATACAGGGAGACAACAGGTGTGCCGGTCCGGCTGTCTTTTCCATCCCGGATAGTCTCGCCTGCATCCGCTTCGCCCCGGAATCCATGCTCCGGAGCAAAAACCTTTTGCACCGTCATGCCGGTTTTCAATAAAGTGTCCAGTAGATGAATCTTCTCTTTACCCAATACGGATGTCTGGTTGGCTACTAAAGCGACCCTTTTTCCTTGCAATAAAGGGAAATAGAGTTCTGTCCGTTCGGCTCCGGTTTGCAATGCCGTATCTTGTCGGATAGGTGTAACCTCCTGCTCCGCCTTCCGGTTTTCCGGTCGGCAGGAAAGAGAAAGGATTGCCACTATCAGGCATCCTATTACACCCCATCTTCTAATGTTCTTTTTCATAATGATAGAATCGTCTCCGTGTGTTTCTAAATCCACACATCCACATAAGGTGCAACCCACCCGACAACCATTGGAATGCGGATATTCCCGTTTCAACCCACGCACCCACGTAAGGTGCGACAGCGTAACGACGTGGCTGACTGGGCACAGTTCGCGGTTTCAACCCACGCACCCACGTAAGGTGCGACAAAAGTCCGCTACGGATGAGGCTAACAAAAACCTAGTTTCAACCCACGCACCCGGAACAGCTCCTTTTGCAGTTCTCTATTTGCACACCGTACAATTAAACGGCTGTGTTATAGAAATAAAGTTTTCCATAGAAGTTATTCCGATTCCTTCTGCTATAGAATCGTTTCCTTCTGCTCCGAATTGCCCTCTTCTAGCTTTTCCGTTGAGTTACTTCATACAGTTTCAGCTCCACCGGGCGAACGGATTATTATGTGTATCGCTCATTAGCTGAGTTACTTCATACTGCCGGGATGCATAGTCCTGTATCCCTTCCATACCTCTCAGCTTGCGATGTCCTCTTCGCCTCAGGCTTTCATCACCACCTGGTTGAAGTACGGATAAGGAATTTCAATCTTTTCCTGGTCGAAACGCTCTTTAATAGATTTCAGCAAATCGCATTTCAGTACAAACGCGTCTCCTGTGGAGCCCGCCCAAGCCCATGCCCGTAGCGTAATAGCCGAATCGCCCAGATTCATCACGCGGATAACTACCTGTGGCGTTCCGTTCTTCTTTTCGGCTGCCGTACGGTGGTCTATCAGTAAAGGATGTTTCATTACCTCTTCGCGCATTACCTGTATGGCCTGGTCAAGATTCGTTGTGTACGACACGCCTACCTCGATGAACGAACAGGTTGAGTAGTCGCCGAAAGTAGAGTTAATGATGGTGCTTGAATTGATTTTGCTGTTAGGAATCAGAATCATCCGGTTTTCCGCATTACGGATAACAGTGTGGCGGAGGGTGATTTCCGTAACCGTGCCTACTACCACTTCGTCCACTTTAATATAATCGCCCACTTTGAACGGACGCGAGAAGATGATAAACAATCCGCCTACAATATTGGCCAACGCTTCTTGTGAAGCCAAACCTACTGCCATGGCTAAGATTCCGGCACTGGCAAGAATTGAGTTGCTGACTTTCTCCATACCCGGAATAAGAGATAGAAAGGCGGCAATACCGATAACGTAAATGGCGGCGATAACTATCCGGCGGATAAAACTGACTTTGGTTTCATCCAATACTATCTTACCTTGCTTCTTTAACGAACGCCGGAATAAATACTTGATAATAGCTGTTACCAGACGTACAAACCCGTAAATAATAGCTGCCTTGATGCAAAAAGTAATCACACCGTGAATGGATATGCCGAAAACGGTGGTCTCTAAAATCTCACTTATATTCATTTGTTTTCTAATTTATTTGTAATATTGCACAAAAATACAATAAACATTGATTTTATCTATAAAAAACCGGAAGAAATGGATGCACTATCTCTCATTGATTCGTACTATAAAGAGAATAACAAATTAAGAGACATATTGTTGTTGCACAGTCGTGCGGTAGCTGATAAAGCGCTGTGCATAGCCAAGGCGCACCCCGAATTGAATCTGGATGTCACCTTTTTAGAAGAAGCGGCCCTGCTTCACGATATAGGAATTTTTCTTACCAATGCACCGGATATAGCCTGTTATGGTACAGAACCTTATATCTGCCATGGCTATTTGGGAGCGGAGTTGATGCGGAAAGAAGGTTTCCCCCGGCATGCTTTAGTTTGCGAGCGTCATACCGGTGCCGGCATTTCCCTGCAACAGATTGTGCAACAGCAACTGCCTGTGCCGCATAGGGATATGATTCCGGTGAGTATGGAAGAACAGGTTATTTGTTTTGCCGATAAGTTTTATTCGAAGAGTCGCTTGGAGAAGGAGAAAAGTGTGGAAGGAGCCTTCAAGAGCATCTCTAAATATGGCGAAGAGGGCGTGTTGCGGTTTAAAGAATGGTGCGAACTCTTTCTCTAACTCTAAAAAATAAATTAAAATACTTTGTATTCTTCTTCTATATTGACTGATATTATGTAATTTTGCCGCTCGATGTGTAAACTCTGATTCATGACATCCTTAAGAATCTATATAAATATATCAATACTACTGCTTTTTGTACTATTGCTTATCCCGCAAAGTGCCGATGCGCAACGTCGAAGCAAAAGAAACGCCCCGGCCGATTCTATCAGGACAGAGCGTGTTGCGTCGGATTCTCTTACCGTGGACACTGTTGCTACACAACCTAAAAAGGATGCTTTGGACGCGCCGGTTATTTATGAATCGAACGACTCTACTATCTTTTCGGGACGAAACGCCATCCTTTACGGTTCCGGAAAAGTAAATTACCAGAAGATAGAACTAACGGCGGAAGTCATATCCATGAACCTGGACAGCAGCATTGTACATGCCAATGGTATTAAAGATTCAATAGGTGTAATCAAGGGGAAACCTATCTTTAAGGATGGAGAGACTCCTTACGAATCGGAAACCATGAGCTATAACTTCAAGTCGAAAAAAGGATTCATCAACAATATTACCACAGAGCAGGGCGAAGGATATATTACCAGTCAGAATGCCAAAAAAGGAGCGAACGACGAGTATTATATGGAACACGGACGCTATACTACTTGCGACGACCACGACCATCCCCACTTTTATCTGGCGCTGAGCCGGGCGAAAGTCCGCCCTAAGAAGAATGTCGTATTCGGTCCGGCATGGTTGGTAGTGGAGGATGTACCCTTGCCTTTTGCCATTCCGTTCGGATTCTTTCCTTTCAGCAGTAAATACTCCTCGGGATTCATTATGCCGAGCTATGGAGATGAAACATCGAGAGGATTCTATTTGCGCGACGGAGGTTATTATTTTGCCATCAGCGACCAGATGGACCTGAAGTTGACCGGTGAAATCTATACCAAAGGTTCGTGGGGACTGGGAGCGGCATCCAATTACAATAGGCGTTATAAATATTCGGGAAACTTTAATCTGAGCTATCTGGACACCAAGACGGGAGATAAGAATATGCCCGACTATTCGGAGACAACCAGTTTCAAGATTATGTGGACACACCGCCAAGACCCGAAAGCAAACCCTAATACCAATTTCTCGGCTAGTGTAAACTATGCGTCAACCAGTTATGAGAAGTCAAACTTGAGCAGTTGGTACGACCCGCAGCTCTATTCGCAAAGTACCCGTACTTCCAGTGTCAGTTATTCGCGTACTTTCCCCGACCAGAACCTGACGATTTCGAGTACATTTAACGTATCACAAAATACACGCGACTCCATTGTTTCCATGACCATGCCCGACTTGAACATCTCGTTAGGCCGTATTTATCCCTTTAAGCGTAAAAAAGTAGTGGGCCAGGAGCGGTGGTACGAAAAAATATCCTTCCAGTATACCGGCCAGCTGAGTAACAGCATCACCACCAAGGAAGATTTGATTATGAAATCGGATTTGATGAAGGACTGGCGTAATGGTATGCGGCATAACATTCCAATTAGTGCAACCTTCACCTTGTTCAAATATATCAATGTGGTGCCATCGTTCAATTATACCGAGCGCTGGTATACTCATAAAATAGAACGTAGCTGGGACGAGGTAAACCAAACCGAGGTGCAGGATACGCTTTACGGTTTCAACCGGGTGTATAACTATAACCTGAGCCTTTCGGCCAATACTACTTTATACGGATTCTATAAACCTTCGAAAAAGATATTCGGCGATAAGGTGGAAATGATTCGCCACGTCTTTAAGCCTTCTATCAGTTACAGTATGACTCCCGATTTCGGAGCGCGCAAGTATGGTTTCTGGGACAGTTACATCTATACCGATGCCGACGGGGAGGTGCGGCAGGTAGAATATACCCCTTATGCGGATGGTTTGTTTGGCTATCCGGGTCGGGGAAAGTCGGGAAGCATCAGTTTCGACGTATCCAACAACCTGGAAATGAAAATAAAGTCGGATAAGGACTCTACAGGTGTGAAGAAAGTCAGCCTGATAGATGAACTGTATGCCGGAATGTCTTATAATACAGCGGCTAAGGAGAAACCTTGGAGCGATTTGAATATGCGTTTGCGTTTAAAGTTGACCAAGAAATATACCTTCAACCTGAGTGCGCGCTTTGCTACTTACGCCTATACTTTCAATGAAAACGGACAGGTAGTGGAAGGCAATCGTACAGAGTGGTCGTACGGACGTTTCGGACGTTTTCAGGGAATGAGTCAGAACTTCTCTTATACCTTTAATAATGATACTTGGAAAAAGTGGTTCAGTAAAGATAAGGATAAGGACAACAACTCTAAAAACGATACATCGGATACGGATACAGATGACACGCAATACGACGAGTATGGAAATCCGATAGAGGAAGAGCCTAAAAAGAAGACAGAGGTGAAGGCGGATGTAGATGAAGATGGATACTTGCGTTTCAAGATGCCGTGGTCGTTCACTATTTCCTATGGTATTACCATGAGTGAGGACCGTAGTGCAAAGATTAATATTAAAACGATGCGTTATCCGTATAAGTTTACACAGAATATGAACTTCTCCGGGAATGTCAAGTTAACGGATAAATGGAATGTCTCTTTCTCTAGTGGTTACGATTTCGAGGCGAAGAAAATCTCCATGTCTACCGTCAATATCTCTCGCGACTTACACTGTTTCCAAATGACAGCCGGTATGGTGTTCGGTCCGTTCACCTCTTACAACTTTACCATCAGTGCCAACGCCAGCATGTTGAAAGATGCGCTGAAGTATGATAAGCGTAGTAGTATCAGCAGCAATGTAGAGTGGTACTAGGGTTAATTAAGTTGAGAGTTTTAACTAATTGAAAGTTGAAAATGGAAAATTGAAAGAGTTCTTAAGTGGAGAATGGAAAGTTGAGAGTGAAAAGAAACTCTTTGCGAAATGAAATGCATTTATTCTTTGAAAGTAAAGACCTCTTTAATAGAACGTTTATGAACTCTTCTTCCATATAGTTGAAGAGTCAGTTGGGGTATAGCCTAGTTAACATCGTTTGTTGTAAATAGCTGTCCAAGTGGTAGCTTTATCCTACCGGACCATATACGTTCAACTAAATGAAAGAAGAAGCATTTAAGTTAGTGCAAACTGGACTTAGCCCCATTGTAAACGACTTTTCAAATAGTTGGTAATCAGTTATATATTGCATAGGCTACTCCAATGATATTGCGTAGGTATAACTAATGTCGTCCCGTAGGCCTAGCTAATACCCCTTCCGCAAGCCTAGCTAACGACATTGCGTAGGTTATTCTAATAACACTCCGTAGGTTATTCGCTTTTGCAGTCCATAGCAGTTTCATTTTATCAAACGCGATGCATGTTTCAACTGAATGAATGCAATACTGGTTGAGTTAGTGATAGGCTGGTTCTTCTTCCATTTAGTTAAAAATAAATGGAAATCCTCTATTCTGATTGATGCCACTCCTTTACTATACGGATGCAAGAGAGGATTCCGGAACACGACACAAATAGGCATTTATATGGCGATAACGAACTTTCAAGTGAGTTGAGGAAAAACCGACAGGCTTTACTTAATGAGGGCAAAGTAACTGGAAATGACAAAAACTAAACGCTTCTTCCGGTCTCCTGGTTTCAATTAAATCACTTCCCGCTTCCCCATTTTCCATAAAATAACTGTATATTTGTGCGAACTTCTAAAAGATAAAACTACTATGGACGTACAGATAGAGGAAAGCTGGAAAAAGCATCTTGCACCGGAATTTGAGAAACCGTATTTCACTACGTTGACAGATTTTGTAAGAAACGAATATAAATTAGGCCCTGTTTATCCGCCGGGTAAACTCATCTTTAATGCCTTCAACCTTTGTCCGTTTGATAAAATAAAGGTGGTGATTATTGGGCAGGACCCTTATCATGGACCGGGACAGGCGCATGGACTCTGTTTTTCTGTAAACGATGGGATTCCTTTTCCGCCTTCGTTAGTAAATATATTCAAAGAAATAAATAATGATTTAGGAGTTCCGGTTCCTACTACTGGAAATCTGACCCGTTGGGCCAATCAGGGAGTTTTATTGTTGAATGCTACGTTGACAGTGAGAGCGCATCAAGCCGGTTCACATCAGCGACAAGGCTGGGAGGAGTTTACCGATGCTGCGATACGTTGTCTGGCGGAAGAAAGAGAGAATCTGGTCTTTATTTTGTGGGGAAGTTATGCTCAGAAGAAAGGGGCATTTATCGACCGGAACAAACATTTGGTGTTAGCTTCCGCCCATCCTTCTCCTCTTTCGGCGTATAATGGTTTTTTTGGAAACAAACATTTTAGTCGCACTAACGATTATTTGGTTGCACACGGAAAAGAACCTATTCAGTGGTAATGATTAAGTTGAGAGTTGAGAGTTGAAGGTGGAGAGTTTTCTTTCACTCTCCATTCTCCACTCTCAACTCTCAACTAAATAAGTGGAATACCAGCTTCCGCACATTCTTTACGCATTTCGTCCGGCCAGATGCTTGCCTGGATTTCTCCGATATGAGCTTTGCGCAAGTAAATCATACAAAGTCGTGACTGACCGATACCTCCTCCGATGCTCAAAGGAAGTGTTCCGTCCAGCAGACGTTTATGGAAATAAAGTTCCATACGTTGTTCCTGTCCGGCAAGTTGGAGCTGACGTATAAGGGCTTCCTTGTCTACACGTATTCCCATGGATGAAACCTCTACCGCGCGGTCCAGAATGCTATCCCAGATAAGCAAGTCTCCGTTCAGTCCCGGAAGTCCGTTTAGTCCCGGGGTTGTATAATCATCATAGTCAGGGGCGCGTAAATCGTGTTCTTTTCCGTCTCCCAACTTTGCGCCTATACCTATAATAAATACAGTGCCGTATTGCTTGGTAATTAAATCTTCCCGTTCTTTAGGCGTTTTGTCCGGATAAAGTTGACGCAACTCTTCCGAGTGAATGAAATAAATCTCTTCGGCCAGGAAAGGTTTGATTTGTGGGTAAGCCTCGCAAACCATGAATTCAGTGCGAAGCATGGCTGCATAAATACGGTTTACTATCTTCTTTAAAAAATCGATGTTACGTTCTTCTTTAGTCATCACCCGTTCCCAGTCCCATTGGTCTACATAGAGTGAATGTAAGTTTCCTAAACATTCGTCGGCACGGATAGCATTCATATCCGTATAAATGCCATATCCTGAATCAATATGGTAATCTGCCAGTGTCAGTCGTTTCCATTTAGCCAAAGAGTGAACCACTTCGGCCTGCATATCTCCCAAATCCTTGATGGGGAAGGATACGGGACGTTCCGTTCCGCTTAAATCATCGTTGATACCCATGCCTTTCAGTACAAAGAGCGGAGCGGTAACTCTGCGCAAACGTAGTTCTGCGGAGAGATTTTGCTGGAAATACTCTTTTACTTTTTTGATACCTAGTTCAGTTTGCTTTAAATCGAGCAAAGGGGTATAGTGCGAAGGTTTTATAAGATAACTCATCTTTATGAAAATTTGTTTTGTTAGTTATTTCGTTTAATTGTCATTAAGAGTCTGCAAATATACAAATTAGATTGAATAATGAAACTAAAACGAATAAATAAATGATATAAAGAAAGAATTATTTTAGATATTGCATGCATTTTATTAGTTTGTTTAGTCTGCTTTTACAATATTTGTTAGAAAAACATTCCCTTAAATATAGGATGAAATCATAATATTTTGTACTTTTGCGAACCAAAAGGCTCCATAGCTTAGTGAATAGAGCGTCAGATTCCGGTTCTGAAGGTCGTGCGTTTGAATCGCACTGGAGTCACAAAGAAAAATGCTAACATGTTTATAAAGAACTTGTTAGCATTTTCTTTTTATGTTTACTGTACAGCATTTGCACAACTTGTAAATCTGGAATGAAAAACCGGAGCCCCCCTTTTACATTACCGTTCTTGAGTCTTCGTTGATTTTAGACGTTGGGACATAAGTTTCTTCCGGTTTCTTTTTCTCATCTTCTTCTTTGAGATATTAGTTTCTCATTTCTTTGATGTCATTTGTCATTCCCCATACTTTGAAGAAGAGAATGATTTGCAATACTCCGAACACAAGAAGTGCGATGGTTAAAAAGTCAATCATAATCGATATGTTTTATAAATCATTAATAAATTCCTCTGCTGTACTCTTTTCTGATAAAGTAAACTTTTGATATTCATTTATTGCTTGCTCAATAAATCCTTTATTCTTTAATGTTTTTAATTTATTGATAAGCCTTTCAAATGCTTCTTTATCTATTAAATCTATTTTTCTATATGTATCAATAACGAATTCAATAGCATCATTGTCCTCCAATCCAGTTTCATCCATATAATATTTGCAGGCTTCAGGTATTCTATTTAATCGAATGAATTTTGCAATTATACTTTCCATTGAGTCTTCTGTATTGTATGGGATGTCGTTGTAGTCAGATGCTTGTATTTGAAAATATGTAGTATTCTTTATAGATTCTTCAGAACAAGAGCATCTGTTCTCTAAATTTTCTCTCGCTTCGCTGAGTTTTTCTTCAAATACTTTTTTAGTATAGGCTTCCTGTTCTTTTTGTTCCTTCAATCTTTTTGCTTCATATTCTTTGGTTTCTCTGACAACTTTAACTTCTTTGGAAATATCACTGTTGTATTTTTCTATAATTCTTATTTTTTCATAATTATACTCCTCTTCTGATAAAAAGCCTTTCGTCCAGTAGTCATGAATGTCATTTAGTGCTTTATACATGAAATATCTATCCTCAAAGTTGCTTTCTATCATAACAGCTGTTCCGGATGCGGAAACCATGAACATTGATTTACCACCACCTGATACTTCGTCAAAATCTATATGCAATCCAACAATGGCGTTGGCTCTAAGGAATTTAGCCTTCTTTTCCAATTCTGCCATTACTTCTTTGTATATAGTATTTAGTTTGTTTTGGTAAGTGCTAGAGCGTCCTCCAAAAATATCTGTTAGCGATGCAGCAAAGTCAGAAAAGAGGTTCGCTCCAATAACGATATTGGCATTTATTACGCTTAAATATTGCTTTATAGAATAATTTTCAATATTATTTGTTGTAGTGATTATCATAATCTTAGATATTTAGTTTGTTTTTTAATTCGTTGAATAGATTGGGACTCAAGTTCTCCCAATGATACTTCTTATGCAAATATATTGTTTTTGCAAATGTAAACGCAATATTGTATAATAAAATGAAATTGTTAAAATAAATATTGTTTATTTGTTATTGAAAATGAGCTTTATACGATTAGTCCTTATTTTGTTGTATTTAAATAATAGACTTTTCTTTTAGTGCAAATCTAGGCTAAAATAGTTCTTATTTCTGTAGTTGTTGGTCTATAGTTGTTCCCTAAAGATTTAAGGTAATATGTTGACATTCAAAGCAGAAATATTAAAAAGTAAACAGAAAGTTGATGGAACTTACAATGTAAAGATTAGAATAACCACGCCACCTTGTGTGTCACACCTGCGCCACCTCTATGGCATAAGTGTAACACAAGCATGGCATGAAGTTTAGCGTTTTGCTATTTCCGATTTCAGTAATTGAATGTAGGACGGGTCTGTACCGCAGCAGCCTCCGATGTATGTTACTCCGTAATCGAGTGCCTGCAAGGCTTCTTCTACAAAGATGGTTGCGCTTTCGCCGGAAATGGTCTGTCCGTTCTCTACTTTCGGCTGACCTGCGTTCGGTTTGAATAGCAACTCTTTGGATGTTTTTCCTTTGAATTGGGCTATAACGGGAAGCGCCTCGCCCGGAGTCAGGTTACAGTTGAGGCCGATAGCTTTTACTTGAGGATGTTGTTCCATGGCAGCAATAAAGTCCTCGACCGAATTGCCCATGATGGTGAAACCGGACTCGGCAAAACTCATTGAACAAAAGATAGGAGCATCGTATTTTTCGGCTACTTTAATGGCTAGTTCCGCCATGTTGAGGTCGATAAATGTTTCTACGTAAATGATATCGGGCTTCGTATCCATTTCCATGGCTGCGCCTATCTGTTCTTCGTACATAGCGGTGGCTTCCGCTTCGGTCAGGGTGCCGAAAGGTTCCATCATTTCCATCAGCGGGCCAATGGTAAACATCACCTTTACGTCTGTTCCCTCTACAGCCTCTTTAGCCAGACGGATGCCTGCCTGCACTACCGATTTTACGTCGTATCCGCTTTCCCTGCTTACAAAAGAACGGTTAGCGGCGAATGTATTGCTTAAAATGATTTGCGACCCTGCGGCAATATACTCTTTTGCCAACTCTTTTACAATTTCCGGTTGTTCAATGTTATAAGTCCACACCGGACGCTTGTCGTTTGCCTTTTTCCAAAGACTGGTTCCTACTGCTCCGTCAAGCAGCACTACTTTCTGATTCATAGTTTTGATATTAAATATGCTGCAAAGTTCGGAGAATTTTTTTATTATGGTGTAAAGTGATGCTGATTTTTACATAAAAAAGAAGTTAAGGAAGGGGAGAGCTTCGATACTTATAGCATTGTTTCATGCTTGTAAGAAGAAACAAACGCCATCTATTAATTAATAACTATTCAAAACGGAAATGAAATGTTTTTCATGCTTGTATAACATAGAAGCAAACGACATCCGAATGACAAAGAAATGAAATATCCGAACATTCTGCATCAATGCTTTTCCTTCGCTAAAAGCTTGAAAAATATCTGTCCGTTCATTTATGCGGAAACGAACGTTCAATGAGAGAGAAACGAACGTTCGTTTAGGGGTGAATGAACGTTCGTTTGTAAAAAGCCTGATTCCTCAACTTTTTAGTCACTATGAGAGAAAGGTAAAAAGACTTGTCAGGTAGTACCCATCGAGGCTCGTCTTGTTTATCCAATTATATATGCTTCGTTCATTAGTCCTTATCAAGGAGCTTTCTCTGAGGTCAGTCTCTTTGGAAGGCGATGCGGGGCGTACCGTTGGCTACATAGATGATTCCGCAACGGACAAAACCGTTTCGGATGAGTGACTTCTGCATCACTTCATTGTCGGCGTGGGTATCTACACGGAGATGCTGGCATTGGCTATAACACCAGTCGATACAAGCTTTGGCTATGCCTTTGCAACTGCCGTCGGAGGCAATGCGGTGGATAACGTAATAGGGCTCGTCGTTGGGCCAAGTTCCGTCTTCTATATAAGAATAGGTGGGGTCGGGACCGGGAATAAAACAGAATGTACCCACTATCTGTCCGGTCTCGTTTTCGCAAACGTGGCAATGCGAGGTTTCTATTTCCCGTGCTATCAGCTCGCGTTGCGGGTAGCCGTTAATCCATTGGTTGGCGTTTCCGGTCGATTGCATAAAACGGCGGGCGATGTCGAATATCTCCATTAATCGGTCGAGGTCGCCCGGAGAAGCTTTACGTATAGTCATCCTATTCTCTCCGCTCAATGTCCTTCCGATGCGCTCTAAGTAGTGGGCATCCGTTTCATCAAATGTATTCAGGTGTTCGCTGTCGATATCCAATACGGCATAGACTTCTCCCCGGCGAAACAGGGGGACGACTATTTCCGAACGGGAGGCCGAACTGCATGCAATGTGTCCGGGGAATGTTTCTACATCGGGGACAAGAATCGTGCGAGCTTCTTTCCAAGCTGTTCCGCAAACACCTTTTCCAAAGCCGATGCGTGTGCAGGCTAGGGGACCCTGAAAGGGCGAGAGTACCAGTTGGTTCTCTTTTACCCGATAAAATCCTACCCACCAAAAGTGAAAAGTTTCCATGATAGCCGCCGCCACATTGGCCATATTGGCTATTTCGTCGTTTTCGCCCTCTATTAGCGAGGCTATTTGAGGCAATAAGGCTTCATATTGTTCCGTTTTGCTTCCTTCTGCTATTTGTAGACTTTCTGCCATATCTTTACATTGCTTGATGAATGTACCTCAATAAAAAATCTTAATGTGGATACACTCGTTTGTTTATTTGCAAAGTAATAGATATTCTTTCTTTTTCCCATCACTTTGGGCTATTATTTTGTTTAAGTATCGGATACCTGCTTGAGTAGAGGCTCCACGAATCATTATATAGCTGAATACATACTGCTTTTCGAAAGGATAGTTTTCCACGCGCGACTGGAAGATACCTGTAAGGATGCGTTCGCTGAATAGTGTTACATTGATATTCTTTAAAATATAACCTTCCTTTTGACAGGCCTGAACGAGTGAAGAACATTGCTGTATCCACTTTTTCTTGGTAGCCATACACCAATTGTTTAAACGTTCATCTTTGACGAGTTCTGTCCAGAAGATGATTTGGATGTTGTAGAGATTTTCTGTATAAAGTCTAATAAATTCCCATATCCGAAGCAGTGCATCCCCTTTGAAGGAAGTTTCCAAACGGTTGATTTTCTCTTCCCACTCTTCTTCTGTTTTTTGGATACAAACCTGTATTAAATCTTGCTTGGATGGATAGAGCTCATAAAGCGTCCGTTTGGAAATACCCAGCGAAGCGGCAATAGAATCCACCTTGGTGGCGCGGATGCCACCAAGGTGAATTGAATGTAGAGTCGCTTTTAATATTTCTTGTTTTGCAACCTCTCTGTTCATTTGCTTATTTTAATTTTGACCGCCTCCCAAAGATTGATAGAGGTTGATAACACCTTGAATCTCGGTGAAACGATTCGCTACCTGAGTTAACTGCGCATTGAGCAATGTCTGTCTTGCTGTCAATACCTCCAGATAGGTGGTGTTACCATGCTCCATTAATAGAGAGGTACTTTCGACAGCTCTTTCCAGAGACGCTATTTGTTTTTCGTATTCCAACGCTTTGCTTTGGGCTGTTTGATACTGTGTCAGCGCATTGTTTACCTCGCTTCCGGCATTTAATAATGCTTGTTGGAAACTCAGTTTCGCCTCTTCCTGTTTGGCTTTGGCTATACGAAGCTGAGCACTGTTCTGTCCCTTATTAAACAGGGATTGGGTAATTGAGCCGACTGCTGTAGCCAACAGTTTGCCCGGATTCACAATACCGGCTCCCGAATTATTGGTCCATCCGGCGCTACCGCTTAATATAACAGACGGATAGAAAGCGGTGCGTGCCTGGTTTACTCCATAAAAAGCTTGTTCCATGCCCCGTTCCGCATTTCTTACGTCGGGACGATTAGCCAGCATTTGCAAAGGGATGCCTACGGAGAAGTGTTCCGGCATTACTTGTCCGGCCAACTGTCCCCGCTGAATGTTGTGAGGCGTTTCGGCTAATATCAACGAAAGGGCATTCTCCACCTGATTTATCTGCTCGTGCAAATCGAGTACGGTTGTACGGATGCTGTAATAGGTGGCTTCGGTTTGTGCTACGGCAGCTTCGGTGGTATATCCGGCTTCCTTCAAGGCACGGGTACTTTCCAGACTCTCTTTCCATATTTGTTCGGTGCTTTCGGCAATACGCAATTGTTCGTCCAGCATCAACAAAGTGTAATAGTTGTTAGCTATGGTGGCAATCAACTGAGTCTGCACAGCTTGCGCATAGTCTTTGCTTTGTTCCAGCACGGCTTTGGCCTGACGTTTGGCATTGAATACGCGGCCAAAAATATCTACTTCCCAGCTTGCTGCAACGGGTAGGGTATAGGTCTGTACTGCTTTGCTCTTATCGAAACTGCTCACCGTTCCCTGCGGAGCCAGCGAGAACGAGGGCAGAAAGGCCAGTTTGGCAGCTTTCAGCGAAGCCTCCGATTCTTTGATACGCCAGTGGGCCGATTGCAAATCCGTATTGTTTTGCAAACCTTGCTCAATAAGGTTCTGCAATGCCGGGTCGGTAAACAGTTCCCGCCAACTGAGGTTACCTATATTATTTAAGGTATCTGTTACGGTGGTTTCATTCCCGTATAAATCTTCGGGTACGGTGGTAACAGGTTTATATTTGTTGTAGATGCCACAGCTGCTTAATAGCGCAGCTGTGGACAAAAGACATATCGTTTTCTTCATTTTACTTTTCGTTTTCATCATTAAATGCACTTCTTTCGCTCAAACTGCGTTGACGTTCCGCTTCCACTTGTGCGTCGGCTTCTGCTTTCAATGCCGGGCGGATGCGTTCCTGCAAGTATTCGAATATGATGTAGAATACCGGTACCACAAAGAGTAACGCCAGGGTTCCCACTAACATACCGCCTACTACTCCGGTTCCTAACGAACTGTTACCGTTAGCGCCGGCGCCGGAAGCAAACATCAGCGGCAACATACCGAATATCATGGTCAGTACGGTCATCAGGATAGGGCGGAAACGGGCTTGTGCGGCAACGTAAGCCGATTCGATAATTCCCATGCCCTTGCGGCGGCGTTCGATGGCGAATTCCGTAATCAGGATGGCTGTCTTTGCCAGTAAACCTATCAACATGATGACACCGGTTTGCAGGTAAATATTGTTTTCCAATCCGAAAAGCTTGGCGAACAGGAAACTACCCATCAGTCCGAACGGTACCGAGAAGATGACGGCGAACGGAATCAGGAAGCTTTCGTACAGACAGGAAAGTATCAAGTAGATTAACAGGATGCATACTCCATAAATAAATACGGTGGACGCTCCGCCGCTTTGGGATTCCTCACGCGACATGCCGCCGTATTCGTAGCTATAACTGCTGGGTAAGGTTTGCTCTGCTACTTCTTCAATGGCTTTCATGGTCTCTCCCGAAGAGTATCCGTTGGCTACGTTTACATTGGCGCTGATGGAACTGAACAGGTTGAAACGGGTAGAGATTTCGGGACCCATCACTTTCTTCAGGGTAACGAACTGGCTGATAGGAGCCATTTCACTGCCGTTCCGTACATACATATTGTGCAGAGACTGTTCGTCTAAGCGGTATTGGGGAGAAGCTTGCAACATCACACGGTATACCTTTCCGAACTCGTTGTAGTTGGAGGCGTATGTACCGCCGCAGTAACTACTCAGCGCATCCAGTACCGATGATGGGGAGATGCCGGCGCGTTTACATTTAGCCGCGTCCACGTCTACCGAATATTGCGGGAAATTCATAGCGTAAGAAGTATAGGCCATGGCTACTTCCGGCCGTTGGTTCAAGGCCATCAGGAACTTCATGGATGCGGCATAGAAGGTGGCCATATCGCCTCCTGTCTTGTCTTGTAAGTTCAAGTCGATAGAGTTACCCATACCATATCCCGGAATCATACCCGGTTGGAAGGTAAAGATTTGCGCGTCTTTAATGCCGGAAAACTGTGCGTTTAAACGGGCAATCACTGCATCAGACTTTTCGCTGGCTTTGGTTCGTTCGCCCCAATCTTTCAGGCGGACGATAACCGTACCGTAGGAAACACCTTGTCCGGAAATCAAACCGTAACCGGCTACTCGTTGGTAGTGCTCTATCTCCGGCGTATTCTTCAGGATGGTTTCTACTTTATCCAACACCTTGCTGGTTTGTTCCAGTCCGCTACCCGGGGAGGTGCTGACATTAATCATGCAGACACCCTGGTCTTCCTGAGGGACAAGACCGGTTTTGGTGGTGCTCATAAAGAAAACCAGCAAGGCGATGGCTGCTACGAAAGAAGTCCATACCATCCAACGGTGGTGGATAAAGAACATGACTCCTTTCTTATACTTACCCAGCATGGCATTGAAAGAGGCGTTGTAAGCGGCTTTTACCCGGCCGTTGATACTTTTCGCGCTCTTGCTTCCGTCGGACGGGCGCATCAGCATGGCGCAAAGAGCCGGACAGAGCGTTAAGGCGCTGATGCAGGAGATACCTACCGCTGTGGCCATGGTGATACCGAACTGGGTATAGAAGATACCGGAAGTTCCTCCCATAAAGGTAACCGGAATAAATACAGCCATAAACACGGCCGTACAGGAGATGACGGCCATGGTTACATCGCTCATGGCATCTTTGGTGGCTTGGTATGATGATTTGTATCCTACATCAAACTTTGCCTGCACGGCTTCCACCACCACTATCGCATCGTCCACTACCGTACCGATGGCTAACACCAGCGCGAAGAGGGTAAGGATGTTGATACTGAAGTTGGCAGCCGTTAAGCAGGCAAAGGTTCCAATTAACGATACAATAATAGATATGGAGGGAATCAATGTACTCTTAAAATCCTGCAAGAAGAAGTAAACGACCAGGATAACCAGAATGATGGCTATGATTAACGTTTCTACTACTTCGTGGATAGACTCGAACAAGAAATCGTTCGAACTCATCATGGTAATAAAGTCGGTGCCTTTTGGCAAGTCCTTTCTTAAGTCGTTCAACAAGACGGTGATTCGGTTGTTTACCTCCGTAGCGTTGGCTCCTGCTACCTGGAAGGCCATGAAAGTACACGAGGGATTTCCGTCCATCGTACTGTGGAAACTGTAAGAAAGAGAACCCAATTCGATGTCGGCTACATCTTTCAACCGCAATACATTGCCGTCGGCGTCAGAGCGGATAACGATATTCTTGAATTCTTCCGTACTTTGCAGACGTCCTTTATATTTCATGGTATACTGGAACGTGTTTTTGGAATTTTCTCCCAGTGAACCGGTCGGCGCTTCAATGTTCTGCTCTCCCAGTACGGCGGTAATGTCCGATGGCACCAAACCGTATTGAGCCATCACATCCGGTTTCAGCCAGATACGCATACTGTAGGTATCACCCAACGCCATCACGTCGCCCACACCCTCGATACGTTTAATTTGAGGAACAACGTTGATATCGAGGTAGTTGGATAGGAAGCGCTCGTCGTAGGTTCCGTCTGTGCTTACCAGCGAACAGATTTGCAAGAAACTGGTTTGCCGCTTCTGCGTGGTAACACCGATTTTGGTTACTTCGGAAGGGAGCAGACCTTGCGCTTTGGCTACACGGTTCTGTACGTTGACGGCGGCCATATCCGGATCTGTTCCCTGTTTGAAATAAACGTCGATACGGGCTTCACCTGTATTTGTTGCAGTAGATGTCATGTACATCATATTCTCCACACCGTTGATCTGCTCCTCGAGTGGGGCAATCACACTGTTCAATACCGTCTGGGCATTAGCTCCCTGGTAAGTGGTGGAGACGCTTACCGTAGGCGGTGCGATGTCCGGATACTGGGAAATAGGGAGCGAGAACAGTCCCAATATACCCAGAATGACTATTACGATGGAGATTACCGTAGATAGTACCGGGCGATTAATAAATCTATCTAATTTCATAGTTTTGTTATCTCTATAAGCTGAATTTACATTTTTCCTTCTTTACGATCTTGCATAGCTTGCTGGAAGTTTGCTTCCGACTGGGCAGGAGTAGTCGGTTTAATAGTTTGTCCGTCTTTCAGAGTACCTACATTTTCAATAACGATCAGATCGCCTTGTTTCAGTCCGGAGGTAACTACATACTCTTGTCCGTTATCGATGTTAAGTATGGTGATTTCATTCATCTTAACCGTATTGTCCGGTTGTTGCAGGAATACAAATTTCTTATCTTGTATTTCTGTCGTTGCCTTTTGCGGAACAACAAGAGCGTTTTCCATGTGGTAAGGGATGATGAGATTACCCATACCGCCACTTCTCAACAGGTGGTTACTGTTTGGGAAAGTAGCACGAATGCTGACCGCACCTGTGTTTGCATTGATTACACCGCTGATGGTTTCTATTTTTCCTTTTTGATCGTAGGTACTTCCGTCTGAAAGTTGGAGTTGTACTTCGGGATAGGTCTCTACGGCAGCGCTTTGCGAACCGTCTTTACGTACCAATTCCAAGAGTTCTTTCTCTGTCAGAGAAGCATAAACGTACATTTCGGTAATATCTGAAACAATAGTCAGTGGGGTAGTGATCGAGGGGCTTACCAAACTTCCCAAACGATAAGGGATATCATTGACAATACCGTCGGAAGGACTTTTTACGTTGGTAAATCCGAGGTTCTGCTCTGCACTGATAAGCTGTGCTTTTGCCGAGGCCAGTTGTGCTTTGGCTGATGCAAGCGAGTTTTCGGCCATAGCCAGATCATAGTCGCTGATAATATTTTTCTTGTTCAAGGCACGTTTATTGTCAACAGTGATCTGTTGCGTACTTACAGCAGCTTCGGCAGTTGCTACGGCTGCTTTGGCCGAACGTGCGGCAGCTTCGTATTGCGTAGGATCAATGATGAACAATACCTGTCCTTTGCGTACCATGGAACCTTCGTCTACACAAACTTTGGTGATGAAACCTGATACTTGGGGACGAATTTCTACGTCCTGTTTTCCTTTAATAGTAGCCGGATAAGAACTGGTCAGATTGACTGTTGCGGGTTGCAGGGTTTGCACTGCACATTCCGGAGCTCCTCCCATGTCAAAACCCTTTTTGCCACAACTCGACAAGAGGGTCAAACAAAATGCGAATAATACAATTCTACTTTTCATACTTCTATATTCAGTGTTTATTGATAAATTTCTACAAATTTGTGTGCTCATAGTAATGTATAAGGATGGAAGAAGAAAACCGAAATACGCTTTTTCAGTTTTCGCTGCAAAAGTACTTTAATTTCTTGTAAGAATGTTCTATAATACCCGCTTTTTTAACTATGTTTTTCTCTTATTAATAGAGACTTCGTTCCAAATGTCGCATCTGTTGGTAAATAATGACAGCTGAGTGATGCTTGGAACGGTATTGCCCGATTTTTCATTAAATTAGTGTAAAGTATAGTATTTATTCTCTGAGAACCTTTATTTTTGCATCATGTTACGTAAAAGATCTTATAATATAAAGTTGCTTATTCGCAAGGTGTTGACGGTAGTCGCAGGAGTGGCTGCTTTTTATTCATGTGCCAGTATAGGCCGTCCGGACGGTGGCCCGAGGGATGAGACACCTCCCCGTTTTATGAAGAGTTCACCTGTTGCCGGGGCACTTAACAGCACCCGGAAGAAAATTTCACTTGAATTTGATGAATATATAAAATTGGAAAAAGCGAATGAAAAGGTTGTGATTTCTCCGCCTCAGGCACAGCAGCCTGAAATTAAACCTTCGGGAAAGAAGATAAACATAAACCTGCTCGATTCACTGAAACCCAATACCACTTATACGATTGATTTTTCGGATGCCATCGTTGATAACAATGAAGGAAATCCGTTGGGTAATTTTGCGTTTACTTTCTCTACCGGAGATGTGATCGATACGTTAGAGGTATCCGGTACGTTACTCGAAGCTTCCAATCTGGAGCCGGTAAAGGGAATGCTGGTGGGCTTACATTCCAATTTATCCGATACGGCATTTACTAAATTGCCGTTTGACCGGGTAGCCCGTACGGACAGTCGCGGGCATTTTGTAATCCGGGGGATTGCTCCGGGAGAATACCGTATCTTTGGTCTGATGGATGCCGATCAGAATTTTTCTTTCAGCCAGAAGAGCGAAGCGCTGGCTTTTAATGACTCTTTGGTTATTCCCCGTTGGGAGGAACGTATGCGACAGGATACGACTTGGGTGGACTCTTTGACTATTGATACGATTGTTGAAAGAAAATATACTTATTATCTGCCGGATAATATTGTATTGCGTTCTTTTACGGAAAATCTGTTTTCGCAATATCTTATTAAAAGCGAACGTCTGACTCCGGAGAAATTTACGCTTTATTTTGCGGCCAAAGCCGATACTTTGCCGGTGTTGAAGGGGTTGAACTTTGAAGAGGAGGATGCTTTTGTTATTGAGAAGAGCCTGAAAAATGATACTATTCATTATTGGGTAAAAGATTCGTTGCTTTATAAGCAAGATACGTTGTCATTCAGTCTTAGCTATTTGTATACGGATACATTGAATCAGTTGGTTCCGCGGACGGATACATTGAAGCTTGTAGCCAAGAATGTGAAAAAGAATACGGATGAGCCCAAGAAAAAGAAGAGAAAGAAAGATGAAGAGGATGAGCCGGAACCGACCAAATTCCTGCCTGTATCATCGCGTGCCTCTTCTTCTATGGATGTGTACGATTATATCTCATTGACTTTTGAGGAGCCGATAGCCTGGTTTGATACTGCGGCTATCCACCTGAAACAGAAAGTGGATACGTTATGGGAGGAGGTTTCTTTTGATTTTACACAGGATTCGTTGAACTTACGTAAGTATAATTTGTATTATGATTGGGAGCCGGCGACGGAATACGAGTTCTCGGTAGATTCGACTGCTTTTCATGGTATTTACGGGTTGTTTACCGATAAGATAAAGCAGAACATAAAAGTACGCTCTCTGGAGGAATACGGGGCCATTTATTTTAATGTTACAGGGTGTGATTCCATTGCTTTTGTGGAATTGCTCGATGGTCAGGATAAGGTAGTGCGTAAAGTACCTGTCGTTGATGGGAAAGCAGATTTCTATTTCTTGAATCCGGGTAAGTACTGCGCTCGTTTGGTGAATGATACGAATGGAAATGGAGTCTGGGATACCGGTGAATACGAAACGAAGCGGCAGCCGGAAATGGTGTACTATTATCCGCAGATATTGGAACCGAGAGCCAATTGGGAGGTCGAACAGACTTGGGATGTGAAGGCAACACCATTGGATAAACAAAAACCGGATGAACTTAAAAAACAAAAACCAGATGAAGACAAGAAGAAAAGAGGCCAGAATAATAATCAAAGCGGTCGCCAGCGTTAAGAGTCGTATAAACCTGCTATGGTTGACATTGATTGTTAGTGTTTGCTTCTCAATGCCGGTCAAGGCTCAGTGTGAAGCTACGAACGAAGCTTTCAAGTCCGGTGAACATGTAATGTACGATTTGTATTTCAACTGGAAATTTGTATGGATAAAGGCAGGTTTGGCAAGCCTTACCACGAATGCGACGACTTATCACTCCAAACCGGCCTACCGTTTTAATCTCTTGTCGGTGAGCAGTAAGAAAATTGATTTTTTCTTTAAAATGCGGGACACTTTGACTTGTATTGTCAGTGAGAAACTCGAACCCCGTTATTTCCGCAAAGGAGCTGAAGAGGGAAAACGTTACACGGTAGACGAGGCATGGTTTTCCTATAAAGACGGACTGTGCTTTGTCAATCAAAAGCGTACTTACCGGGATGGTGAGATTATAGAGACCGAATATAGTGACAGTCGCTGTGTTTTTGATATGCTCAGTATTTTGGCACAAGCCCGCTCTTACGATCCGAACGACTATACGATCGGGCAGAAAATAAACTTTCCTATGGCTACCGGTCGCAGGGTAGAAGAACAGACCTTGATTTATCGCGGGATGAAAAATATCAAAGCAGAGAATGATACGACTTACCGATGCCTTGTTTTCTCATTTGTGGAATATACCGACAAAGATAAAGAAAAGGAGGTGATTACATTCTATATTACAGATGATAAAAACCACCTCCCGGTTCGTTTGGATATGTTTTTGAATATCGGGTCGGCCAAAGCTTTTCTCAGAAGTGTTACCGGGAATCGTTATCCGCTTACTTCGATTGTCACAAAGTAAAAGGTACTTGTTGATCTTTGCGGAATACGCTTGATTCGAATGTGGCGATTAATTCATTTTTTTGGTTAGTGATATCTATCTGATAATATCCGGTGCTCCGGCCGATATATCGCTCCCGGGCTTCGGCATACAATGTATCACCAATACCACTGGCACGGAGAAACGTAATATTGGACGATAAGGAAAAAGCAAGTTGCCCATGCGAATTGGCAGCAGCTGCTAAGGCAAGGTCGGCCAAGGTGAAGATAGCTCCTCCTTGTGTGCGGTTTCCTGCATTGAGATGTTCCTTTTTTATTTCCAGTCGGGCTTTACTATATCCTTCGCGTACTTCCATGAGTACGATGCCTGCCCTTTCGGCAAAAAGATCGTTTTTAAAAAAATCCTGTGGTGTCATGATTAATAATTGGTTAATTGGTCAATATGCCAATGTGCCAATTGGCTGCGCTGCCATATCTGGACGTGCAGTTGGACATTGACATATTGGTTCATTGGCATATTGGCATATTGGCATATTGGCATATTGGCTCATTGGCATATTATTTTCTGCAAATGTACCAAATTTGTCTCTTAATTGGATTATTTAGTACAGTCAAATCTGTTGGATTGCGCTATTTTTGCCATCATGAAATTAATTACATCACAAATAATCCAGGTATTATGAAAACGATTTTGAGTGTATTGGGATTTTCCCTGCTGATTCTGACAAGTTGCAACAACACTAAAACGGTTGAAAAAGACTTTATTCAGGATAACATTGATAATGCTGCTGCGCAGAATACGATCCAGACTGATATTATAGAGAAGTCGGGTAGAGTATTGAATCCACGCACGATTGATAAAGATGGTAATATTGTTTATATTCCCATTGATGATTGGTGTTCTGGCTTTTATCCGGGTAGTATATGGCTCACTTATGAGCTTACCGGAGATAAGAAGTGGTTGCCACTGGCAGTGAAATATACAGAAGCACTCGATTCGGTAAAACATTTGAAATGGCATCATGATGTAGGTTTTATGATTGGTTGCAGCTATCTGAACGGGTATCGCCTGGCTGATAAGAAAGAATACAAAGATGTGATTGTGGAAACTGCCAGATCATTGTCTACTCGTTTTCGTCCGAATGCAGGAGTTATTCAGTCGTGGGATGCCGACAGAGGATGGCAGAGTACACGCGGCTGGAAATGTCCGGTTATCATTGATAATATGATGAATCTTGAATTGTTGTTTGAAGCGACAGCGCTTTCGGGAGATTCTACTTTTTATAATATTGCAGTGAAACATGCCGATACAACGATGGCGCATCATTTCCGTCAGGATAATAGTTGTTATCATGTGGTGGATTATGATCCGGAAACAGGTGAAGTGCGTAAGAAACAGACAGCGCAGGGATATGCGGATGAGTCGGCATGGGCTCGTGGACAGGCATGGGCACTGTATGGATACACGGTTTGTTACCGCTATACCCATGATAAGAAATATCTTGATCAAGCACAGAAAGTCTACAATTTTATCTTTACCAATAAAAATCTGCCGGAAGATCTCGTACCCTATTGGGATTTTGATGCTCCCAATATTCCGAATGAACCGCGTGATGCCTCGGCTGCTGCCTGTACAGCTTCCGCACTATATGAAATGGAAAACTATCTTCCGGGAAATGATTATAAGGTTACGGCTGATAAAATCATGGAGAGTCTTGGCTCGCCGGCTTACCGTGCAGCAGTAGGAACAAACGGTAATTTTATACTGATGCACTCCGTAGGCAGCATCCCTCACGACTCCGAAATCGACGTTCCGTTGAACTATGCCGATTATTACTTCTTGGAGGGATTGATGCGTAAGAGAGATATGGAGAAAAAGTAATTAAGTAGTCAAGTAGTTAAGTAGTCAAGTAGTGAGTAGGTGATAGTCCGGCTATCAAAAAAGAGTGCATGTTTCAGAATGAATCTATTCTACTTGACTACTTACTACTTACTACTTGACTACTTGCTACTTGACTACTTAACTACTTGCTTACTACTAATCAATAGTCATTTGTCATGAACAATCAGATAAATTTATTATTCGGCGGTTTGAGTTTGTTTGCTATGCAGGGGTGTAAAGCTCCACAGGCTGAACAAATCGAACATCCCAATATCATTTATGTTTTTCCTGATCAGTATCGCAATCAGGCGATGGAATTTTGGGGACAGGAGGGATTCCGGGAAAAGGTGAATTTTAAAGCCGATCCCGTGCATACACCTAATTTGAATGCTTTTGCCCGCGAATCAGTGGTACTGACTTCAACACAGAGTAATTGTCCGTTGAGTAGCCCTCATCGTGGCAGTTTGTTGACAGGAATGTATCCTAACAAGAGTGGTATACCTTTGAATTGTAATTCGAATCGCCCCATCAGTTCCTTGCGTGAAGATGCAGAGTGTATCGGTGACGTGTTTCAAAGTGCAGGCTACGATTGTGCTTATTTTGGAAAATTGCATGCTGATTTTCCGACACCGAATGATCCGGAAAATCCGGGACAGTATGTAGAAGAAAAGCGGCCGGTATGGGATGCTTATACTCCGAAGGAACGTCGACACGGATTTAATTATTGGTATTCTTACGGCACATTTGATGAACATAAGAATCCTCATTATTGGGATACGGACGGGAAACGTCATGACCCTAAGGAATGGTCGCCCTTACACGAAGCCGGGATGGTTGTTTCGTACTTGAAAAACGAGGGCAATGTGCGCGATATGAAAAAGCCGTTCTTTATTATGGTAGGAATGAATCCTCCGCATAGTCCGTATCGTTCATTGGACGACTGTATGGAGGAAGATTTCAATTTGTATAAAGACCGTCCGCTCGATAGTCTTTTGATTCGGCCCAATGCAGATGCGAAAATGGAAAAGGCGGAATCGGCTCGTTACTATTTTGCATCGGTGACTGGCGTCGATCGTGCTTTTGGTCAGATATTGGCAACATTGAAGGAGATGGGACTGGATAAGAATACAATTGTCGTTTTCTCTTCGGATCATGGAGAAACTATGTGTAGCCAGCGTACGGATGACCCGAAAAACTCTCCTTATTCAGAGTCGATGAATGTTCCGTTTATAGTGCGGTATCCGGATAAAATCCGCCCGCGAGTGGATAATCTGATGCTTTCTTCACCGGATATTATGCCTACCCTGTTGGGATTGTGCGGTCTTGGAGATTCTATTCCTGCTGAAGTACAGGGACGCAATTTTGCTCCGCTTTTCTTCGATGAAAAAGCTGATATCGTACGTCCGACAGGTGCCTTATACATTCAGAATCTGGATGGAGAGAAAGATGAAAACGGGTTAGTGACATCTTATTTTCCTTCATCAAGGGGAATCAAGACGCATCGTTATACAATGGCGCTTTATATCGATCGCAATACGAAGCAATTGAAAAAGAGTCTGTTGTTTGATGATGAAAAAGACCCTTATCAGATGAATAACCTTTCATTGGAGGAGAATAAAGAGGTGGTGAAACAACTTTGTTCGGAAATGGGGGGAATGCTGAAAGAGATAGATGATCCCTGGTATAGGGAACGTATATTGTCAAATATGATTTCTTATGAATAAATTGGGGTATTAGTGAATATAGGTAAAGAAAAAATGCCGGATCGACTTGTTTTGATCCGGCATTTTATTGTTATAGACAGGGTTTCCTCTTTATTTGTTTAGCTTCCATTCAAAGCCGTCTTTGGTATCTTTGATCTCGAATCCCAGTGCGGTCAGTTCGTTACGGATGAAGTCGGAAGTCGCCCAGTCTTTGTTTGCTTTCGCTTTCACACGTTGTTCAAGCAACATATCGACTACTTTTCCATAAGCCGCTTCACGGCCATCTGAAGAGCCTTTCTCTTCTTTCAAACCGAGAATTTCAAAACTGAACAGATGGAATGTCTCTTTTAAATCTTTCAAGTCTTCAGCGGAGATTGTATCGTTTCCGGCAATGATATTGTTAATCATTTTGGCGCCTTCGAACAGATTGGCTATAACGATGGGCGTATTCATGTCATCGTTCATGGCTTCATAGCACTTCGTACGGATTTCTTTTACGCTGACTGTAGAAGTGGCTGCCGGGGTGATTTTCTCCAAGTTATCTACGGCTTCCATCAGACGTTGCAGCCCTTTTTCAGATGCTTGCAGAGCTTCATTGCTGAAATCTACCGTGCTGCGATAATGCGCCTGCAGAATGAAGAAGCGAATAGTCATCGGGGTATATGCCTGCGTCAGCAGCTTATGGGTTCCGCTAAAGAATTCATCCAATGTGATGAAGTTGCCGAGCGATTTGCCCATCTTGGTACCGTTAATCGTAATCATGTTATTGTGCATCCAGTAATGCACCATGTCATCGCCTTGAGAGGCCACCGATTGAGCGATCTCGCATTCGTGATGCGGGAATATCAGGTCCATACCTCCTCCGTGAATATCGAAGTGTTCTCCTAAATATTTCCGTCCCATCGCTGTACATTCAGCGTGCCATCCGGGGAAACCATCTCCCCACGGTGAGGGCCAACGCATGATATGTTCCGGCTGTGCTTTCTTCCATAGGGCAAAGTCGGCAGGATTACGTTTCTCGTTCTGGCCGTCCAAGTCACGGGTGGTATTCAGCACGTCGTCCAGATTGCGGCCGGAGAGTTTGCCGTAATGATAGTCCTTATTGTATTTGGCTACGTCGAAATAGACGGAACCTTCGCTTTCATAAGCATAACCGGCTTCCAGAATTTTACTTACCAGTTCGATTTGTTCGATGATGTGTCCGGATGCATGCGGCTCGATACTTGGTGGAAGTACATTTAATGCATCCATCGCTTTATGATAACGGTTCAAGTAATACTGTACCACTTCCATTGGTTCCAGTTCTTCCAAGCGTGCCTTTTTGGCGATTTTGTCTTCACCGTCATCGGCATCGTGTTCCAGATGGCCTACGTCGGTGATATTGCGCACGTAGCGCACTTTATATCCTGAATGGGTGAGATAACGGAAGAGTACATCGAATGTGATGGCCGGACGTGCATGCCCCAGATGGGCGTCACCATACACGGTAGGTCCGCAAACGTACATACCTACATGGGGTGCATGTAAAGGCACAAACAATTCCTTTTTCCTATCTAAAGTGTTGTAAATAGTCAGTTGATGTTCCATAACGTTTGATATTTATTCTGTTTGAAACCACAAAGTTAGAATAAATAATTGATATTTCTTATTTTGATGCTGAAAAGAATCTTTCTACAACAACGGCTACGCCGTCTTCATCGTTGGAGAGAGTGATATAATCGGCAGCTTTCTTTACCGGTTCTTGAGCATTGCCCATGGCTACTCCTAATCCGGCGAATTTAATCATGCTCAAGTCGTTATAACCGTCGCCGATAGCTACCATTTCTTCTTTTTTCATGTTCAGCTTCTCCAATAATACGGCAAGTGACCGGGCTTTATCGATACCCGGCGGCACTAATTCCAGGAAATAAGGTTCTGAACGGTAAACGCTGATTGTGCCTTGCATCAGAAGGGACAATTCTGACTCCACTGCTATCAGTTTATCCGGTTCTCCTACTATCAGGCATTTGGGCAAAGGCAGGCGGATGTCGGCTAGGAAATCGTTTGTTTCCCGGATTTGCATTTTGTTCAGAAAGGCTTCTTTCTTTACGTATTCATCTTCCGGATTCTCGGTGATGATGTATTCTTTGTCGTAAGTAAGGATGGCAAGGCCGTTCCGTTTGGCACATTCGTATAATTGAGGAATGGCGGTATCGGGCAATACGTTTGAATAGAGTATTTCGTGAGTTTTCCAATCGATGATTTCTCCGCCGTTATAGGAGAGGATGTATCCTTCGAACTGATTCATTTGTAATTGGTTTGCCAAGGGGACGATGCCATAAGTGGGCCTGCCGGAAGCCAATACCAGTCGTGTGCCCTGTTGTTGTGCCTGTATCAGTATCTCTCTGTTACGGGGTGTTATCTCTTTCTTTGTGTTGGTCAGAGTGCCGTCCAGATCGAGAACGAGGAGCTTGTAATTCATTTTTTGTTCAGTGTTTGATTTATGAGAGCGCAAAGATAATATTTTCTGTTTTTGGTAGGGTGTTTTCTTTCAATTAACAGCTACTTGCAAATAAAATGCCGGCTGCATATGAAAGGGATGCAGCCGGCATTCAGTAATAGAGAATAGTTTCCCGGCAAAGTATGTCGGGAAACCTTTTCTTACTTTATTTTACGAATTCTTTTACTGTATCAATGGTACCGTCGCTATAGATGGTACGGATGATGTTCAGACCTTTTTCTGTATTATTGATACGAATACCGTTTACATTGTAGTATTGACGTTCTACCACTTCTTTGTTTACGGTACTTTGATCGATGCCGGTAGCGTTACTTCCGTTGGATGCTTGTCCGAGTCCACCCATCTGGTTGGCTGCACGTACAGTGAATACATCTTCGTCGGTTGCATTTGCCGGAATCGTATAGGTAGTTTCGTTTGTGAAGTCTATTACTTTTCCGTTTTTGCAGATAGCGTAACAGAATACGTAGTCGCTGGCATTCCAAGTAAGAGTAGAACCGTTGACTGTCAGAATCGGAGCCGCAGCCTGTTCGGTCAATAAAGCCGGTTGCCAGGAATCGCTGCCACCCAATACGTTTTCAAGGGTAAAGCGGGCGGCTTCTTCTGCTGAAAGTACAGGGCTGTACGGGATGGTTCCACCGGTGTATTTCGTTTTACGGGCACTGCAATCTACTGCCATACCACTTTCTGTGTGGCTGTTGTATTCCACAAATAATTTCGGAATAATCGTTTCGCTCATATCACTCCATCCTTCTGCTTTTGGAATAACCTTCATCGTCGTATTAATCCATACACTCATCGGAGCACCTTGCCAAGGGCGTCCTAATGCATATGTACCTTTGTTTGCATCGTATCCGTCGATGATACAATCATTGAATACATATCCCCAATCGGTATCACCGGCGGGTGCTGTAATACAGTTTCCAGAACGATTTTCCAGATAGAGTAACGTACGGTTGAAGAAGACATCGCCGCCACCGCAGATGAAGTCTACGGTACCATGGATGTCGCAATCCTCGAAGTAGCTCTGCATGG
>ERZ839767.632-NODE-632-length-60470-cov-4.784408_pt1 | contig 60470 bp, 58 predicted proteins | sample MGYA00519879_ERZ839767 | MGnify/ENA primary metagenome ERZ839767 (study PRJEB31850, sample SAMEA3708852) | human gut metagenome | biome: human gut; feature: human-associated habitat; material: faeces | place: China | collected 2014 ... | reverse complement strand
TAACTTCTTTCTGAACCTGGTCCCAATTTTCACCCATGAAACGTTTGATAGAGAATATCGTACGTTTCGGGTTGGTAATAGCCTGACGTTTTGCAGGGTCACCTACTTTACGTTCACCGCCGTCAACAAATGCTACGATAGACGGAGTGGTACGTTTTCCTTCGCTGTTAGCAATCACTACCGGTTCGTTACCTTCGAAAACGGAAACACATGAGTTGGTAGTTCCTAAGTCAATTCCAATAATCTTTCCCATAATTGTATGTTTTTTATTTGTTATTATTCAAAACTTAATTTCTGTAAGATTGTTCACGGTCTCTTCATTTATCTGTGCCGTTTGAGCAAATCATACGCATTGAATTAAACAAACCTTGTGCCAAACTTCTCTTTGCCTTGAAAAAAATGCAAAAACTTCCTATAAAACGGAAGTTATATAGGGATTCTCTTTTTATAGAGGTATGTTGTCCGAATGGCAAGCGTAATTCTATTCGTTTATGAAAGTGGGTAGCCTGTCAGTTTTTATGACGGATTGTCAGGTTTTAAACAAATCTTCCTTTTTACTGTTTAAATCTCATTTAAAATAGGTATTGTAATATGTGGAAACAAATCATGGTATTGCTTTTTATTCCTTTGTCTGCCGGTGCTCAATATAAGGGAGCTACTGTAAATTTGACATTGGAGGAGTCTTATCGGTTGATGAACAAGGGTAACCAAACCTTGAAAATAGCCCGCGAACAGATAGGCATGGCCCGGGAGGAACGACAAATACTCAATTCGTCCTGGTATCCTTCGTTGGATGCTTCGGGGGCTTATGTGCATTTGGCTAATGATATAGAGGTAAAAGAACCTTTGAGTCAGTTTACCGACCCGGCGAAAGATTTTGTTCATACCATCCTTCCGGATGACAAGTTGATTTCTTCTATCTTAACCCAGATAGGTTCGTATTCGTTGAGCTTTCCTTTGTTGAAGCAAAATCTGACAACGGTGGATGCTTTCCTCGTCTGGCCTGTATTTACCGGTGGAAAAAGAATTTTTGCTAATAAAATAGGACGTTCTATGGAACGGTTGGCCGAGGTGAATATGGAACAGACCGGCGCTACTTTACAGGCTTCTCTGGTAGAGAGTTACTATGCGGTACGATTGGCGAAGAAAGTGGTGCAGGTGCGTGAAGAAACATTTTCCGCTTTGCAGAAGCATTTTCAGGATGCATTGAAGTTGCAGGAGAATGGGATGATAACGAAGGCGGAGAAATTAGTTGTTCAGGTAAATAGGGATGAGGCTAAACGGGAGCTGGAGTCGGCACGCAAAGACTATAATGTGGCGCAGCAAGCATTGTGCACCTTATTAAATATAGAACAGCCGGTAGATATTCTTGCCGTATCTCCTCTTTTTATGAATGAAGAACTTCCTTCCGAAGCTTATTTCAAGGAATTGATTTCCGTTGAAAGCTATCCGGTAGAGCAACTCTATCATCAAACGGAACTGCTGAAAAACCAACAGCGTATCAACCGGAGCGCTTATGTTCCCAATATCGCTTTATTCGGGAAACAAACTCTATATGCTAAAAATCTGCCGAAGAATTTAATGCCCCGAACAATGATAGGTATTGGGTTTACCTGGACCCTGTTTGACGGCTGGAAACGGGAGGCTACTATCCGGCAGACGGAACGTTCGCTCGAATCTTTAGCTTTAGGGCGCGAGAAGGCAATCAATGAATTAAGCGTTTTGGTGGAGAAATTATATAGTGAGATGCTGAATGCACAAGATAATGTGACGGCATTGAATACAACCATTGCCATGAGTCGCGAATTGGTACGTATCCGCCGTAAATCTTTTCAAGAGGGAATGGCGACTTCTACAGAAGTGATTGATGCGGAAACCATGCTTTCTAAAGTACAGATTGCTTTTCTGTTGGCTTATTACCAGTATGATGTGGCTTTGGCAAACTTACTGACAGCATGCGGTATGCCGGATTCTTTCTGGCAATATGCCCGGCAAGGGAAAACGGAAGATTTTATATTTGAATCAAAATAAAGTAAAATGAGATATGGAGAAACAGAATAGATGGCTGGCGACAGCTTTTGTAGTAGTACTTGTATTTGTTGTGGTGGTATCTGTTATCGGGATGGTGATGATGAGTGGCAGACCGGTGGTGTTACAAGGACAAGTAGAAGCAACGGAAATTCGTATTTCCGGTAAGTTACCGGGGCGTATTGATTCCTTTTGTGTACAAGAGGGACAAAATGTAAAGGCCGGAGATACCTTGGTATTGATTAATAGTCCGGAGGCAGAGGCTAAATTCCAGCAAGTAAATGCCTTGGAAGATATTGCCAAGTTCCAGAATGAGAAGATTGATGATGGAACACGGAAACAAATTATCCAGTCCGTATTGGAACTATGGAATAAGGCGAAGACCGATTTGAAGTTGGCTAAAACGACTTACGACCGTATCTCGACCCTTTACCGTGACAGTGTCGTGTCTTCTCAGCGTAAGGATGAAGTGGAAGCACTCTATCAATCGGCTGTTGCTGCCGAAAAGGCAGCCCATCAACAATACTTGTTGGTATCGGAAGGTGCACAGGTACAAGATAAGCAAAGTGCCCGCGCTTTAGTAGGCGCTGCGCAGGCTACGGTGAATCAGGTAAAAGCATTGCTTGCCGACGCTTGTCTGATGGCTCCCGAAAGTGGACAGATTGCGACTATTTATCCCAAGAGGGGAGAACTGGTTGGTGCCGGAATGCCTATTATGAGTTTGGTTGTTCTGGACGATTGCCACGTAGTGTTGAATGTGCGGGAAGATTATATGCCTCATTTTAAAATGGGGGAGACGTTTGTAGGAGATGTTCCGGCATTGGACAAGAAGCATATCTCCTTTCAAATATATTATATCAGTCCGTTGGGAAGCTTTGCTACTTGGCGTTCTACCAAGCAAACAGGAAGTTATGACATGTGTACTTTCGAAATCCATGCCCGTCCTTTGCAGCCCGTGTCCGGATTACGGCCCGGAATGTCCGTATTGGTAGATTTAAAATGAAAGGGTTTTGTAGATGGATAAACAAAATCAGCACTCTCCGTTTGTAAATGTATTTTGCCGTGAACTTCGGCGAATGGTTTCACGCAGGATTTATTTCGTAGCTTGTGTGGTATTGCCTCTTTTTTCTATTTTCTTTATGGCTACCATCTTTGGAAACGGGCAAATGGAGAATCTTCCTGTAGGAATTGTGGATATGGATGCTTCGGCCACATCCCGCAAGATAAGTCGTATGGTGGAGGCGGTTCCGACATTCCGTGTGACAAACTATTATACCGATGCGGCGGAAGCCCGTGCAGCCACAGAACGAAAAGAAATTTATGGCTATTTGGTTATACCCAATGAGTTTGAAGCTCATTTACAGGACGGAAAGACGGCGGCACTGACTTATTATTTTCATTATGCCCTGTTGAGTGTGGGAGAAGAAATACAGGGAGCTTTTGAACATCTATTGCAAACGGTCGCCGTTTCACCTGTTGTGATGCAGGCAGTTGCGTTAGGAGTGGAGACTTCGCAAGTAGAAACATTCCTATTGCCTGTTTCTTCGCAAGACCATCCCTTGTTCAATCCGGACATGAACTATTCCATCTATTTGACTTATCCGTTTTGTTTTATCTTTCTGCAAGTGTTGCTTTTGTTGGTTACCACCTATGCTTTAGGAAGTGAAAGCAAATTCCATACGGCGGATGAGTGGATGCAAACAGCGAATGGAAATATTCTCATAGCTGTTCTGGCCAAATTGCTACCCTATACCCTTCTTTTCATGATAATGAGTCTCGTAGCGAATTATTTCTTTTTTGGAATAATGGATATTCCGTTTGCTTGCGGATTCCTTTCTCTCAATGGCATTGCTTTTCTGTTTGTCCTGTCTACCCAGGCTCTGGCTATTTTCCTGTATTCGTTGTTCCCGGCTTTGAGTTTGGTTATCAGTGTGGTGTCTATGGTCGGTTCATTGGGAGCTACGCTGTCAGGAGTTACATTTCCTGTTCCCTACATGTATGTTCCGGTTTATTATACTTCCTTTCTGTTTCCCGTCCGTCATTTTGTAGAGCTCGGGCAAACCCTGTTGTATGGTAATTACGGGTTTGCTTACATGTGGCAGGGAATTGTTGCGTTGCTTCTTTTCCTTTTGCCGGCACTGGGCATTCTGCCTCGATTGAAACGAACTGTATTAAGTCATAAATATGAAGATATTGAGTAATATAACAAAGATTATAACGGAAGAGTTCCGTGCGATTGTTTCCGGTTATGCCGTATTGCTGGTCTTACTCGGAGGCATTTTCTTATATGGATTCCTTTATAATTATATGTATGAACCGAATGTGATACGTAAAGCATCCGTAGCGGTGGTCGACTGTTCGCGTACCCCATTGAGCCGGCATTACGCCCGGGTATTGGACGCAACCCCTCAGATGCATGTGGTGGCGGATAATCCGGATTTGCAGCAGGCAAAGGAGATGATGAAGGAGAATGCAATTATAGGATATATATACATTCCTTCCGATTTTGATGAACGGGTAGGGCGTGGGGAAGAGGCTGTATACATTACACTCAGTACTACTTCGGCATTCCTTTATTATGCATCGGTACAAAAAGCTTCGGCAGGTGCCATGCTGGCCATTAATGAGGCTGTGCGCCCCGAAATGCTGGTCTTTTTACCGCAGGAAGATGTTACTTCCATTTTGCAGGCTCCCACGATGAAGGTAAACGGTATACCTCTTTATAATTATACCGACGGATATGGAACTTATCTTATTCCGGCAGTGCTGATGGTTATTATTTTTCAAACTCTGCTGATGGTTATTTTTATGTTATGCGGAAAAGAGTGGCACACTCGTTCGATAGCCCGTTATGGTCGGGATGGCCTCTCTTTTGGGAAGATGGCAGAAGTGGTTATCGGAAAGACGTTTGTTTATGTGATGTTGTATGCCGTATTCTCTTTATTCTTGTTGGGACTGTTGCCTTTGATTTTTCAGTTGCCACACTTGGCTCATTACGGGGAAATAATTGTCTTGATGATACCTTATTTATTAGCTACTTGCTTTTTCGGCTTGACCGCTTCTTTTTGTTGTACCGATTCGGATGCTCCGTTATTGTTGGTCGCTTTCTTCTCTGTCGGACTTATTTTCCTTTCCGGCGTTTCCTATCCGTTGGAATTGATGCCCGTTTACTGGAAAGCGCTTCACTATATTATTCCTACCGCACCGGCTACCTTAGCTTTTGTGAAGCTGAATTCGATGGGTGCCGGCCTATCCGGCATCCATCAGCAATATATTATATTATGGATTCAGACAGGTTTCTATTTTATAACGGCGTGTTTGGTTTACAAATATAGGGTGAAGCGAGCCGGAAGGGGTTGAAGGACTTTTGTGTATATGGCATGCCTGTTTTTTACAAGTATGGAGTGAAGCGTATATTAGCATTGCAGTTCCCTTACTTGTAATAGTAAACATAAAAATCCCCTTGTCCTTGCCCTATATTGCGATAAATTAGGGCCAAAACAAGGGGATTTATTTTAAGTTCTCAATCTATAAGACGTTCAACTTTCAGATTCTATTTTGAGATAGTTATCTGTTTTATTCGAAGCTGCGTAGCATAGCAATCTCTTCGGCCCAACGTGTTTCGTCCGGAGTTTCAAGAATGATAGGCATGTTGTCGAACCGTTCATCTTTCATAAAGCGTTTAAAGAATTCGATATCTATCAGTCCTTTGCCGATGCTGTCGTGACGGTCTACATGGCTGGCCAGCGCTTTTTTGGAGTCGTTCAGGTGGATACCCCGAAGATATTTCATTCCTACCGTCTGGTCGAATTCGTTAAATACCTTATCGTAATCGTCAACAATATCATATCCGGCAGTAAACGTATGGCAAGTGTCGAGGCAGACACCTACCCGGCTCTTGTCTTCCACCTTATCTATCATATAGCTTAGATGCCAAAATTCACTTCCTACGTTACTTCCTTGGCCGGCAGTGTTCTCGATAACAGCCGTTACTCCTTTGGTTTTGTCCAGCGTAATGTTTATGGATTCGGCAACACGGTCGAGACATTCTTCTACCGTTTCTTTATTCAGATGGCTACCCGGATGGAAATTCAGTAGTTTTAAACCCAGTTGTTCGCAACGCTGCATTTCGTCAAGGAAAGCAGCTCTTGATTTTTCCAATCCTTCCTCCTCGGGATGCCCTAAGTTTATCAGGTAACTGTCGTGAGGTAAAATGTAATCGGGGAGAAATCCAAACTCTTCACAGTTTTGCTTGAACAGCGTAATGCTTTCTTGGGTCAGCGGTTTGGCAACCCATTGACGTTGGTTCTTGGTAAACAATGCAAAAGCATTGGCTCCTATGGCGTGGGCATTCACGGGGGCGCTTTCTACACCTCCGGATGCTGATACATGTGCTCCTATATATTTCATAATCGGTATAATTTAATTTCTACTTAGGTTGATATCTTTACGCAAACTTACGGAAAAACGTTGGAATAAGCGAATAAAATGAGAAGAATGTCATGAATAGCTTATGCAAAATTAACGCTTCCTTTTAATTGTCAACACGATGATGGACGATTCGGCATTTCAGGTTATAATATCCATAATAGCGATAAAGAAAAAAGTGGATAGAACAGAATCCGTAATCCGGGTTATTTTTACAGTAAATCATCTACCAATGTGGTGAATAGAACGCTCTAACTTTGTACCGTAAAACAAAAAACAGATAACATGGATATATTGGCAAGAATGAAAGCAGGAGAACTCATATTGGATACCGACCCGGAATATCCGCTTTTATATGCAATGTTCGAGGAGACCATGAGGTTGGTGGCACAACTCAATAGTGATTACCATACGCCTCAGGAAATCAGAATGCTACTCATCCGGATATGGGGACAGCCATTAGATGAAACGGTACGTATGTTTCCTCCCTTTCATACAGCATTCGGCAAATTTACGAAAGTGGGGAAAGGGGTGTTTATTAATTTCGGCTGTACATTTCTCGACCGCGGCGGTATCACCCTTGAGGACGATGTTTTCATAGGGCCAAACGTACAGCTCGTTACTGAGAACCATCCGGAGCAGCCGTCTGTAAGACGTAATGTTTACACAAAACCTATTGTAATCAGGCGCGGCGTATGGATAGGTGCCGGAGCAATCATACTGCCAGGCGTAACGATAGGGGAGCATTCTATTGTTGCTGCCGGAGCGGTGGTGACGAAGAGTGTGCCCGATAATGTGATAGTGGCCGGCAATCCGGCACGGGTGGTGAGAAATGTCAAAATGGAGTAAAACAATAAATGTATGAAGAAGAAATATCTGCTGGCAGTTGCATTTCTATTGAGTATGACAACGGGGCTTGCCTCTTGTTCGGAAGATGAACCTATAATAGAACAACAGCAGCCGAATGTCTCCGATAGTGAAAACAACGGAAATGAAGAAACGCCCAATTCTAATAAGATGAACATTAAAATTGAGAACCGGACTTTTATGGTGACACTTGCCGACAATGAAACAGCCGGAGCATTTAAAGCAATGATGCCAATGACCATCACGATGAATGAGATGAACGGCAATGAGAAATACTACAATTTTCCGGACAATCTGCCGACAGATTCTTATCGGCCGGGTACGATACAGAAAGGCGACCTGATGCTTTATGGCTCTAATTGTTTGGTGCTGTTTTATGAAACATTTGCAAGTTCTTATAATTACACGAGAATAGGTAAAGTGGATAATACTGCCGGACTTACGGAAGCGGTAGGCTCGGGAAATGTGAACGTAATAGTTGAAATTCAAAACTAAGAAAATATGGGTATAAAAACAATGATGCTAACAGGACTGCTAGTCGTATGTACAGCAGCCACTGCGCAGACAAACAAAACAACAGATAAAAGTATGGAAAAGTTAGAATTAGTGCAGGAATGGGATAAAACTTTCCCACAAAGTGAGAAGGTGAACCACAGTAAAGTAACCTTTCGAAATCGTTATGGCATCACACTTGCCGCCGACATGTATGTACCGAAGAATGCTGAAGGTAAACTTCCGGCAATCGCCGTGAGCGGACCTTTTGGCGCAGTGAAGGAACAGTCATCGGGCTTGTATGCACAAACACTTGCCGAACGTGGATTTCTAACCCTTGCTTTCGACCCCTCGTTTACGGGTGAGAGTGGAGGCCAACCCCGTAGTGTCGCTTCACCGGACATTAATACGGAAGATTTCAGTGCTGCCGTAGATTTCCTTTCTGCCAACGAACGGGTTGACCTTGAACGTATTGGAATATTGGGCATTTGCGGTTGGGGAGGTTTTGCTGTCAATGCCGCAGCCATCGACACACGTATCAAAGCTACCGTAGCCTCTACCATGTATGACATCAGCCGATGCTCTGCCAATGGATATTACGACAAGATGACCGTTGAAGAACGGTATGAAATGCGTAAGCAACTCAATGAACAGCGTACTATTGATGCTAAGAACGGTACTTTTCAGCGTAATGTTATGAATCCTAAACCGACCGATGATGCACCACAGTTTATGAAGGACTATTACGATTATTATAAAACAGAGCGAGGTTATCATCCCCGTTCCATCAACTCGGGATTTGGCTGGAACATCACTTCAGTGCTTTCTTTTGTCAATGCACCTATTCTTGCTTACAGCAATGAAATCCGAAGTGCGGTACTTCTTGTCCACGGTGAAAAGGCGCATTCACGCTATTTCAGTGAGGATGCTTTTAAAAAGTTGAAAGGTGACAACAAAGAGCTGTTTATTGTTCCCGGTGCTGTCCACACCGACCTTTACGACAGGATAGATATTATTCCGTTTGATAAGATAGAGCAATTCTATAAAGAGTACTTGAAATGATATGGAGCGGCGGAGTTTTATAAAGACGGCGCTGATGGCAACAGGCGGTTTGATTCTTGGCAGGTCTGTTGTTCATCGTCTGGTTGGCGGCAAGGAGGACGTTTCTTACTCTTTTCGTTTTCCGGTTATATGGCCGGAAAAATACTCTCCGAAAACTAGTAACCGTCCCCTTTATAACAACCTGTTCTTTAAGGATATATTAATGTTTCTTCCCTTGCATAGTAAGCGTACCTCAGTTGAGGTACGTATGTCTCTCAATTGAGATATAAATATCTCTCAGCTGAGATACGTATATACCTCAACTGAGAGATGTTTAGTTTGTAAGGGAGAAAGAACTAATTCACCCTTAATAAAGGAGTAATGAGAAAGGAGAATAGAGCTAATTCTTCCTTTTAAAATTCTTTATGTAGGCTAGAAACTGAATTTAGCAGACAGGTTGATTCGGTTTGCCTTGTTACTTTCTTTATCAAAATCTTTGCGCCAGCCGTGCAGGTATTCTGCTCCTAATTGTAAGTTGGGAATAACATTCCAAAAGACATTGGCTACCAGATATTGCCCTTGCTTGTATTGTTCCGGATAGGCTTCTTGATAGTTGTGCTTGGAACATAACCGTGACTGACTGTAGGTGGCCGATGCGAAAATATTGGGAGCGAAGTTGTATTGCAGTCCGACATACCATCCTGACATCGGAAGTACCTGCATCTTGCCTTCTACTTCGGTATTGGGAACAATGTCTACATTCAGATTACTGATATCATTTATTAAGGCTCCGATACCTTTGCCATACGTATATTGTCCGAAGAATTGGAGCGGCTGCCCAATGGCTACGATGGTAGACGCTTGTAAGCCCCAACCGGTCAGGCTTTTGGTTTTGTCCTGAACCAAATCGGTATAGGTGATATTACGGTAGATTCCTCCTAAGCGGACGTGGCTTTTCCCTTTGTCCCAACCGTATTGCACGTAGGCGGGGATATCCGGAAGACGCTGGTGGTTCACTGAGGTATAATGGTTGGTGCTTCCGTCAATGTCCGGCATTTCCAAGGCTATTCCGGCAGAGAGTCCTTTTCCTAGTGTATGTTCGTACCGTATTAAGGTGGAACGGTAGAATGTCATACCGCAAGGACCGGCAAAATCTATGGTTGGAGGACCTGCCGCCAAGTCCATAAAGGTTCCTGTATCATATCCTAAAGTCATGCCTAAGAACTGTACATAAGCATTTTGCAGCTCAAATGTTTTTCCGTCTCCTCTCCAGTTTCCGGCTGTATAGACTACGAAGTTACCTAGATTACGGGTCTTTCCTACCAATTTTAAGAAGAGGGTAGACGTGGTTATATCCATCTGAAACTGATTCCGTGGCTTTCCGTTCGATATAAGTGCAGGGTAAAAGTCCACGTTGTCTACTATCCCTCCAAAGTCGTATTCCGCTTTGGCTTGCACATAACCTCCTATGCCTAAAGCCCATTTCCCTTCTTTGTCTGTTAAAAGGAAGCGTGGAGCGCCCGGGTCGTGAAAGTGCGGACGTTGGGTTTCTTTGAAAATGTTGATAATTTCCTCCTTGCCGTTCTTGTCACGTGAAATAAAAATAACAGGGCCCGGCCCTTCTTCTTCAATAAGAGCTTGTGCGGAAGAAGGCATACTGTATGCTATGGCACACCATGCGAAGAGCGCAATTTTGAATACCGATTTCATATTCTTCATAATTAGGGTTTATAATAAAAATATTTCCCTAACAACAAGAGGAGGTAAAAAAGGTTTATCCATTTTGGAAAAACCGATGCTTTTTTATTTGTTCAGGGGAGTTAAGAAGGGTATGGCTTTATGATATGATTGAACCTTTTTTCTTATCTTCTATGTATTTGTTCCTGTTGCTGAGGCTTCTCCTTTTTAGTGTATTTGAGTGATAGATTGTGAGCTAATTTGTTGTAATGCCTCTGCCGTGTCCCTTCTCTTATACTTGAGTGATAGATTGTGAGCTAATTTGTTGTAATGCCTCTGCCATGTCCCTTCTCTTTTCTCTTATCCTTGAGTGATAGATTGCGAGTCAATTTGTTGTAATGCCTTTGCCATGTCCATTCACTTTTCTCTTATACTTGAGTGATAAATTGCGAGTCAATTTGTTGTAATGCCTCTGCCATGTCCCTTCACTTTTCTCTTATCCTTGAGTGATAGATTGCGAGCCAATTTGTTGTAATGTCTCTGCCATGTCCCTTCTCTTTTCTCTTATATTTGAGTGATAGAGGTGAATATAAAGCAGGAGCATTTGAGTAGGGATATTCTTTTTAACTGAATTGTAGTAGAATTCGAAGAGGGCGAATAATCGTTTCTTATGGATATCGGTGGGATGCTTAATGTGTTCTTAGAGAATAATCGGTTTGGTGTACATAATGAAACAAAACAGATTAGAAGTCTTAAAGAGAGGTATTGGGAATTCTTCATCAGTGCGGTAAATTCGGACGCTGCGGCACATAGTTAGTTATGCCACGCCACATAGTTAGTTATTTAAATAACTCTTAATGTGAGAGCATCTAACATAGTTAGTTATAAAAAGGGCATTTTATCTACATCCGAGGAATAAAAACAGCTTCAAAAGAAATGCCCTGAAGAAGAAACATTCCTGTTTTGAAGCTGTCTGTTATGTAAGTAACCTATTCTCTATCAGACTATCTATTGGTTTCGATGCCTGGGTGAGACGAATCGATTAAACAATCTTTTCTAATTGGTCGATGTTCTTTTGTATATCGTTGTCACTTAGCTCATAATTCACCAAGTTGCCGGATAAATACTGGTCGTAAGAAGTCATATCGATAAGACCATGTCCGGAAAGGTTGAAGAGAATGACTTTTTCTTCACCACTCTCTTTACATTTCAAAGCCTCGTCGATGGTAGCGGCTATGGCATGGCATGATTCGGGAGCAGGGATAATGCCTTCTGCCTGTGCAAACAGGCAACCTGCTTTGAAGGAATCCAATTGCTTGATGTCCACCGCTTCCATATATCCGTCTTTCAATAACTGGGAAACAATCACTCCCGCACCGTGGTAACGCAAACCTCCGGCATGAATGTTAGCCGGGGCAAAGTTGTGGCCAAGGGTATACATCGGTAAGAGCGGAGTGTAACCCGCCTCATCGCCAAAGTCATATTGGAACTGTCCGCGTGTCAGTTTGGGGCACGATGCCGGTTCGGCAGCTATGTAGCGCGTCTTTTTCCCTTCCAGAATAGTATGACGCATAAAAGGAAAGGCAATACCTCCGAAGTTGGAACCTCCTCCGAAACAAGCAATAACCGTATCCGGATATTCGCCGGCTAAAGCCATTTGCTTCTCTGCTTCCAAACCGATAACAGTTTGGTGCAGGGCTACGTGGCTCAGTACCGAACCTAATGTATATTTACAGTTGGGAGTAGTGCGTGCCAGTTCTATAGCTTCCGAGATAGCCGTACCGAGGGAACCTTGGTAATTCGGATTCTTGGTCAGGATATCTTTACCCGCGCGGGTCGACATAGAAGGAGACGCGGTAACCTGCGCTCCGAATGTTTGCATAATGCTACGGCGGTAAGGTTTCTGTTCATAGCTGATTTTTACCTGATAAACTGCAGCTTCTAATCCGAAAACCTTAGCGGCATAGGAGAGGGCTGCTCCCCATTGTCCCGCACCCGTTTCGGTGGTTACGTTGGTTACACCTTCCTTTTTACAGTAATAAGCCTGTGCGATGGCCGAATTCAATTTGTGCGAACCCACAGGGCTGACACTTTCGTTCTTAAAATAAATATGTGCAGGAGTTCCGAGTGCTTTTTCCAAACCGTATGCGCGTACAAGCGGAGTAGAACGGTAATATTTATACATTTCGCGCACCTCTTCAGGAATTTCAATCCACTGGTCTGTTTGGTTTAATTCTTGGCGACTCAGTTCTTCCGCAAAGATAGGATATAAATCTTCCGGTTTCAGTGGCTGTTTGGTTCCCGGATGCAATGGCGGCATCGGTTTATTCTTCATGTCTGCCTGAATATTGTACCAATGTGTGGGTATCTCGCTTTCGGGCAGGAAAAATCGTTTAATTTTAGAACTCATATTCTATAAAGTATTAATTAGTAATCATAATGATTTGCAAAAATAACAATTTATCTTGTTTTTGAGTGTTAAACTAACATCTAAAATTTTTTGTCTCTTTAGTTTAAACCTTTTCTTTGAGATTTGGTCATATATATAAACGCATGAAATTCTTTGAATATTCGTGGGTTGAAACTCCTGAAAGAGTACGGTGAGTCGTAGAAAATAAGAGGATGCGTGCTCGAAGGAAGAATGTAGACTCTTCTTTGTTTATAGGGGTAATAAATAAGAACTTTTTGATTAATGATTAATAAGTTGAGCAAAAGGATTTAGATGTTTTTAGTTTTCAATTTGGAAGGCTGGTTAATGTGAATTAATCAGCCTTTAATTTGTTTATTTCAGAGCCTTTTTGTTCCTTTGCTTCCTAATAATAATCGTATGAGAACTACTTTTTATATAGCAGCTTTGTCTTTTTCCATGTTACTTGTTTCCTGTGGAAATAAGCCGGAAGAGAGTCATTCGAATGAAATTCTCTATTCGATGCAGGAAGAGTCGGCCGATGGACTGCAGCGGATGCAAAGTTCACGGGTAGAGCAGGATGTGGTGTGGAATGGAAAAAATTGTCACATTGTTATAAATAGAGTAGCGAATGATTCGTTGCCGAAGATAAAGGATGAGGCTGGTGATGTGTTTGTGGACAATACGATAACTTTGTCTATTAAGCGGAATAAAGGCGAACGTTTTTTCGATAAGACATTTACGAAGAAGAGTTTTGCTTCTGTTTTGGACGATAAGTTTGTTTCTCATGCCATGTTGGAAGGAATGGTTTATGATAAGGTGACAGACCAGGGAATGATTTTCGCTGCAAGTGTCAGTTATCCTCAGTCCGACCTGTTTGTTCCGGTTATTATTACCATAGCGCCGAATGGAACAATGACTCTGCGTAAAGAGCTCTTTTTGGATGAAAATAGAGTAGACAGTGTGGAGTAATTGTCTACCGGATGAGTAATAAACGCTTTATCCTATAAATTTTCATAAGCCGTCAAGTCTGTTTTTAATATTATTGCAGTCCAATAAAAATAGAATACCTTTGTCTCTATCTTATATAGAAGTATTTCAATCATCGTTTCCGGATAGGGGGCTTGTCTTTTTGCCCAACATAAAATAGATAGAAAAAGAAGTTGAAATAGGGTTGTAAAGCGTTTATGTAGGCTTCAGATAGCCTATACGACATGGGAAACACCCATTTCCTATTATACAAAACTTTTACCGGACAGTCTCCATTGCCAGAATGGCAAACAAAGTAAGATAATAACATAGGGCGTCATCTATCGCTTCCGTCTTAAATACTCATGTATGCAGATAATTATTATTTGAGAGAAAATGATTAGTTTTGAGTCGCCAAGCAAGTAAACCAACTTTTATAATAGGCTGAAATCCTAACGGACAGTATGGTACCAATGTCTGTAGACAAAACATTGGTCGAAAGAGACCTTATAGAAGTTTACAGAGTCAGAGACATTGGGCTTGACTATTTACTTCAAAACTAATCACAATGGCAAAATTGGCAAAAAAGAAGCAAACCGCCAAAGGTTTAAGACTGGAAGTCGTGAATCCAAATGCCGCAGGCATTGATATTTCACCAAAAGAGATGCAAGTCTGTGTTCCCGCAGACAGGGATGGAGACAACAACCGCACATTTGATGTTTACACGGAGGATTTACATTGCATATCTGAATGGCTCAGAGCCTGTCATATAGATACCGTTGCAATGGAATCAACAGGCATTTATTGGTTGCCAATCTTCCGTGTTTTGAAGGAGTCCGGAATTGATGTCATTCTTGTTAATGCCAGTGATGTGAAAAACTATTCCGGTCGTAAGACTGACGCCTCTGATGCGGAATGGCTGATGATGTTACATAGCTATGGCTTGCTAAAATCATGTTTTCAACCGGAAAACATTGCACGTACTATGCGTAATCTTGTACGTCACAGAGACAATCTTATCAAATCTTCCAGTCGTGAGGTATTGCATCTTCAGAAAGCGATGGAACAGATGAACCTTAAGCTGGACAATGTCTTCTCTGATATTCTTGGCAAGTCGGGACAGGCAATCATTAAGGCTATTTTAAATGGCGAAAGAGACCCGAAGGTGCTTTCTGCCTTAGCAGATTCGCGCTGTAAAACGAGTAAAGAAGAAATCGAGAAATCTCTTCAAGCGACATGGGATGAGGAACATCTTTTTGAGATGGAACAGAGCGATTCCCTTTATCAGTTCTATCAACAACTCATCGCGGAATGTGATGCCAAGATTAACGAGATTGCGACACGATACACTGCGATCGTTGATGCTCCCAAAGCGGAATTATTGCGTAGCGAAAAGTACAACGCAAAGAAAAACCAAATAGGCTTCGATGTAGAAATGACCGCTTTTGAACTTTGGGGTGTCAATGCCATGCGAATACCTGGAATGAGCAGAGGGGCTCTGTTAAGGCTTTTGGGAGAATTAGGCGCGGACTTTACAACAAAGTTTGCTGATGTAAAACACTTCGTGAGTTGGGCAAACCTAGTTCCAAACAATAAAATATCAGGCGGGGCGCTCTTATCAAGCAAGGTGCCTAAGAAAAAGAATCCTGTGGGTATCATTTTCCGACAAGCTGCAAATACGCTCAAAGCGGCTAAGAATCCTTTGGGGGACTATTTTAGGCATATGCGTGCAAAAGGGGGACATTTGCAAGCAATGGTGGCGACTGGGAAAAAACTCGCATCCATATTCTATCTTATGATACAACGCAAAGTCGAATATGATGAAACAATATATAGCGGACATCGAAAGTTTGAATTGCAAAATAAGGTAGCATACCTCCAGAGAAAGTTACAGCGCATGAATGCAGAACTTGCAAATTGTGTATAGAAACATATCGGTTGAAACTTTGTTATATAGAAGCAATAGACTTTGAAAATCAAATATCTTGCAGATTAAAACTCAATCCCCTTACTTCAATCCTATTATTTAAATATAAAAGGAGAAATAAGGGGATTTTTTATGTCTTAACTTGCAGGTGCTGAGTAAAAAATACCTGTGTCCTCTTTCTTATTTGGAGTTTGTTTCATCTATCTATAAACCTCTGAATTCTATTTTTTATCTTTTGGAGGTTCTATAAAATAGATTCATAACTCTTAAATCTATTCCTACCCTTTATAAATCAAGTTTTATAAAGGTGCCGAACGGGTCGAATAGAACTTCTAACTCGTTTGCTAATGTTATTTGATATCCTTTTCTACTTCTTTCTATTTCGGTAATACGATGGCCTTTAAAGTTTTCCTCCATATATTTCCGTATAGGTTCGGGAATTAAGGCTGCCGGAACAGCTTCTTTTTGGCAATCTACTTCCAGCCATTCTCCTATACCGTTGAAATCTATTTCTGTTCCGTTAGACAACTTTACGTCGTATGAAGTGGACAGGAATAAATCTTTATCTACTTTAATGTAAGAGACTTTAGCATAGGGAAAATACTTGGAAAGCATTTCTTTTGCAGCTTCGGGCAGTTCGGTAGTGTTCCGGGTTACTACATCCTGAGCTTGAACTGTGGTCTGGCATATCGTCAGCATGCCAATAAACATCATTGAGATTACAAACTTTTTCATATTCTTTTCCTTTTATCAGTTATAGGAAAAGATAACATAGAAGCTTTTAAAAAGTTTATAGGAATTCCCTAAAGATGCGCCTAATGAAACGATGAAATGAGAAAAGAGGTGTGGATGGCGAGTATAAAAGAAGAAGAGACTGCCTGATACAAAAGTTAGGCAGTCTCTTCTTCTTTAGATATATAGAATTATCTGTTTCTTATTTAGCAAAGCTTACAGCACGTGTTTCACGGATGACTGTAATTTTAACTTGTCCCGGATAAGTCATTTCATCTTGAATTTTCTTTGCTATCTCTTCTGATAAGTTTTCAGTTTCTTTATCATCAATCTTGTCAGCACCCACAATTACGCGCAGTTCGCGGCCTGCCTGAATAGCATACGTTTTGGTTACACCTGGATAGGAGAGAGCCAACTGCTCTAAATCGTTCAAACGCTTGATGTATGCTTCCACAATTTCACGGCGTGCACCCGGACGTGCTCCTGAAATGGCATCACAAACCTGTACAATCGGAGCAATGAGTGTTTCCATTTCTATTTCATCGTGGTGCGCTCCGATAGCATTACAGATATCCGCTTTTTCCTTATATTTTTCTGCAATCTTCTGTCCTAATATAGCGTGTGGCAATTCCGGTTCTTCATCAGGAACTTTACCTATATCATGCAATAAACCTGCACGTTTGGCTTTTTTCGGATTTAAACCGAGTTCAGAAGCCATTACCGCACATAGGTTCGCTGTTTCACGTGCGTGCTGTAACAAGTTTTGTCCGTAGCTGGAACGATATTTCATCTTACCAATCATACGTATCAGTTCCGGATGTAAACCGTGAATACCCATATCGATGGTGGTACGTTTTCCGGTTTCGATAATTTCCTCTTCCACTTGTTTGCGTACTTTGGCTACGACTTCTTCGATGCGTGCCGGATGGATACGTCCGTCTGTTACTAACTGGTGGAGAGCTAAGCGGGCAATTTCACGACGAACCGGGTCGAAAGCCGAAAGAACAATGGCTTCGGGGGTATCGTCTACAACGATTTCTACACCCGTAGCAGCCTCCAGAGCGCGAATATTTCGTCCCTCACGGCCGATAATGCGTCCTTTTACTTCGTCGGAATCAATATGGAATACAGTAACAGAATTCTCTATAGCTGTTTCGGTTGCTACCCGTTGAATGCTTTGGATAACTATTTTCTTTGCTTCTTTATTGGCGGTCATTTTGGCGTCATCCATAATATCGTTGATATAAGATGCTGCCTGTGTTTTAGCTTCTTCTTTTAAAGATTCCACCAAGCGTTCTTTTGCTTCCTCGGCCGATAATCCACTGATTGTTTCCAGTTTCTCGCGTTCCTGCATCTGCAGTTTTTCCAATTCGTCTTTTTTCTTGTCTACTACAACTAGTTGTGCTTCCAGATTCTCTTTGATAGCGTCGGCTTCGTTGCGTTTACGTTGTAACTCCTCTTGTTTTTGGTTAAGCATTAACTCGCGTTGTTTCAACTTGTTTTCAGCTTGTTGAATGCGTTGGTTACGTACCGATACTTCCTTTTCTAAATCGGCTTTTTTGTTAAGAAACTTTTCTTTAACCTCCAGAAGCTTGTTCTTTTTGATAACTTCTGCTTCTGCCTGTGCATCTTTTAGAATTCGGTTATACTTGCTTTTCATCACATATCTGAAAATCGTATAACCAATTATAACTCCAATAATAGCACAAACAACTGCTGTTATGATTGTCGTCATTGTCTATGAATTATATATTAAATAAAAAACGCACTACCTCTATCCAAAGAACCCTTCTCTTTAGGATAAAATGCAGTGCGTGATACGTTTCTAAAATGTTAAACTTTTATTCTTCATTTCTGAAAAACTCTTCTAATTCAGAAGTGAGTTCTTTCAGTTTGTCCTTAAAAGGCTGCGTATCGTTTTTATCTTCCAAACTCAAGGATTTGTAAGAAAAGTCAAAGGCCACCATTGCCATAAGCTTTTCTATTCCCTCCTTAGGAAAGTGAATCCGATACTTGTTCAGTTTATCATTGATCTGCTTGGCTGCTTTACGAAACATTTCCTCTTCCCTTTCCGAATGGATTGTCATGGGAAATGTCATATCCGCAATCACCAGATTTATTTTCCTTATATCGCTCATAATACAGTTATTTTATTTGTTTTAACCATTTAATAAAGCGATACATTTATCGACCTCGCGCACTAGCTTTGATAATCGTTGTTTTGTATCTTTTGCTTCGCTATCGTTGATACTGATTATCTTCGCTAATTTAAGATTAGCATATTTAGTGTCCAGACTCTTATAATTGCTTTGTATTTCCTCTATTGTTTCGTCTTTCTTACGAATTACTTCTTTTAACTCTTCGTTTTTTTGCTTTAATTGCTGATATTCATAAAGCAAATGACGAAGCCTAGCTTCAAAAGTACTTAGCAATTTTTTATCTTCTTCCGTCATGCTAAACTAAAATTGTATACAAAAATAAGCGTTCTCTGTGGATTATGAAAGCTTTTTGCAAAAAAAGTTAAGAAAAAAAGAAAGAATTAATCTTCATTCTTTGGTTTCGGTTCTTTTTTTGCTAACAAAACGATATTATATACGTATTCTGTCATCCATTTGGGAGTGTATCCCAATGTGTGCTGGTATTTACGGATATTAGCGCATGTTTTGTGTACCGCATCGTCTTTCCAGTCATTTCGCGTGAGGATGTCGTTGATTGTTTTTTCTGTTAAATTATAAAGAACCTTTTTAAACATGCTTGGCATACGGAATTTCCATTTCATGAGGTTTCCGATAAGCATCATTAACTCTTGGCTAAAACCTTGGAACATGAAGAGATAATTCTTAATGTCATTTACATTCCGGCAATTCTTTTTTATAGAGAGGTCTATTTCTTTGAAGAAGTCATCACTTAATCCGTATATTTGCATCAGCATCTTTTTGCATTTGCTCTTTTCAGCCAGTCCGAGTTTATTGTTTTGGGTAGGTATTTTTAAAGAACGTTTGAATACCGCCATATCTGGCAAAAATCCTAAATTGGTAATACCTAAATTAGTAGCCATAACCGATTGATAATATACACGTATCAGCGTCATGAAATCTTCCATTCCGGCCACTCTTCCTACTTCTTCCTCTTCGGCTCTCTTTTTCTTGAATATGTTGAATAATCCCATTTTATAGATATGTTTTAAATAAAAAACAGTTGATAATTATGCAAAAATACGCTTTTCATCATTGCCAGACAACTAAAATAAGCTTATTTTGTTTTTCTTTTATACTTTAATATGCAAAAATAAAGCTTATGGAATTTTTCGAATCATTGATAAATGGAATAAATGAGGTACTGTGGACTTACATTCTTATTGCCTTGTTGCTTGGTTGTGCGGCGTGGTTTACAATTCGTACCCGTTTCGTTCAATTCAGAATGATTGGTGAAATGTTCCGTTTATTAGGCGAATCCACCGGAAAGGAAGAGAAACATCATATTTCTTCTTTTCAGGCTTTTACAGTGTCTTTAGCCAGTCGCGTAGGGACGGGCAATTTGGCTGGCGTGGCAACAGCCATTGCTATTGGTGGTCCGGGAGCTGTTTTCTGGATGTGGATTATTGCTTTATTGGGTTCTTCCAGTGCGTTTGTAGAATCTACATTAGCTCAATTATATAAGGTGAAAGGTAAGAATTCGTTTGTGGGCGGACCGGCTTACTACATGGAAAAAGGGTTGAAAAAGAGATGGATGGGTTTGCTTTTTGCTGTATTGATAACGGTTACTTTTGGTTTTGCTTTTAATTCGGTGCAGAGTAATACACTGTGTGCGGCATTGGAAAGTGCATTTCAGTGGAATCATGTGGTGGTAGGCTGGGTTTTGACTATCTTGACGCTTATCATCATATTTGGGAGTATACAGCGTATTGCGAAAGTTAGTAGCGTTATTGTGCCTGTCATGGCATTAGGATATATTGGTTTAGCATTATTTGTTATTTTGTGTAATCTTCATCATTTACCATTGGTTCTGGAGACTATTGTTTCCAATGCGTTTGGTTGGGAACAATTCGCTGGAGGTGGCGTAGGAGCTGCTTTGATGCAGGGAATTAAAAGAGGCTTGTTCAGTAATGAAGCGGGTATGGGCAGTGCGCCCAATGCGGCGGCAACGGCGAGTGTTTCCCATCCGGTGAAGCAGGGACTGATTCAGACTCTTGGAGTGTTTACTGACACATTATTAATATGTACTTGTACGGCGTTTATTATTCTTTTTAGTGGAGCGCCTTTGGATGGAACGGTGAATGGAGTGCAATTAACTCAGTGTGCTTTAAGTAATGAAATTGGAACAATCGGTACGATATACGTAGCGGTAGCGTTGCTCTTTTTTGCTTTTAGTAGTATTTTAGGAAATTATTATTACGGAGAAGCCAATATCCGTTTTCTTACACGTAGAAAAGATGTTCTCATAATTTATCGACTGCTGGTAGGCGGAATGGTGCTGTTTGGCGCTGTGGCCAGTTTGGATTTTGTTTGGAGCCTGGCCGATGTTACAATGGGAGTGATGGCTCTTTGTAATTTGTTTACTATTCTTTGTTTGGGGAAATATGCATTTCGCTTATTGGTTGATTATCGGACACAAAAAAAGCAAGGCGTCAAAGACCCGATATTTAAAAAAGAAAGCTTTCCGGATATTGAAAAAGACATAGAATGTTGGTAGAATCGTGAACATTCTATTTTTTTTGTGTGTTGATTGAGAATGATTTGAATATAAAAACAATATTTAGGAGTGCTTAATTTTATATTTATTATTATCTTTGTCGCATTATTTATATGTAGTAGACAAAAGAGACTAGATAAAATGCGACAAGAATCTCAGACATACTTATTAATAAAATGGACCGTTATAGCATTAGACCTTTTAGTGCTTAATGTTTTATTGTCAGTGCTTTATATGCTTTCGCCTTCCTTCATTCCTAGAAGCGCATATGAAAATTATCAGATTGTTTATTTTGTTCTAAATGTAGTTTATGCGTTCTGTGTTTCAAAGAAGGGACCTATATTATATATGAGGAAAATACGTCCGGAGGAAATTGTAGGCCGTGTGTTTTCATTAATTTTATGGTTTGCTCCGTTGTCTTTTTTGGCCATGCATTATATGAGCCCTTATGTATTTCCTTGGAAATTTGCTTTGTGCTTTTATTCTTGCCTGTTTGTTTGTGTTACGTTTTCCAGACTCTGTTCACGTGCTTTTATTAAATGGCATAGGCGTCGTGGACGGAATACCCGTGATGTGCTCTTTGTTGGAAGTTATTCTAATATGATAGATTTGTACAATGAGATGATGGGTGACCCGACAACCGGATATCGGGTGTTGGGCTATTTTGACGACGAGATACGCACAGACTTTGAAATACCTATACCTTATTTGGGAACTATCGATAAAATACCGGAGTATATGGAAAAATCGAAATTCCACCCAATGGGGAGAGTGTATTGTTGTTTGCCATCGGCCAGAGCAGATGAAATAAAAAGCATAATAGACTATTGTGAAAACCATTTGATACGTTTCTATAGTGTTCCCAATGTGCGTAATTACTTACGTCGTCCTATGCGTATGGAAATGATAGGAGATGTTCCTGTATTATATATTCGTGATGAACCCATGAGGGAACCGTTGAACCGTTTTCAAAAGAGATTATTCGATATTGTTTTCTCCTCTTTGTTCTTATGTCTTTTCTTCCCTCTCATTTATCTTATAGTAGGAATCATAACGAAAATAACCTCTCCAGGACCGGTATTCTTCAAGCAAAAACGGAATGGTTTAAATGGGGAGGAATTTGATTGTTATAAATTCCGTAGTATGAAAGTGAATACGCAATGTGATACGTTGCAGGCTACGGAACATGACCCTAGAAAAACTAAATTCGGTAATTTTCTTCGCAAAAGCAGCATAGATGAGTTGCCTCAATTTATCAATGTGCTGAAAGGGGATATGTCTATTGTCGGACCTCGTCCGCATATGTTGAAACATACGGAAGAGTATTCGGAGCTAATCAATAAATATATGGTTCGGCATTTTATTAAACCGGGCATTACAGGATGGGCTCAGGTAAATGGATGCCGGGGTGAAACGAAAGAGTTAGCTCAAATGGAAGCCCGCATAAAAAAAGATATTTGGTATGTAGAGAATTGGAGTTTCTGGTTGGATATAAGAATTATTTATTTAACCGTTAGAAACGCACTGCGTGGGGATGCTAACGCTTATTGAACCTATTCATGTGGAATTTAATAGGCTGGAATATATGAACTTTCTCTGTTATCCAAAATAGATAATTGAAATTAAATAAATAAGAGATATGAATATTGCAATAGTCGGTACGGGATATGTAGGATTAGTTTCCGGGACCTGTTTTGCTGAGATGGGGGTCACTGTAACTTGTGTGGATGTTAATGAGGAAAAAATTAAAAGCCTCCAAAACGGTGAAGTACCTATTTATGAGCCCGGGTTGGATGAGATGGTATTACGCAATCACCGCGAGGGACGTTTAAGCTTCACTACAGACCTGACTTCCTGTCTGAATAAGGTGGATATTGTATTTAGTGCAGTGGGAACTCCGCCGGATGAAGATGGTAGTGCCGATTTGAAATATGTGTTGGAAGTTGCCCGTACAGTAGGCCGATATATGAATAAATATATCCTGTTGGTTACCAAGTCGACAGTACCTGTAGGTACGGCAAAGAAAGTGAAAGCCGCGATTCAGGAGGAATTGGATGCCAGAGGAGTAGATATAGATTTTGATGTAGCTTCTAATCCGGAATTCTTGAAAGAAGGGGCTGCCATAAAAGATTTTATGAGTCCTGACCGTGTGGTGGTAGGAGTGGAGTCGGAGAGAGCTAAAGAGCTGATGACTCGTTTATATCGTCCGTTCTTATTGAATAACTTCCGTGTTATCTTTACAGATATACCCAGTGCGGAAATGATTAAGTATGCAGCTAATTCTATGCTGGCTACCCGCATTAGTTTTATGAATGATATAGCTAATCTTTGTGAGTTGGTGGGGGCTGATGTCAACATGGTTCGTAAAGGTATTGGTAGTGATACTCGTATCGGCAGTAAGTTCCTTTATCCGGGTTGCGGATATGGAGGCAGTTGTTTCCCTAAAGACGTAAAAGCTTTGATTAAAACAGCTGAACAGTATGGTTATCCGATGCAGGTGCTGAGAGCGGTAGAAGACGTAAACGAAAGACAAAAATCGATTATGTTCCAAAAATTATATAACTATTATGGTGGAGCATTGAAAGGCAAAACCATTGCTATCTGGGGATTGGCCTTTAAGGCTGAAACGGATGACATGCGTGAAGCAACTTCGTTGGTTACGATTCAGAAACTGCTGGAGGCTGGTTGTCTAGTCCGTGTTTACGACCCGGTGGCTATGGATGAATGTCGTCGTAGAATAGGTGATAAAGTGGAATATGCGGTCGATATGTATGGAGCCACGCTGAATGCAGATGCTTTATTAGTTATTACCGAATGGAAACAATTTCGTTTACCCAGTTGGGGTGTTATTCATAAATCGATGAATCATCCTTTGGTGATAGACGGTCGTAATGTTTATGATGCGCAAGAATTGAAGAATTTAGGTTTTGAATATTCTTGCATTGGAAAGTGAAAATGATTAATCAAGATACAATCTGTGCTATTGCTACAGCTCAAGGCGGTGCTATCGGAACGATTCGTGTTTCCGGTCCGGAAGCTATTGAGATAACAGACCGTATATTTGTAGCTTCGTCGGGTAAAAAATTAGCAGACCGTTCACCTTATACTATAGCTTTTGGGCAAGTGCTTTCTGCAGATAAGGAAGAGGTGATGGATGAAGTGCTTGTGGCAGTTTTTCATGCACCTCATTCATATACGGGAGAGAATTCTACGGAAATTATGTGCCACGGTTCGTCCTACATTTTGCAACAGGTGATGCAATTGTTAATAAAGAATGGTTGCCGTAGTGCTTTGCCAGGTGAATATACTCAGCGAGCCTTTTTGAATGGTAAAATGGATTTGAGTCAAGCGGAAGCTGTAGCCGATTTGATTGCTTCTTCCAATGCTTCGACTCACCGTTTGGCAATGAATCAAATGCGCGGAGGTTTCAGTAAAGAACTGGCAGGATTACGAAATATGCTGTTGAACTTTACCTCTATGATAGAGCTGGAACTTGATTTCAGTGAAGAGGATGTGGAATTTGCCGACCGCAAAGAACTCAATCGTTTGGCCGACCATATTGAATCTTTTATTTCCCGTCTGGTTCACTCTTTCAGTGTGGGTAATGCGATAAAGAATGGTATTCCCGTGGCCATTATAGGTGAAACGAATGCCGGAAAATCTACTTTACTTAATTTATTGGTAAATGAAGAACGTGCCATAGTTAGTGATATTCACGGAACAACCCGTGATGTGATTGAGGATACCGTAAATATTCAGGGAATAATGTTTCGTTTTATCGATACTGCCGGTATACGGGAAACCACCGATACCATCGAAACTCTAGGTATAGAGCGTACGTTTCAGAAGCTCGACCAGGCAAGTATTGTACTCTGGATGATAGACTCTACCACAGCCCAATCTCAATATAAAGCATTATCGGAAAAGATATTATCCCATTGTGAAGGAAAGAAACTCATTCAACTATTCAATAAATCCGATTTGATAAATGCAACCCAACGGGAAGAATTATCCGTATTAGTCGGTGAGGCGCCCCATTTGTTTATTTCTGCTAAGCAAAGAGAAAATACCTCCCGTTTAGAGGAACTATTGGTACAAGCTGCCGCATTACCCCAAATTAATCAAAATGATGTAATTGTAACGAATGTCCGTCATTATGAGGCGCTGGTTCGGGTACTTGAATCCATTCACCGTGTGCAGGCAGGTTTGCGTGATGGTTTACCAGGTGACTTATTGTCGCAGGATATTCGTGAATGCATTTTCTATTTAAGCGATATAGTAGGAGAAGTAACCACCGAAGACGTTTTAGGGAATATCTTTAAGAATTTCTGCATCGGGAAATAATTGCCGATTACAAACGATTAATAACAATCACATTCTATAGTTAAAGCACTCTTAATGAGTGCTTTTCTTTTTGCTGGTCACTCTCGGTAATAACCGTTAGTGACCCTTTTTGCGTCAATTCTCGTACCGCCCTCGTACCGCGGAGAAAGTTGGTAGCTCTATGCGTCAGCAAGGTAGTGGATGAATGCAACACCTTGCAACACAGTGAAACGCAATGATACAGTTTAAGCGAAATAAAAAGCAAAAAGGAATGAGAAATTTAATTAGAATTCAAAAGAAATGTGAGTGGTGTGGTAATGAATTTACCGCATACAAGTGCTCAACAAGGTTCTGTTGTAAACGTTGCAACGAGCATGCTTACAAAGACAGACTAAGAAAACAGAAAGTTCAGAATTGTCAAGATGAAATTTCTAAGAACGAAAATGTGAAGACGCTAGGAAACATTCCATCCAAAGAGTTTTTAACTCCAAGAGAAGTAGGCATGCTGTTTGGGCTTGACAGAGTTACAATCTACAGGTATTTATGGGATGGTTATTTATCATGTATCCAGTTTAAAGGAAAGACATTTATCCGTAGGCAAGATATTGATAAACTGTTTGACGAATCTCGTCCTTACCAAAAACGCCAGAAGAAAGAGCGTGCTCCCATCACAGAATTCTACACCACTGCCGAAGTTGAACAGAAATTTAGCGTGGGTACTTCGTGGGTATTCAAGGTGGCTAAAGATGAGAATATACCCAAAGTATTCCATCGTGGTAAGACACTTTGGAGCAAGAACCACTTTGATGCCTACTTTTCTAAGAAAGCTCCCAACCAATCTATCAATGAATGGTATTCGGTTGAAGACATCAAGTCGAATTTCAATATGACCACCAATGCGGTTTATTCATTTGTCTCCAAATTCAATATACCCAAGAAGAAAGTCAAGAGAGAGGTTTTTTATTCAAAAGTTCACGTTGATGCAGCAAAAAATAAAACGGAGTTAGAAACGCCACAATATTATACAATACCTGAGGCTACAGCCAAGTATAATATGACACGTGACCAACTGTATCACTATGTAAAATGGCATAACATTTCAAAGATAAAGGAAGGCAAGTACACCAAGATTTCACGAAAAGAATTGGATGAGTTGCTTGCTCCACCCTTAATCTAATCACAAGGTTATGGTTATTCGTCAGTTATAATTGGTTAGCATAATAATCACCAATGATTCTGATTATCACTCCGTTTATTTGCATAAGAAATGAGCTAAAACAAGAATAAAAACTTAAAAAATAAAGAACTATGAGTACCCCTCACACTTGCACAACAGTATCATTATTAAGAAGAGCCATTTCAAATGGTCGCATCTCCTTGTACCTCGACTTCTATCCTGCTATCCGTAAACCAGATTCCATGAAAATGACTCGTCGGGAATATTTGGGCATCTACATCTATGCCAAACCAGCCAACGAGGTACAACGTAATTTCAATCGTGAAATGCTGGAGAAAGCCGAAGCCATTCGTTGTATGCGCGTTACATCCTTAATCAATGAGAAGTTTGACTTTCTAGATTATGAGAAACAGAATGCAGATTTCCTTGCCTACTTTAAAGAGGTCTGCAAAAAGAAGTATGAAAAATGGGATGCCGTATATCGTCATTTCTACAACTTCGTCAATGGAAAATGTAAGTTTGGTGATGTCACCATTGAACTATGCACTCAATTCAAGACCTATCTTTTGAATGCCAACCAACTGCGCCTTACAAATCTCAAAATGAGAAAAAACTCGGCAGCAGGTTATTACTCGACTTTCAGAGCTTTGCTTCGAATTGCCTATCGTGACAAGATGATTCGAGAGAATATTAATGATTTCTTGGAGCGAATTGACAAGGAAGATGTAAAGAAAGAGTATCTTACCCATGATGAATTGAAACAATTGGCTAATACTCCTTGTGATAAGCCTGTATTGAAACAAGCATCACTTTTTTCTTGTCTTACAGGTTTACGCATCAGTGATATCCTCAATTTGGAATGGGAAGATCTTGTCATTGCTCCCGACCAAGGTTATTGCATAAGAATTCGAACCATAAAGACGAAAGCCGAAGCCTCTCTGCCTATCAGTAATGAGGCCATCGAGTTGTGTGGAGAGCGTACAACCGGTAAAGTGTTCAAAGGATTGAAGCGCAGCATGACCAATTATCCATTGAAAAAATGGGTTACCGTGGCAGGTATTACGAAGCCGATAACCTTCCATTCTTTTCGTCACACGTATGCGACCTTACAAATTGCTTCTGGTACAGATATTTATACCGTATCGAAGATGCTTACCCATCGCAATGTATCAACTACACAAATCTACGCCGATCTTGTCAGTGAAAAGAAGCGAGAAACGGTCAATAAGATATCGTTGAAATAGCACACCTTATATAATATGTTTTGTCGCCTTAGATTCACCTTGAATGGATGATTTCTAAGGCGACTTTTATATAGTCTAATAAAAGACTTCCTTAATGCTCCGTTTTTATTCAATGAGCACCTACTCTACGACCTCTTTCTAATTTGCTATGTTGAGTACAAAATCGCAAAAAGCATCTGTTTTGATAAAAACCATTTGGATAACATCTGCAAATATCCGTTTTTCATAGTGCATAATAATCAACAAGTTACAGCGTATTTTTCAGTTTTCATACTCTTGAGTATGAAGGTTAAAGTATTATATAACAAGATATTACATCTTGGTTTTAAAGATATTCTGCACATATATTTGCAACGTCATTCACGGGATGACAGTACAATGCAGTTGAATCTAAGTAATAAATATATGAATATCTTTAAAGTTATCATGAAAGGCAGTTATAGCATCTTTGCTATCTGTGTAGGAGCCGGTAGTTATATCTACATTACGAAAGATATAGGAGGTGATTCTTTCATTGGAGTATGTTCCTTTGGTATTTCTTCTATTTTATGTTTCATCTTATATCAAGTGGCTATTTGGTTGAATCAAGAACTCTCCTTCATTTCTTCCAAATGTGATTATCCACAGAGTGAGTGTTTTACTTTTAAAGAAGAGTATGAGCAAACCAAACTCATTGATTATACTGGAGCCACTAATGGTGATGATTCAACCATGACAACAACCAAAGAGAACGATATTTCAGTAATAGAATTTAATGAACAACAGATAGAGACAAGAGAATATGAAGAAGCTTTAGCCGATGATACATATTTGAAAGAGAAAGAAGAATCGAATGAAGAATTATTGGAAGAACTTAAAATCTACACCAGTCTTATCTTCGAGCCTTACGTTAGAGCAACTGATATTCCTATCCTACTTCAGATATTAGAAGACTTTGCTGGGGGCAAGATGAATGGAACAACATTCAACCGACCACTATCTACTTTAAATGGTCTTACAGTGAAGGACTTCATGCATTATGGTTGGAATATTTGGGCAAGACTAAAGCCTATGAACCGACGCAACACCGCAAGGTTCCTGAAGAATGCTTTTCCTACGATAATGAAAGATACCAAAGAATCGAGCATCTATGCTAAGATGACTTGCGATGAAGGAGCTTTCAGTATCAAAATTGTGAAATTAGATGATTCTCTCATATAAATATTGCAAAAGGTTATGGTGATTGAGCAGTTACAATCGGTTATCAGAATTATAACCAACTCAGACGAAAATAACCTGTTTTGTTTGCAGCATGAACAATAAAAAACGAATTGTATGAATGATAATTTAAGTTTCGAGGCAATGCCTCAAGCCATCATGGAGCTGATGCGAAAGATGGATACACTTCAGAGTGATGTTAATCTATTAAAAGAGAAACGTCCTAAGGATACGGATGAGCCACTGATAGAAATAGATGAAGCAAGTAAGATTATCCACAAGGCTAAATCTACTATCTATGCTTTGGCCAGAGCGCACAAGCTTCCTTATTACAAACCAGGCAAGATGCTTCAGTTCAAACGCTCGGAGCTGATGGCTTGGGTGGAAACAAGCAAGCGAGCCACTTCTATTGAAACAAAAGAAAGTATGCTTGAGGATATGCAACGTAACATAAGACATAAACCACAATCTAATTGGAATAAATGATGATGAGTTATATAGAATTAATCAACAGACTTTGGTCGGCCAACAAGGTTGAGCGATTTACTCAAGCTGAACGCGATCTATACTATTACCTTCTGAACGAGTGCAATCAGAATTTTTGGAAGCAGCCAGTCAGTTGCCCTACGGCTGTAATTGTATCAGCAACCGGGCTGAGTAAGCAAACTGTGACTCGTGCTCGTGAAGGACTTAAAGAACGAGGTCTGATTAATTTCAAGAAAGGTGCACAAAATTCAAGAGCTCCATGCTACGAAATCATCACCGATGAGACCGCTTGTGTGACTGCTCGTGGAACCGCTCATGTGACTGCTGATGGAACTGCTTGTGATACTGCTCATGAGACCATTATATATAAGACAGAAGATACAAAGACAAAAAGAATATCTTCTAACGCGCATGAACAGAAGATTTTGAAAGATATGGATGAACTGCAAAATATACTTGTGGCTGATGTTGATTGGAAAAGAGACATTTTATTGCTGTTGAGCAATGAGAAAAAATCAATTCCTGATGGACAAAGTTTGGATGAGTTTCTTCGCCAATTCTTCTTATATCTGCGCACAAGTGGCACCACACATAAGGATGAAAGGGATTGTAGAAATCATTTTATCAATTGGCTCAAGAAACAGATTATTAACAGTAAACCAACAAATACTAAATATGACAACTCAAACAGACAACAAGATACTAAGCGTGGAAGCATTAAAGTTAATGTTTGCTCAGCGACGGACTATGAGGCCCCGTTTTAAGTTCCCGATTAGCGAAGAAGAACTCTGTCTATATATACAGGCAGCCATCATGGAAGAAGTGGAATCTCGTCATCGCACATTTGAGCTATCGAATAGCTTTCAAGAGCGTATTCGTAAGATGGCGCAATGGTTAGCCAATGACAACGCAAAAAATGGTATGATGCTTTGCGGAACCTGCGGAAATGGCAAGACCACTTTTATTAAAGCAGTACAAAGGTTGTTCAACCTATTCCGGTTGCCCGACAGTTATAACAATTCAACATTTGGCATTAAGCTCATTACAGCCAAGGACATTGTCAACCTATACAAGTCGAATTTCAAAAGTTGGAAAGATTTGGCAAAGAGCCCAATGATAGCTATTGACGATTTAGGTTGTGAACCTACGGAGTTACTTGACTTCGGCAATGTGTCGAATCCTGTGATAGACTTACTATCCATTAGGTATGACGAGCAGTTGACCACGCTCATATCTACGAACTTGACACCGGCTGAGATTCGTGCTAAATACGGAGACCGCATTGCCGACCGATTGAATGAAATGATGGAAAGAATACACTTCGACAACGCCACTTTCAGAACCGATACATACAAAAACAAATAGAAACCAAATTATCGCTCCACAAGGAGCACCACTTTCATCCCTACTTTCTATATTCTTGAGAGTAAAGTGAAAAATATTAATAACAACATCGCAGTTTAGGAATGGCTGCTATAATACAGACACAAAATGAAACAACAACTTTTGTCAGTAAAAAATGTACGTAACGTACTAAACCAAGTGATTAACTCATTGGATGAAGCAGAAATCATCCTTAGTAAGAATGTAACATCAAGCCATGACTTCAAGTCATTTTGTGGCGACCTTCGTCCAGATGCCAACGATTGGTGTCTTCACTTCATCCTAACCTTCGCTCCGAGCGATATTCAGATGCTATGCTTGAATCAGGTAGAATTGACAGCTTGCTGGATTCGTGTAATGAAGTTCATGGGCTATCGGTTTGACCAATACATTGCCATTCGTAAGGATGCTGATGAGGATACACCTGCCATTCACTTTATTGCCAATCCGCTTTTGGAAGGAGGCGCAAATGCCAATCTCCGAAACATCACCAAGGCTATGCATGAGGCAGTAGAGATTCTAATCGTGAGATATGGTTTGATGAACGAGAATGAAGTGTTGCCTTTTGAAGACAAAATTCCATTCAAGGCTATCATGAAACCTAACCTTGCGCCGAACACAATCTATGTCGATATGATAGAATCGGCACCGATTGATGATGAGTTGCTCGATGAATACCGGAACCAAATCAACGAAAAATTAAAGCTTCGATTGGTCAGCACACTCTAAGAAAAGTTTCTTTCAGTTTTACTTTGTGATTGACTGCCACTTGTATCCGCACTGGATTTCAGGTGGTAGTTTCGTTATATCTTCCACTATTTGTTACTCGTTTTTGCAACTATGGATAGTGTAACTTAATACCCATTCAAGGCTAATGTTATCCATTCCTGTTGTGACAAAATGTCTTAACTCTTATACATCGAAGGAGCTTGCTCTTAACTAGAAGATTTATCATTTAGGTAGCCTAATACCCGATGGTGGCAGAGCCACATCAGACGTTGACCAGCAGAGGCAGCAAGCTGTGGTGGAAGAAATTGAATCGTTATTTCTTTGGCAGTTGCTTCATCATCTTGTCAAAGTCGCTCTCCAATTGTTGCGTGGATCATAATTAATGGAGGTTGCATAGATGTCTGTTACCTGCTGATAGAAGTTGCGCTCAGATGCACTAATGTCACGAATAGCTTGATGCGACTAACGAAAGAACTGGTGTAACCCTGTTTCAAGCGTTCATCATCCATTGTGAATCCCTTTTGTATGTACTCATGCAGACGTTGGGTAGCCCATCTGCGGAAGCGAGTTGCCACCTGACTCTGTACACGATAGCCAAGAGTGATAATCATATCAAGGTTATAGTGATCAATGTTTCGTTTCACTTGGCGTTGACCTTCTTGGCGAACTAATAAGAATTTCTTATAAGTTCGATTTTCATCCAATTCTTGGTCTTTATATATGTTAGTCACATGCATAGAGATATTCTCTTGTGTGGTATCATATATCTCAGCCAACTGTGACTGGGTGAGCCATACATCTTCATCAGCAAAGCGTAAATTGACTTTTGTGATGCCGTTTTCATCTTGATAGATGATTATATTATTATTTTACATGTTACGTTACTATTTAACTAATTTTGGGCTACGCATCACTTGATGTTCACATTCTGTTTTAACTACCGAGAAAAACTCGGTAACGGCCTTCTTCTGTAATTCTTCACTGGCATAGGTATTCTTCAAATGTAATCCAATATTATCAGACGAGCAGTCGAACAATGTTGCCATAGCCTTCTGAGTGCACCAAATAGTTTCATTCTGATACATCACTTGAATGCCATTTTCTTTCCCTCTGCTTGGAAAATTAGGAACTCAGCTGTACTATTTCGTATTTCAAATTTCTTAGCCATTTAACTGCTATTTTATTAAACCCTAAAGATTTAAGTAATCATGTATTTACCCTTGTACTTGATGACCTAACATTTAATTTGGCATAATATAACCTTTATCTTCTGCTTTTGCAATAATTTTAAGAAGACGTTTACATTGAGCCGCTGATGGAAGATTACCCTTACTCATGTATGATGCTATGCCCTTTATGATTTCAAGTTCGCCAAACGAAAGCACACTCTCTTTAACGAGATCATTATAAACCTTCATCCAATAAGGCACTCCAAGTTTGAATAATTCTAATTCCGCATCAATCAAAGAATTGAACTTATGAGTCTTATTAGCCGACTGCGCTACGGCTTTGTTTTCCTTAAGAGAAGCCAACGTACTCACAAAGTTTTCGTTCAAGGTATACTTATAATCTTGGAAATTCTTCCAAACAGCTAACGTACGGGATATTGTACGAACTATACCTCCATTGGCTTGTTCCATTAAAAATTCGTGGGTGCAGTAGGCCAGTCTTATCAATTCCTCTGCCAACTCGGGATAGAGAGTTTGCTTTTGCCATATATATTGCCAATCCAAATCACATTCCTTTGGAAGTAATGTCATAAGCTTAGAAATTGTATAAGGTACAATCTGAGCCTTATTTCCACCTTTTGGATACCATGAAGCTTTACCAACCATAGAATCAAGCGAGTCAAATAAAATAATAGTGCTAACACATTTCTTAAAGAAATCGTCATTGATGCTATCTCTATTATTATCCCACATATCCTCTACAAATGCGCCAAATCTGCTAAAGTTTATAGCTGAGCTTTGACAGACTTGATGGGGATTCATAAGAATTGTATTGTAACACTTAGCTAGCTTTTCCTTCTTGATTACTTGGCTTTTAGGATGACTTTCACAATATTTCTTCTTTTGTGAAACTGTCAATTTCATCTGCTCTTGATCCCATTTTCCTCTAGAACGTTCATAGAACCAAATCGTTTGATAAGGATTTCCACCAACAGCGGGAGCCATAACCTTCTGTGATAGTTTTTCCATTTCAACATGAAAAGGATGGTTAGAGAAGAAATCAGCTTCAGAAACAGGATTCTGACAGTTGGCACATTTGGAAATTGTTTGTGTTATGTTATTATATTGCTTTACCTGTTCCTCGTTCATGTCATTTTCAACATTTAATACTGTAAGCTTCATTGGTACAAATAGGGTTTCCATTCCATTTCTTGCTTCTTTTTTAATTATAGCATTAGCAAGAGAAGCTGTTGTCTGACCTCCATTAATAATTTGAGGATCTTTGAATTGAATGATCCTTGTACCATCAGAAGAGAAGCGGACTGATCGAGCTACTATAGCTATACCGTTATTAAATGTAAAGAAGTTTTCGGGATGGTTGATTATAGTGTCTCGAATTCCTTTGTTCACTTTTCCTCTGACACTTAGAAACGCTCGGACATTACCTTGGAGAAGTTTACTACCATACTTAAGATATATTTCTGCCAGAAATTGGCCTGGAACAATACCAAGATAAGCGTCATATTCAGAGTCATGGCCAATATCGGCTTTCAAGCATTGTATTCCAGAACAACCAAAGTCAGCTGTGTCAATTTCGATTATTTCACTTGAATTTGATGCAAATGTTTGGAAGAACCTTTCAAGAGTCCAGACATTGAGTTCTACAGGTCTTTCGAGTAGATCTTCCTTGGTCAAATTTTTCACCTGTTTACTGAGAGTAGCATTGGAGATAATGAAAAATTTAAATCTTAGTATTTCCGTTGAAAGCATACCCTTACCTATCTTCTTTCGAAATTCGTTTGCAATCAAAAGAGCAGGATCAGAATCATCACAAAATTTACTGATATTACCGGCGGCACTTTCTTCTACAAAGTTAGCCATTCGATTGAAGAGCTCTTCAATCCTTGTATTAGTCAGTGTTGGAGCAAAATCTCTTTGATTGGTAAAATCACTGATAATTAAAACAAGTGCGCCATCTGCGTCATCATAGGCATACGCATCAAAAGCAAGGATGCGGTTGCGTGCTCCTCGCATTTCGACAGACATCGGGATTGGATCGTTTAGTACTCCAATATCTTCAAGGTCATTAAGCGTTTTCTCAATAAATTGGGTCTCAGGTTCTGTGCCTTCGTGTTCAGCATTGAATCTTAACTCATCAATGAACTCCTGTCTGTATTCTTCAATTTCCATAAGGTAGCTTTTTAGTTGAATGGTACTCGGTATGCGTCTAAGTCCGAAAGTAAAATTTCGTATTGGACTTTAATAATAGATTCTGGAAGTATTTCTCTTGTGACCCTTGGAAAGCCGTCTTGATTAACTTTATATGCAGCCATACTCTTTAAATCATACACATAGTTTTCATTGTCAGGAGAGAAGTCAAAGCCGTAAAGGCTCAATTTTGCAAGGAATGTCTCCTTCTGGTTATTTCCTTTTATCATTGAGATTAGTTCGTTGACTAACGAATTTAACTTCAACCCATTGAACGAAGGACTCATTCGTTCAACGGAGTAAAGGATTAAGTACCCATCGTTGTTACCATCTAGTTGCTCTATTGATGATATTCTTACAGATTCTTTTCCGAAACTGATAGTCTTGACCTCATACCAATCATAATCGTAAGAAAAATCTTTATGAGTCTTTTCTGGACCAGTCCAACTATCAATAGCGGTATCAAGTCCTTTTGTAGGAATCATTTCATCACGAAGGAATAATAGCTCACCGATAAGTCCCATAATTTCGTACTCAGTAAGATTTCCATGGTTTGGCTTGAAGAGTTGCTTCCACGAAAAATATCGAGCTCTTAATGTCTGATAAGCCGTTTCATCATCTATGATTACTTGCGTAGATGCTACGAGATCCTCACAGAATGTACAGAAATACTCCAATAAGGCAGGGTTTTCCAAGGAGAAACGAAGAAAATTCTCATCATTTCCTTGGATATGTGTTACGCAGATAACTTCGGAACTTTTTGTTTTTGCAGGCTTAAATTTACCCCTAAAGTCAAAAGAGTATTTTCCATATTCATCCTTACCCACATATAGGTTGATTTTATGGTTTTCACCTATTCGGATAAAATGACTGGCTTCAAAATCACCAGACAAAATTGTTAGTATTTTAATCTTCATCATCCACCTCCTCTTCTTCTGAATCCTCTATATTAAGAAGTTGATAAACTTTGTTAACTTTATAGTGTACTGCGCTTTCCATACCTTTTATACCAGGAAGGCCAATGGCGAAAGCCATGATGTTGTTGCTACCTAATTCTTCCCTGAACTTAGTTAGACTTTGATGTTCATCTCCTTTAGCAGGTTCAGGCTGAATTGGCATTATAATTAGAATTGGCTTACGGTCGGGGAGATATTCAAAATAAGCTTTTAAAGGAGTACTACTTCCGCCACCACTTTCTTTATGACAATTCTCTGCAACACCTATCTGTTCCTTTGTCAATGTGTACTTACCTTCAGCACTACCACTCAATGCTCTTCTTCTAGAACTTATCTGTACGACATTTCTAGTACCATAGTATATAGAACGTTTCATACAATTTATATTTGACAAACCTTGAATCTGTGCATGTTCTTTACTATCGCCACCCTCAATGACAATATCCCATAAATCAAGACCTACGTTATCTGGATTGGAAAGGAATTCTTGAATGTTTGGTATATTGAAATTACCATTTGCCATTGAGCACTTCAGCTGTTTTATAAAATCAGCGATAAGTTCCTTGGGCACATTTTCAAAAAACCTTGAAGATCCATCAGTGGGATCGTTTATATCCTTATCTGCTTTATGAATCACATCACAGTAACGAAGCCTATAGCCATTAGTAAACAGCGTATCTACAAATGTGTTTGTTATAGCGATGTTGTTAATGTTGTGTTCAATATTAAAGCTGACATATGGTGTATCATAGATATTTCCGTAAAATGAATACCGCAAATCAAGACCTTTAGCTGTACGCATCTTATTGGATGCTGTAATTTGAAGTTCATTACAGTTATCACGTACCTTTATGCCAAAGTCTTTTGGAGTAAGACGCTGGTCATACATGTTTTTTATGTTGTCTTTTAGCTCTTGAGAAGATCGAGCAATCTCTGCGTACCACTCAGCACTTGTCTTATTTGTCCAGATTTGGAAGATGTCTTCATATCCGTTTCGATAACCGAACCAACGTCCCATCTGCATAAGTACATCAAAGGTTGACGTGTTGCGATAGAAATAGCTAATAAGAAGTCCTTCAAGTGTAAGGCCACGAGATAGAGCAAGTCCTCCAACCGCTATGACTCTTAAAGACTTGTTTGTGCGATAATCCAGGATGCTACTTTGCTTCGAACCGTTAACAACTACAACCTTTATCTTTTCAATAGCATTTATGATGGTGTCTTTTTGAATAACCCTTTCAAAGGTAATATCCTTAACTGCAGCAAAGTGTTTGTTCCAAAGAGACTTAAATTTTATATAAAGTGGAAGAGTTTTATTGTCATCGTCATTATCACCAAAGTTAAATCGGATGTCATCTACAATCTGATTATAAAAGTTGTCAATATGTTCCGTTATGACTCTCTGAACCTTTATGAATCGACTCATATTAATGAGCATACTACGAGGTGAAGAGCTTTGACCACGCAAGTCTCTTATAGTATTTGCAAGGAAGAAACACAAAACAGAGTCATTCAATGATGCTGGTAACACTCCATTCCACTCTTTTTTATGCCTATAATAGAATGTCCCAGAATTTAACGAATCAATATCATTATCTAGCTGGTCAAGGTATTCCTCAGATGTATAATCCGGTTCCTCTATATCTGTTATGTAACGGAGGTTCTTATTGTATGGACCTTCTTCATAAAATATTTTTGAAGCACCCACATAATTAGAAGGAGCTGCCAATGCATAAATGAAGTGCTTTGGGAACAAATCGGCATTCTTCATGTTATCCACAGATTCAGGATCTATAAAAACATTGGCGAATGGAGTTGCTGTAAAACCAACATACGTTGTATCTTTGAATAAAGAACAAATTTGTCGAATCAATTTATTTGTTTTAGTCGGATCTGTTTCGTCTTTCTTCGTGTTAACTGAAGCATTATCAGCCTCGTCATCAACAAGTAGCATAGGGACATCAACATACCCCTTTATAGGATCAAGATTTTGGTCTTTCAGCCACTTAAGAAGCTTTGCTAATACAGAGACATTCTTCTTAATAACAAAGACTACTAGTGAGTTTTGTGATTTAAGTGACATGGCAATTTTATCATGATTTCCAACAAAGTCTGTAGCACACGAAGTGAATGATGTTGCTTTCAATTCTCTATTATCTAAACCAACACCAATCTTCGAAGATATCACATTTTTTCCTTGTTTTTTATAGGTGATGCCGATTATACTCTCATCAATGCGTTCCTGAGTTTGCTGGCGAAGGCTTTCTGTAATGCCCGCTAGAAGAATTACAACCTTATATCCTGAATCAGCAGCTTTGCATATCAATCCTGCGTAAGTAGCAGTTTTACCAGATTGCACATCTCCGATGATAAGACCACGCCTGAATCTTTGTCCTTCAAATTTATCTACTGGATTACCCAAACAATTCATGATGTTGGGCAATGTGTCTTCATCAAGAAGATTAATGCTTCGAATATTAAATGAAGGATTTGCTAATAACAATTTCTTATATCTGCTCCAATAATATGGGTTCTTTACGTCATCGTTGGAATACCAATCTCTCTTTTGGTCATATTTATCAAAGATAACATTACCTTTAGCATGAGTAATCTTAAATTGATATTCTATATCCGTGAATAGTCGTTTTTTGACATCATCATTACATAACCCCGGGAAGAACATTGTGCTCTTCTCTATATAAGATTCTATGTCCTCAAACTTAATCTCTTTGCCTGTGGTTTTATCTGCATTGATAAAGCTATATGTCAAATTTTGCAATGCTATATATTGGTCTTCAGTCATGGCTTTCTTTGAATGTTTCAATGAGTTTTTCTTTTAACTTTGAGTATTTACAGAATGGCTCAGACTTCATGATGTCATCTATAATTTTACCTATAGGTGTCGGCATCACGTTCTTTAGCGAGCTTATCATAGTTACAGCAATTTGATAGACATCATCAAACCTACTGTCTGTTTCTTCAACTGTAATAGCTTCGTTAGACTTATCTATGTACATCTGTTGAGTTGGGATATTATTCTCAATCTCTGTAACGAGCATTTCGAGGTAATTATAGTCTTCATCATTCATTTTGCCTTTAACAAATCGGTACAGCTTGCTTTCTCGATTAATCTGATAATAGAACATCTGATTCCGTCCTTCTTTTCTATCCCAAATATAATCGGTTTCATCATTTACCTTAGCGGTCCTTCCACGATAAACATGTTTGTTTACAGAAGTTTCAAGTGCATCAAGCACTGTTCTTCTTAGCTGATTAAGAATTCGCTTTGGTATTGAAGCATTCTGTTTCTTGATGTCAATACCCCAAATGTCATCAAGCGAGTTTGGTATATCAACTCGGATACGTGCATTTTTTGTTAGTTCAGTCCTCCGGTTCATACCAAACCAAGTACCCCAAATAATCAATCGATTATTGCGATATATATAGAATCCTTGCTTGGTTCTTAAATTCTCAATTCCTCCAATAAGTTTTCTGTCTGCTTCCGATAAATCTGTAGCAAATGGTAAAATAAAGGGCTTAATCGAGATTAATCTTTCAATCCCATCACTATCCTTGATAGCAATAGTCTTTTCCTTTTTTCTTGTTGTCTTTTGATGCCGTTCGAGGAATGGATCTAATGGTTTTATGCTTTGATTGTTAATTTGAATCTTAAGTTTAGGACTTCCTGATGCAGAAAGAAAACGGTGAAAAATTAATGCCAATGATTTATCAAGCGACTTCCTCAACTCTACCAAGGTCTCATAGACCTGGCCATCGCTTGATTTAGAAATTACGTCAAAATCCCTCCATATCACCAATGTGCCTGCTTTTTGATTGTCAAGTTCCTGGATATATGGCAATTGGTCTATTTCTTTAGAAGACAACTCTTGGATAAGCCATTTCTGATTCTTCTGTATATAAACATAATCCCAAGTAAATGAACTTCTCTTACCCTTATAATAGCTTACAACGGTTAAATTTCTGCATTGTGATAAGGATGCTGCCTTCATACCCATTCCAAAACGGCCAAGATCGTCTTCGTCTCTTTCGACTTCTGAAGCCATGCTTCCATATCGCATTGCTTCAAAAAGACTTTCTAAACTCATTCCACTACCATCATCCAATATGCCAACTGCTGTTTCTTGAAGAGGAGTTGTTGGGAATAGGACTCTAATTGTAGTTGCATGAGCACTAATGCTGTTATCGATGACATCGGCAACAGCCGATTCAAAGGAATAGCCCATGGAACGTAATGATCCCATGAGTGTAGGTGCAACAGGTATATTTTCTCTATCTTTAGCCATTGTTGCGAGACATTTTAATTATCTGATCAAATACGGCTTTTGCAAGTAGAGGGGGGACTGCATTACCAATTTGCTGCTGAATGTGTGATATCGGTCCTTCAAAATAGAAGCTATCAGGGAAACTCTGTAAACGAGCTGCTTCTCTGACAGAGATGCCTCTGTCTTGGTATGGATGGATGAGCATGCTCTTTCTGTAGTTTGAAATAACAACAGAAGGCTGATTTGCAATCAATCTGCGATAAATACCACTATGACATCTACCTTTATCAGCATAATTCTTCATCAAAAAGTCAGGAATGGCACGCCAGTTCTGTCCTTGTCCTATGTATTTATAACGTTCTATAACGAGGTCGTTGTTGCGTGATACATAGTTTTGCGTTGCAATTTTTGAACCTTCTCTCATTTGACGCGCATAATTACTTGCTTTATGAAGGGGAAGTTTGTATGGAGCTTCATTAAGCATTTGACCGTTCACTAAGTTAGGCAGATCACTAATAGCTTCATCTACAGTTACAACTCTATCAAATGGTACAGGAAATTCATACTTTATACCATGGCGATTTCCAACCATAAAAAATCGGTTTCTCTTTTGTGGCACACCATAGTCCGATGCCCAAAGTACTTTTGATGAAACTTCATAGTCCAATGCCTTGAAGCAATTCTCAATCATTGTCACTGTTTTACCTTCGTTAATATTAGTTAATCCAAATACGTTTTCAAGGACAAACCATGTGGGTTTCAATTCTTTTACAAACCTTACAAACTCAAGGAATAAGAAATTCTTCTCATTACCCATATTGCGTGTTCTTGTATTCGACAAAGAGAACCCCTGACAAGGGGGACCGCCCATAATTATAAATATAGGGTCGCTACCTTGTTTAAGTGAAAGAGGATCAACTTCTGTAATATCTCCTTGTAGTACTCTTGCATCTTTATGGTTTCGAGTAAAAGTCTTTGCTGCACTTGGATTTATTTCAATACCATAGCTAATCTTAATACCTGCCATTTCAGCTCCAAGGCTCAGACCTCCAGCACCAGAGAATATATCTATTCCGTATAACATTTATATTTCTTTTATTCCAATTTGTTTGAAGTATTTATAAGTACTATCGTAGAAGGCTTGTTTACGAGTATGATCCTCGTTGTTGCCTTCTGGGATGTAGATTATCATGCCACGACGAGCGCGAGTAAGAATGACACGATAAGCATTGATCTGGTAATGACGAATTTCATCCTTGTTTATATTCATCCACTTGCTACCTCTGAATTGGTATTGTTTCCATCCTTCATTTGAATAACGCAAGTCTGCATCCCATGCAACAATAGCCCAATCTATTTCTAACCCTTGGACTTGAAACTCAGTGGCCACATCCTCCATGTAAAAAGATGAGTTTACATTTGTTTTATCTCCAAGAAACCATGGAATCACCTCTGTTTCAGACGAGTTTGCTGGCAAAAGGACAAGAGCATCTGGCTTGAGTCGTTGACCTTTAGAAGATGCCAATGCACCATATCGCTCATTGGGCCTGGCATTCCTTTTGACCCAAGATTTTGCCACCGATAAATCACGAGTGATACGAATTGGATAGCGTTCCAACTCTTTAAGAATTTTCTGTGCTGTTGACACATCAAAGGTTAAGACGGAATCGACAAATGTAGCGAGGTTCTCTGCACGAATAGAGCGCAAATCTATACTAAGGTGAAGATGATCGACATACTCTATATTTAATCCATCCGCCTCTTTTTCTACTTCTGAATCTCTTAATATATCAGAAGGAGCATAGGTCTTCCAATGAGAAAAGTATTTAATAGAACGAATCCATTCTGCCGTACCAGCTTCACCATGATTAATATCTTGACCATTACCAATCAAGCAGATGTATACCGCCCAATCTGGATGACGATCCATACAAGATAGCAGGAAGCGAGGTTCTGACCACTCGGGAAAGTTTTGCAGGTGTTTTTCCTTTTTACGCACATAAGAAGCATTTTCTTTAGCTTCCCAAGCACGTTGTGCCTCATCGTAAATAGAGACATGATCATAAGGAATATAAAACTCACCTTCTCCTTTATATTCGTAATGGTTGTCCTTCTCAATAGACAGCTCTTCTCCAGCACCAGACACAAGAATGCCTTTAAGATACTCTTTGCGCCAGTTTGGAATAGGTTGAATAAACTGCTTGATACGTGAACGGATGTCCGTCATACTTACTTTATGTGTTTTTTTATATGCCTTCTTCTCATTTTTGTCTTCAATGGTGGCGAGGTGTTTTTCTAATTCTTCTTTACTTCTATCGCGAGCATCTCTTGCAAGCGCTTCTTGCAGAACCATCACCAAAGGGCGATTTCCTGAGAGATACACCGACTTGTTTGATTTTTCTTCAGTCTGATGAAGTGTAGCAACAGACAACCCGATAAGCGTCTTACCTGCACCTGGTACACCAGTTATCATACAAAGATATTTCTCACTCTTTGCCTTTGCTTGATTGATAAGACTTATGATGGTATTGGTAGTATTTACCAAATCCTCACCGCGTGCATCACTTCGATTGATGTTTTCTACATTATGATTGGCATATAGTTTACGTGCAGCATCAACGATGTTTGCTGTTGGGCAATATGGACTATAAAGCCAATTATTCATGTCAATGTTTACTTTGTTGGTATACGATGTACCAAGTACTTTTTTAATGGCCTCAGCTATAGTTGTATCACCAACGGTCATCATACCAAAAACAGAATCTGCTGATTTGGGAAGAAACATTCTTGGCACAGACAGTTCTGCCTTAGGTACAACCCAAATAGGTACTACTGGTAAATCATATGTTTCAAAATGGTAGTTCTTCAAATCCGATACATATTGGGTCAATTGGTCTTTGTCTGCATTTTCATCCTGAGCATCGCCTGTTTTAAACTCAAGCACGAACAAGACTCCCTGCAAACCAATTATCACATCAATACGACCATCCACTCGAGGCAACGTGTATTCAAAAGCAACAAAGCCTTCTTCATTCTGGTAATCTTGAAGAGCTATTTTTATTGTTTGAATTTCTTCTTTCCATGACTCAGTTGTAGTTCGACGAGTATCAAATTGGTTTTCCACTGTAAGCATACCGATAATAGAGTTTTCATCTTTTAAGAAAAACTCCTTTATAGTCGATGCGTATTGAAAAGAATTCATAATTCAATTATTCTAATTAACCTATTCAACATTTATTCCATCCTCACTAAATCACCAATCTCACATTCAAGCGCTTTGGCTATTTTAATCAAGGTCTCTAAAGTTGGCTGACTGTCATTCGTGCACCACTTGCTGACTGTTGTGGGTGCAACACCTAACTCATCGGCAAGCCACTTGTTGGTTTTCATTCTGTCTGCAAGAACAGCTTTGATTCGATTAATATTCTTGTCCTCTTTTTCTTTGACCATGACTATTATATATTTATGCTTGCAAATTTAACTATTTTCTATCAGAATCGTCACTTTCGAGGCAGTTAATTACAAAATCACAGCTAAATAATAGTGTTTTATTCACTTTTGTCCGTCATTCGTCTTATTTTTTGGATATTCTCGTTATCTTTGCAGTTAAGATGAGCTGAATAAGGAGGAAGCATAATTGAAAAGCAATATGGCAAAAGATTTGACTACGTCTGCTATTGACAGACAAAACATTCTAAATAATCCTTTGGCGCTGCCGAAGATACAAGAAGCTCTAAAGATTAAACCTTTAGAATTTAAGGGACGCCTTGTGCTTACAAAGCAAATGGTGGCAGAATATTATGGAGTAGATGAAAGAACTATAGAGAGATGCCTTAAAGCTAATGAAAAGGAAATATGGAATAATGGCTATATAGTTATTAAAGGCAACGAACTGAAGGAGTTTAGATTACAATATGTGGGCGACATTGATGTCGCTCACAAAGCAGTCAATCTTGGCCTTTTCGATTTTCGATCATTCATAAATATTGGTATGCTCCTTACTACAAGTGAGCGTGCCAAGGAACTTCGCAGTTGCATTCTTGATATTGTGATAGCAGTAATGAACGAGAAATCGGGTGGCTCTACCAAGTACGTCAATCGTCGTGACCGCAACTATATAGGTTCTGCTTTCGTAGAAGAAGATTACCACAAAAAGTTGACTGATGTTATAAAAGATGATGTTGAAGGTCGCATGACCATCAATTACCCATTGATAATGGACATGATATACAAAGCGGTATTCTGTGAGAAAGCTGACGAGTACAAAAAGCTACTTGATCTAAGCGAACGAGACAACTTACGCAGAACTCTCTATGCTGAGGTTCTTGTGGCTGTATCGTCATTCGAGAATGCTACAGCGGAGGCTATAAAGGCTAAAGCTGATAAACAAGGGACATTGTCTGTAAGCGATGTGGAAGAGTTAATTACCGAGTTGTCTATGAATCCACTTGCAAAACCTATCGTAGAGGATGCTCGTATCAAGATGGCTTCGCGAGATAATGCACTTCGTGATGTGTATCACGGAAACCTTGCAGCCTATATCCGTGCCGTGATGCCAGAAGAGTATCAAAAGTTTGTTGGCAACCTGTCGGTAGATTTTGATCATCTTTTGGATGACAATAAGGAAGTGCTCGAACACCTTAAACAATAGGAGGCCTGAAACATGGGTATAGATTATATCGACTATGAGCTGGCTCTGAAAATTTACAATAAGACTGTTGAGAAGAGTGGCGGCGGTATGGCAGGTGTTCGAGATGAGGGTGGCATATTGTTAATGCTGGATAATGTGCAAAACGATTTATACTATCCGCAGATAGCGGATAAGGCTGCCTATATGATGTTTAGTCTTTGCAGAGGTCACTATTTTGCTGATTGCAATAAGCGCATCTCTGTCACATTGACCATGTATTTTTTATTGCTGAATGGTTATCTCTTTGTGGCACAAACCTTCATGAAAGATATGGAGGAGATTGCTCTTGACCTCGCAGCTGGATGCATGGAGAAAGAATTGCTTAACGAGATTATGCATTGCTTGGTGAATGCTGACCTATATAGTGAGTCAATACTTTTGGGCATAGCAAACGCTCGCGCTCAACGCATTGAGATTGAAAAGCAATATGAAGATTGAATAAACTAATAAGAAGAAAACAAATCAAAGACAATAAGCCCAATTTCTGATTATTTTGCGGTTTATGAGTTGATTTGCTCTCAATACCATCCGTTTATACTTGTTTTTTCGTACCTTTGCACCCATAGAGTTACAGCAAAAAGATACTTGAAAAGCAGCGGTACGACGTATATAAGTAATAGGTTGAAAATCAACAATGTAAACTTGCATTTACTTTCTCTCCCACTTATTTTTCACCACTCGTACCGATTAAACCATTAAAGTGTTGATAATTAAAGATGTGAACATAGTGCATCGGCAAATAGCAATCGATAAAGAATATCTTTTCTTTCCTACCTAATCAGTTTATTCGGATTGAGTAAACAGAATATTTATGAAATAGTTCCAAGTTGTTCTTTATTAGTCGCTAAAAGTAAGTGTAAACGGATGTCTGCTGGTGTTTTATTAATTCTTTGATATCGCTACCTTCATAACATCCTCCAATTTGTTTTCAAAGATATGGTAAGCCTCCTCAATTTTGTTTAACGGAAATTGATGTGTAATAAGAGGGGTAGTGTCTATCTTGCCTTCCTCAATCAATTTGAGAATTTCGGCACAGTCGCAACCGTCTACTCCACCTGTTTTGAAAGTCAGGTTTTTACCATACATTTCAGGTAAGGGAAGAAGCTGAGCCTTATCGTAGAGAGCTACGATGGTGACTATTGCATTGGGGCGAGCACAGTCCCATGCTAAGCGGAAAGTATCTTCGCTTCCGGCTACTTCCAGAACAATATCCGCTCCGCCGTGGTCGCTGTTCTTGAGTACAAAGTCTTTGCAATTTTCAGGCTCTGTTACGAATACAGTCGGATAGTGTTCGCGGACGAAGCTTATCCTTTCGGGAGACTTTTCACAGACAATGATACGCTTTGGCTTTTTCAACAGAGTACAAAGCAAGGTGCAAATTCCGGTAGGTCCGGCTCCAATGATGAGAACCGTGTCTTCTTCCGTAATCTCCGAGATACGAGTTGCCCAAAAACCTGTAGCAAGTATATCGCCCACAAACAATGCCTGTTCATCGCTGACTGTATCTGGAATACGGCTCAGCCCTTGATTGGCATAAGGTACCCTGACATATTCCGCCTGACCGCCGTCAATACGGCATCCTAAAGCCCAACCGCCGTTAGGGTCGGTACAGTTGTTGACATATCCGTGGCGACAGAAAAAGCATTCTCCACAAAAAGTTTCGACATTTATGGCTACTCTGTCCCCGGGCTTAACCGACACGACATCGGAGCCCACCTCTTCCACAATGCCTACCATTTCGTGTCCGACCGTTATCCCGGGTACGGCACGTGGCACACTGCCATGTTTGATATGAATATCGCTGGTGCAGATACTTCCGAGAGTTACGCATACGATTGCATCTTGTGAGTCTTTTATCTCTGGTCTCGGCTTCTCTTGCAACTCAAATTTTCCACGTTCAACATAGGTGTATGTAAGCATATAATCTTCTTTGTTAATGAATCAATTCATTGCAAAGATAGAAAATTTCAATTATTTCTCTCTTCTTGTTGATGAAAGACTCTGTTCTATTCTTTATTTTAATTGCTATGATATATAACTGGTCGTTAAAAAAACTTTTAGGAAGAAAGTCTAATGTTCTGATTTATTGTTTTAGTATGATATAAAAGCCGTTTTAGTTTCTCACTTATAGGCTAAAACGGCTTTATTAGGATTTTTGGGCAGAGAGTCTATAATATCAATTCTTTTAAATTGAGATTTAGTACTCAATGAGTCGTATTGCCATAGAAGAGCATTATTCAAATGATTCATTAATAATGCGTAATGTCTCTTTTTTATACTCTCTGCGGTTATATGTCTCTCCTTTACATATACAACAGCTACAGGGAGTTCCTGTTGTTTTGTAAACTTGCGACCATTTATCTTTTGACAGTTCAAACCAATGTGGATGCTCTATCCAATTGCCTTCTTTGTCAAAAATTCCATGCCCATAAGCGGCATAAATAATCATACGGGCTTTAAATACTCGTTTCTGTTTTTCACGTCTCCAAAGTTTGTTTCTTTTGTCCATCGTCTCTTTGTATTAAAATTAGGATGGACAATAATTGTACTCTTTTGAAACTGAATGTATCCATATTGTATTATTTTTAGAGGTTTATATTGAAGAAACAAAATCCATGCCAAAAAGAATAACTTGTAGTACATTATTGAATATAGGTGCTGCGTTTGTGTAGGATATATATATTAAGGATTGGTTTGTCGTTACAAATGTCGCTTTTTTACAAGGGAGTTGCTGGTGGATGAATTAACTTTGTATCCTGATGGAACGCTTTTGTGTCATACAACCTTCTGCTGTGCTTGCCCCTTATGTCAAGCACTACTGGTTGTTGGAGAGTGATGATGTTGTTAACTTCCAACGGGTAATCCCGACTGGAAACATTGAACTATTATTTCATCGAAACTGTCCGATGAAGTGTGGTGACCGGATTTTTCCGAGAACTTCGCTTTCCGGTCAATCGTTTTCGTTTGCCGATTTAATTCCAACCGGAAGGGTTCATATGATAGCTGTTGTGTTTCATCCGTTTGGTGCAAAGGCTTTCTTTGAAATGCCTCTTTGTGAACTATCTAATCAGATTGTTTCGGCTGATGATTTAAATATTGCTTCATTGAAAGATTTGGAGGATAAGATTCTCAATACGGTGGATGACAAAGTTTGCATCCGTTTAATTGAATCCTTCTTACTTAGTCGCTTAAATCCGTTTAAGGAGTATAACTATAAACGAATGGCGGTAGCTGTGAATGCGATAAACCTTTCTCTTGAAGGTCTTTCAGTTTCGGAACTTGCGGATACGGTGGCTTTGAGTAAAAAGCAGTTTCAACGAATTTTTTCCGAACATGTGGGTGCAACTCCAAAGGAGTTTATGCGGATAGTTCGATTCCATAGGGCACTTTATACCTTGCAAAAGAACCCGTCGATGAATTTTACGACTCTTGCTCACGAATGCGGATACTATGACCAGGCCCACATGACTAACGAGTTCAAGCTGTTCTCGGGTTACACTCCAAGCCAGTATGTAGCTATCTGCGCTCCTTACTCCGATTATTTTTCGCTTTAAGTCGTTTTTTTCCAAGTTTGCCTGTTTGCGACTTCATATCTTTGCTGCTGTCAATAAGACATAAAACATTAAAAGAAAAAATGATGAAAAATCTGGTTAAATTAATTGAGATTCCTGTAACGGACTTTAATCGTGCCGTTAAGTTTTACGAAGCGATAATGGCTATTAAACTAACTGTGTGCGACAGTTGTGAAACTGAAAAAATGGCTTTCTTTTCAGACTTCTCAACCGAACCGAATGTAGCCATTTCGTGGGCGGCTGATTTTTATTCTTCAAAAGATGGCGTGTTGGTCAGCTTGAATGTTGAAAGCATAGAGGCTACACTTGAACGTATTATCTCAAACGGTGGTAAAACCATTCGTCCCAAAACAAAAATCGAGGCGGAAGGGATGGGATATTTTGCTATGTTTCTGGATAGCGAAGGGAATACACTTGGTCTTTATGCAGATAAGTAGGGATATTTGTAGGACGATGACGAATTCCTAATTAAATTTATTTATTGCTGTTCGGTAAAAATAGGGGAATATTTGTATCTAAGCTCTTCAAGCATTATCTGCAAATCGGGGTTTCTCTTTATGCCGTTTCCTATATAAAATAGGATTGCTTACAGATTTGGGTAGTAGGAGGGGTGTCTGCTCTGTGTTGCGATGGCGAATGTTAGCATTCACTAAAATGTAATCCCTTTCTCATTGCAGAACGGATTGTTTGGATTAACTTTGTAATATGATATACAGAGAGTTTAAACCGGATACGCTACTTACTCCCTATATAGAAACCTATTGGACTGCTCACGGGTTTGAGGAGCGGGAGGAGTCTCATCGGGTTCTTCCCGACGGATGTGTGGATATTGTTATCTCACTGACTGAATCGCCCCATTTAGGATTAAATCCGTTTCGACCGAACATTGTTGGAACGATGACAACCTTTTTTAATGGCTCTTATGTAAAGGATGTTTGTTTGGTTGGAATTCGTTTTCGCCCTGCCGGATTTACCACTTTTTGTCAGGTGTCGATTGATGAGTTTACGGATAAACGGATTGATTTGACTTTGGTGGAAACTCTTTTTGATGAGTCCTTTTATGCAGACCTTCCCGAAAAGAAAACGATGCTTGAAGTGATTCGGCATATTGATTCTTACTTTGTTCAGAAACTAAAATATCTTTTCTTACCGGAAGCGCGGATTGTGTATGCTATCGATTTAATTCGGCAATCCAACGGATTATTGCCGTTGAATGAAGTTGCCGCAAAAAGTTGCCTGTCTGTACGGCATTTTGAACGGAAATTCAAAACGGCTGTAGGCATATCACCCAAAACATTCAGTAAAGTGGTTAAGTTTCAGCATACTTGTAACTATTTAAAGAACCATGGTGAAAGCAGTTTGTTTTCAACAGCTATCGATTGTGGTTACTACGATTTGGCTCATCTGATTAAGGATTTTAAAACTTTGTCGGGGAGTGCGCCTTCCGGCTTCAGGTGATAAAGTCGTTTTTTTACACTAACTTAATGAGATTATGTTTTTACCTTTACAAAAAAATAAAGATAATATGAAGAATGTAGAAGAAAAAGCGGCACAAATGGTCGCAGCGGCACAGGTTATTACAGTGGCATCTATCGACGAGAACGGATATCCCCGTCCGGTAGCGATGTCAAAACTTAAAGATGAAGACGGAGCAATTTATGTTTCAACCGGAACGAGCTCAGCGAAAACACTTCATTTTAAAGCGAATCCCAAGGCGGGTGTTTCTATTGTAGAAGGTGGAAACAGTATTGTATACACAGGTGAAATGGAGATTGTTTCGGATGAAGCCGTGAAACGTTCGCTTTGGAGCGATTGGATGGCAGAGCATTTCTTTGGCGGAGTAGAAGACCCGGAATATTGCGTGCTTAAATTTACGCCGAAATCGGTTACTTATTGGATTGATGGCGTCTTTGTAAAAGATAATAAGTACATGAATCTGTTCTGTCAAAGTTGCGGTATGCCGTTGCAAACTGCCGAGCAATTCGGAACTAATAAAGATGGCTCGCCGAACCATGAGTATTGTTGCTATTGCTATAAAGAGGGCGAGTTTACTTCCAATTGTACAATGGATGAGATGATTGAACATTGTGCCCAATTCCTTGATGAATTTAATAAGGATAGTCCTGTACAGTTATCGAAGGAAGAAGCGATAGCCGGAATGAAGAAATATTTTCCGAATCTTAAACGTTGGAAAACGGCGAAATAAGTGAACTCTTTCAGGCGACTATACTAAATAAAAAACAAGAAAGAAATGAAACAAGAAATTCTATTTGTATTGCTCAATGAGTTTGCCGATTGGGAAGGAGCTTATATTGCTTCCAATCTGCAATGTGGAGTGGAACCTGGAAGTGAAAGTAAATACATGGTAAAAACAGTTTCCATAACGAAAGAACTTGTCGTATCATGTGGCGGGTTTAGAGTGCTGCCCGACTACGATATCAATGATATTCCGGCCGATTATGCCGGATTAGTGTTAATAGGAGGTATGAGGTGGTTTACCCCGGAAGCCGGATTACTTGTTCCTTTAGTTAAAACAGCAATAGAGAATCATAAATTGGTTGCCGGAATCTGTAATGCTTCTGTCTTTTTAGGGATGCACGGATTTCTTAATGGAGTGAACCACACCAGTAATGGACTGGACTATCTGAAAGAATATGCGGGAGCCAATTATACGGGTGAACTTCATTACATCAATCAACCTGCAGTTAGAGACGGAAATATTGTTACTGCTAACGGATTTGGTGCGTTGGAATTCTGTCGTGAAATTCTCTATGCTTTGGACGCTGATTCTCCGAAGAAAATAGAAAAGAGTTATCGGATGAATAAAACCGGAGTTTGGGAAGCTCCTGAAGTCGAATAAATTATGGGGCAGCAAGTATTAAATAATCCTCAGCTTTCACCAACTCCCGAACTTCTTCAAACAGTCTTAGGTGATAATTATGTCCACTTCGACTTTTTGATGGGAATGTTTGACAGGCATGGCATTCTATCGGAATGGAATTATTATAAAGATGGGAAGAGTTGGCTTTGTAAGGTTCAGTACAAAAAGAAAACCGTATTGTGGCTGTCGGTATGGGAAGATTGTTTCAAACTATCCTTCTTCTTTACCGAAAAAACAAAATCCGGAGTAGACGAGCTCGAAATAGCCTCTTCTATTAAAGAGGATTTTAAACAGCAAAAAGTAACAGGGAAATTAATACCTCTGATTCTTGAAATTCGGGATAACTCGTTACTTGGTGATGTGGAGAAGATTATCGAATATAAAATGAAGTGTAAATAGTGTAAAGAATAAAAACGGGTGACATGAAGCGATGTAAAATAACCGTATTGAAAACTACACTCGACAAAGAACTTGCATAAATTATACACCGATAGAGGAGTAACTGACTCTTTGTATGGAAATCCCCTTATTTCTACTTCCCGACTACTTAAATAAAGAAGTAAAAATAAGGGGACTTTCTTTGATGCTTTTTGCTCTCTGAAATATAATGAGCAAAAACTATGCCAAAGTATTTATAAAAAAGCAAACATTTCTATTTTATCCTGACTGCTGTTTTCTCATTTCTTGAAGAATAAAGATACTCTGTAGTATTTTATTTTTTGAAGTGAAAAGAAAATAGTAATTAAGTTTATGTATTACAATTTATTACATAAATTTTCCTACTTATAAGAAAAGTGTTTCATAGTTAAAAACACTTTGTTTCATACCTTGAAACACTTTGTTTTGTACTATTGAAACACTTTGTTTCAAGGTATGAAACACTTTTCATGTATAAAGAAAATAGTTTATATAATAAGGCGCATGTAAAGACAAAAATAGCGTTTTTTATGAACCTGCAGAAATGGCAGGCACCTGACATCTGTCACAGCATAAGGAGAAAACTAGGGCGTACAAGAACCTGAATACTAGATAAGTAGACTGTGTTGTGACAGATGTGACAGATGTCAGTGCCGTTTTTTTTGTTTTTTTGAAATTAATGGAATTCAGTTTGGTTTTACTCCTTTAATTGGTATAGTGAACTCTTGCCGTATTGATGCAACAAGTCTGAATTTAAATTGTTATTTTTGTATCTACATATTAAAAGTAAACCTTATGAGAAAAAATTTTGGAGCAAAACCGTGGACTTATCCACAACCTGTGTTCATCGTTGCCACGTATGATGAGCAGGGAACGCCCGATGCCATGAATGCTGCATGGGGAGGTATTGACCTGGACGACCAAATCAATCTGTGCCTGAGTGCCGGTCATAAGACCGTAAAAAATCTGCTTATTACCAAAGCGTTTACTGTAAGTATGGCTACGGTAGAGCAAATGGTAGCCTGTGATTATGTGGGTATTGTCTCCGGCAACAAGGAGCCCGATAAATTTGCCAAAGCAGGTTTTCATGCTACGAAATCCGAATTCGTGAATGCTCCGCTCATCGACGAACTGCCTATGGCCGTTGAGTGTGAACTTGTCTCGTACGACCCTGAAACGTGTCATCTTGTAGGGCGTATTCTCAATGTTTCGGCAGATGAAAGCATTTTGGACGAAAAAGGAAAGATTGACCCTGCCAAGTTACGTCCCATTACTTTTGACCCCGTGCACCATGACTATCTTGTAATCGGTGAAAAAGTGGGCAATGCTTTCAAAGACGGAGTGGCATTGAAATAGAGGAAAAGGCAGATAGAGTCTAAAAAAGAATCCCGGCAAGTTCCTTTGGTGTAGAACTTGTCGGGATTTACTTTATCTGTATCCTGATGCGAGCCAAATTCCGGTGAATTTATTTCAACTTTTCGTTGCTGAGTGTGATAGTATGCAACAACTAAGTCGTGTTCTTCGGTCGCTATAGTCTATCTTCTCTTTTCAACGGTGCGTTTTACTTTTTGGCTCCTTGTTTGAATAAGCATCAGAAATGGGCTTTACGCTTTTTGGCTTCGTCTACCAACTTTGAAAAAGACTTGTCCTTTTTACGCTTTTCATGTTCCGAAGTAGAAAAATACCACGTTTCCCGTCGGAGTTTTAGATAGCTTTCATACACTTTAGGGTCTAGCATTCCGTTGTCGATGGCCTCCAGAACGGCACAGCCGGGTTCGTTGATGTGCTGACAATCTTTGAAGCGACATTCTTTTGCGTAGTCTGAAATCTCCATCGCCTCAGCAAGTGAGTCGGAATTGTCGATAGCTAAACCAAACTCCCTAACTCCCGGCGTGTCGATTAAAATACCGGAGTTATCCATCAATACCATCTCCCGGCGGGTTGAAGTGTGTCTTCCTTTTCCTGTAGATAAGCTTATGTCGGATGTCTTCATGACTGATTTTCCGCAAAGCATATTCACCAGAGAACTTTTCCCTACACCCGAAGAACCGACAAACACCACCGTTTCACCTTCCGATATGGATTCCCGTAATGGAAGAATCGTTTGAGGCTGGCGGATGCTTGTGAAATAGACAGGCATCTGATGGGAGAGATGTTTAATTTGCTCTTCAACCTTTTGCCTGTTAAAATCTAAATCGGCTTTGTTGAGTATCAACACCGGATTGATTTTTTCTTCCAGTATCTGAACCATAAAACGTTCCGCTCTGCGAACATTAAAGTTCTCATCAAGACTTTGTACAATAAACGCTTTATCCACATAAGAGGCAATGGCTTGTTTTTCGGCAACCGTTCCGCTTCTCTTCCGATACAAGGTCTGTTTGCGGGGCAGCATATCCACTATGATTCCTTTGTTCTCATCGAATGGTTGAAAAACAACCCAATCGCCAACGCAAGGTAATTCGAAGTCGGATTTCCCATACATCATATTTCCGGTGAGTTCACATTGAAACAGTCCGTTTTCGGAAATAACCTCGTAGCATGTTCGGTGTACGATAGATACACGGCCATGAGGGAAGGCTTTGTACACAGATTCCTGTTTTAGTTGGCTTAACCTATCGTTCCAACCGTAAATAGTTAACTGAATCATCCTTCTACCTTTTTTGCGATAAAAAATACATAACCGTAAAATGCTTTATACTTGCGGTATAATACCTCTTCATGCTGCAGCGACGCGATGAGTGCTTCAGCGGTTTTATCTCCCGGATATTTATTCAGAAACTTCTCCCGCGCTGCAATTTGTGGAAGAAAATAATGTTCCGTCCAGCACTTTTCCGGCAAAACAAAGGTAGCGACGGGAAGATATCCCGCTTTCTGTATCTTTGCCACTTGATTGGGTATGGTGTCTATTTCCGGGTAAGCGTCCATCCAGAACTGTTGAATCTCTGCCGGCCGTTCTTCGGTAAACCACGAGCTTTCCGAAACAGCTATGTATCCTCCTGTTTTCAGATAATTACGCCATTCGTTTATTCCTCGCTCAAATCCGATATTATAAATAGCTCCTTCCGACCAAATCAGGTCTAACTCTTCTTTTTCAAAAGGAAGATTATCCATTGAACCTACTATTCCTTTTACCCGCTCTTGGAAATCGAACTGTTTTACATTCCGGTTAAAGATATGGATGAAGTCCGGAAACAAATCCAGTCCGGTAATTTGCCCCGGTGCATGTCCGGCCAAAACCATAGTCTGACCGCCCGTGCCGCAGCCTAAGTCTGCTATGCGTGATTGGTCGGTGAGGTTGTCTATAAAGCTCAGCGCCTTCAGCGTTATTTCGGGGCATCCTGGTCCTTGTCGTTTCATATTCGTAAAAAACTCGCAGATTAAATTAACTTCGAATCCGTTGATAGTTTTATTTTCGTTACTCATTATCTTACTGTATTTTGCATACACATAAAAGCATACCAATGCTTTTTATCATTGTACGCAGATTAAACTTGAATTATACTCATAGAAAACTACTCTCGAAAGGAATCTCCGAGAGCTAACGAAAGGACAATCTGTATCAGAAGTACAGACTGTTTACTACACCAAATCCGAATTAAAAGTCTTTGTCATGCCGCAAAGATACGAAATCTTTTGTTTAATGAAAGATAAGTAGCTAATATTTATCTTTTTGCATATGGCTTGCTACGAAATAGTTTTGATGGATTTAGAACTGTAATTAGAGCCTTAATTGTATAGTATTGAATTAAATTCAGATAGATAATGTCAAAATTTAGTATATAACTCCTTTTAATTGTATCTTTACAGCCTTAAACGAGAAGGCTACTAATTCATGCCTATTAATCAATAAATTCTATAAAAAGATATGATAGAACAAGATAGAGAAGAACTTATTTTTGATTTCGAACGAACGATTGATAGGTTCTTATGTGACCCAGAGCAACTTGCTGCAAATTATAATAGTTATGCGTTTCCGGAGCGCAACCTCTTTACGAAGTGTCTCGTGGACAAGTGCGGAAAACTGCTTTTTCATCCGACTGCAGACGATTTGAAGAATAGATATTATTATGCGGAGTTTCTTAAAAGTCCGTATGTATGGTTTAATCTATATTTTGTTTTTGAGAAAGAAGAAAAACAGCTGTTAGATTTTGTGGATATGAGTCATGAAGAAGATTCCGGTCAACGCTTCTTTTGTGATATCATTTATTGCCTGTTTAAAATGGGATATAGAATGTCGAAAGATGAACAGAGTTCCATTCTGGATAAACTTGCAGAGTTGAATACCATTGCAAAAAGTGAACACTCTGTCGTTATACCTATTCAGCTTCGGCATGAATTACTGAAATATTCGTTGCTGCAATGCTATAAGAATATACAGAATGCAGGCTTAGGTTCTCGACAAGAAATGGAGTGCTATCTGTTGCTCCATGAGAATTGGAGATTTATTTCTAAGCTCTTATCCGTACTGTTGAATGTGATTATAGGTTGTGATTTGTCGAATATGGCAGGCATTGCAAATAATATAAAAGACCGCCATTTACATTTTGCGCATCTCTTTATTTTGGCGGCCGAAAGCGAGCGGGGAAGAAAGAATATTTATAAAGGAAATAAAAAGGTAGACCGTCTGTTCACATTGAAAAAAGAAATGGAAACCAATCCCCAATATCTGGCAGACCAGAGATTGGATATGCTGATTCCCATTCTTTTTCCAAAGGTGGAGAATTTCAAATCATTGAAATAAGAAAGGACATCAAAGTGTTACAGGCTCCTTACATAAAACGAGCCTGTACACTTTAGCTCTTTATGGATATTCAATAAATGCCGGAGCCGGAAGATGCATTCCTGCTATGGTTAAATGATTTTCTTTTGCATATTGCAAGAACTGTTTGCGGGTTTTTATGGCCTGTTCTCTGTCCATATCATACGTGGCGCAAATCTCGGGATGTTCTAGTTGGACGGCTGCCCCATGAATCAAATCTCCGATGATTAGTAATTTACCTGTTTGGTAGGCGGTATGTCCCGGAGTATGTCCGATAGCTTCCATGGCAACCACTTCGCCGGGTAAAGTATCTCCGAATTCAAAAAGATGTAGCTGCTTTTGCATTGATGGTTGTTACCGCTTTTTTATTTTTATCAGCCGGCATTTTGAGCCATGCGTCATGCTCTATGCGTGAAAGGTATACTTCTGCATTGGGAAATACAATGCTGTCTCCTTGCATCATTCCTCCTATGTGGTCGTTATGCAGATGCGTTAAATAGAGGTAACGGATGTCGGAAGGTGCAATTCCCAGTGAAGCCAAACTCGGAATCAGCCTACTGGTAGGACCTCCTAAGCCGGTGTCAAACAAGATGGTTATTCCTCCTGTTTTTATTAAGAAAGTACTCATGGAAGAGGGTATTCCTTTTTGGAGTACGCTGTCGGGCAACAGACTGTCGGCTCCGGCAAACAAGGATGCCGGCATAAGATGTTCACCGGCGTTGTCTTGTATCCAGGTAGCTTGGAGATTGCCCAGATGCAATGTTTTTACTCCTTCTGTCTGAAGAGATTCATTCTCTGTGCTGCTTTTCGCCGCACTTTCTTTTTTTGTTCCTCCGCTACAACTTACTGTCAGGGTCATAATGGTTATACCTATAAGATAAAATACTCGAATTCGTTTCATACTACATTCTTTTGTGTTTATTTATTAATCACAAGCTAAAATAGTAAGAATCTGTCATATAAGCAAGTAAACAGTACGAAGTACAGAATGTTTTTGTAACACGCCCCTGAAAATACATTCTTTATGTAGAAATTTAAACGATTCTTCTGTAGATGTTTTTTGGGGTAACATTTGTTTGGAATTAAGTGGAATGAGTTCAGCCGAGTTGATGAGAGTGCAAAATATAGGGATGTCTTTTAGGATATAAACGGGGAGGATGAGAGTGGTGTGCGGGGCTATATGCCTTCTAGCTGGTATGGATGTATCTTAGGGCATAACCATGGAATTCCTGTTGATGGAATAATAAATAGGTTTGGAAATATTCGAACTTTCCGGTGAAATGCTTATTTTTGCTTCAGTTGATAAAATACGGAATAGGATGGCAGACAATTATATAGAAAAACAGTATGAACAATATGAAGCCCGAAAGGCTGCATGGGAACGGGAACGTAAGTTAGGAAAAAAGAAAGTATATGCTTCCGCTTCAGATAAACCGAAACAATCCGGCGAGGAAGTAGCCGAAGATATGAATAAAAAGAAACGGGTGCTGGTTACCGGTGGAGCGGCAGGTATTGGAAAAGCGATTGTACAAGCGTTTTGTGATGCCGGATGCCAGGTAGCCTTCTGCGATATAAATGAAATAGCGGGGCAACAGACAGCTCAGGAGACCGGAGCTGTATTTTATAAGGTGGATGTGAGTGATAAAGAGGCTTTGGAAGACTGCATGCAGCAGTTGTTTGCGGAATGGGGCGATTTGGATGTTCTAATTAATAATGTGGGTATCAGTGAGTTTGCACCCATTACGAAAACCAGTGTAGAAGAGTTTGATAAGATTCTTTCGGTGAATCTGCGACCGGCGTTTATCACTTCGCGTCAGTTGGCTTTGCATCGCCAATCACAAAAGCTTCCCAATCCGTATGGACGTATTGTCAATATTTGCTCTACCCGTTACGTAATGAGTGAACCCGGAAGTGAGGGATATGCGGCATCAAAAGGAGGGCTTTATTCGTTGACTCATGCGTTGGCTTTGTCGCTTTCTCCATGGCATATCACAGTCAATTCCATTGCACCGGGATGGATACAAACTCATGATTATGCTACACTTCGGAAAGAAGACCATACTCAACATCCTTCCGGAAGGGTGGGTAAACCGGAAGATATAGCCCGGATGTGTCTGTTCCTTTGTCGGGAAGAGAATGATTTTATAAATGGCGAAAATATAACCATCGACGGCGGGATGACAAAGAAGATGATTTATATAGAATAAGGTGATATGCGGGAAGAGATGTCTTGATATTACTGCTCTCTGTTCTTTATTTATGAGTAACATTGTTTTAAACGAATTTTCTATATGAAAAGAATACTTGTTCTTCTGTTAGAATCGGTAACACTGTTTCTTTCTATTCTTTGGGTGATAGAAGAGCATGTTTCTGTGGAATCGTTGATTGTCTGCATCGGTGCGGCCTCCACTTTATTGGCTTCTATCTGGTTGAAAACGGATGGAAAGCAGACCCGGTCAGGGCAGGATGTCACGTTGCAAAATAGTCATCGGAATGTGATAGTCGGTGAGAATAAGGGAACTGTACAAATCAATACCTACGAAAAATGAGCTTATATAAGAAAATTCATTTGGATTCCAGTAATGGCAATATCATTGTGGAGAAGATAGCCGAGAATGGTTGTCTGGTAGTGAATACAATTGATTATAGCGAATTTGTGGCTCAGTATACGAGGGATTTAAAGGAACGGATTGAGGAGTTGCAAAAACTATTGGAACGTAGCGAGGTCTGTTTCAATCACCAATGCAATGAGCAAGCCGAGGAAATAGAGAGATTGAAGGAACAACTGGCAAATAAAGAGAGTCAACTGGAGGGCTTTATACAGCAATATCAGGAAAAGGACTTATCTTCGTTAGGGGAGAATTACCGGCAGGCATTCGATTTGTTTGTTGCGGGAGAAGTGGAAAAAGCATTGCTTTTGTTGGATGAAGAGGTCTTAGGCGAAGCAGAGAAATCTCAGGCAGAGAATCGTTTGCTGAAAGGACAGATATTGCTTTCTGTCGACCGCATTGAGGAGGCTGAAGCGAACTATAAAAGGGCTGTATGTATTTATCCGTCTGCGGAGAACTATGAATCTTTGGGAGACTTTTATAAAAATATTCGTCTTTATAAAAAGGCCCTTACCTGCTATAGAAAGGCAAAGAATTTGGGAAACAATGATTTGAACACATTTGTTCAGTGGACTCATATCGGGAGTTGTTATGATTCAATGGACGACTATCTTCGTGCCAATCAATATTATCAAAAGGCATGGAAGATGCTGGTAAAATTGCAAACTCTTCCGTACCAGAATGCGCTAGATTTGATTTGTGGAATGGCCATTGTCGCTTACCGATTAGGAGATTATGAAACGGCCGAAGAAAAATATCGTGATGCAATAAAAGTACAACGAGATGCTCTGGCTGTTGAGGAAACCGATTTCCCATACGAACGGCTAGCCCATACTTTGTGTGCTTTGGCAAAGATGCTTTCAGATTTAAAGGACAGGGCGAAAGAGGTTGAGCCGTTATTCGTGGAGTCAATAGCTATATGGGAAGCGCATTTGCAAGATAATCCTGAACTTTTTTATCCTCAATATGCGGATACATTGCTTTATTATGCTAATTTCTTGTCCAAAAGAGACCCGGTTGCTGCAGAGGATTATTATCTGAAAGCGTTGAATGTATTTCGTAGTCAAGTTCTTAAATAACGTGAGTTCGACGAATTATAAGTCGTTATAAATTTGGTGAATAGCGAG
>ERZ839767.620-NODE-620-length-61046-cov-6.914561_pt1 | contig 61046 bp, 53 predicted proteins | sample MGYA00519879_ERZ839767 | MGnify/ENA primary metagenome ERZ839767 (study PRJEB31850, sample SAMEA3708852) | human gut metagenome | biome: human gut; feature: human-associated habitat; material: faeces | place: China | collected 2014 ... | reverse complement strand
GATGGCGTGACCATCGACAACAAAACATTTTATGAAAAGCTCATCGAAAGCGATGTGCTGCCCACCACCAGTCAGGCAACGCCGGACGCCTTTATAAAGGAATTTGAAAAGGCAAGGCAGGCGGGCGAATCAGCCGTTGTTATTACCCTTGCATCCAAATTTTCCGGCACATATCAAAGCGCCATGATCGCGGCGGCGGATTATGAAAACATTTATGTTGTAGATGGTACCAGCGCAGCGATGGGAACAGGGATTCTGGTGGAGCTTGCGTTCCGCCTTTTGGATGCAGGAATGACCGCAGAGGAAACTGCGCAGGCACTGGAGGAAGAGAAGAAAAAAATCGTTGTTGTGGCGCTGGTAGATACCCTCGAATACCTCAAGCGGGGCGGCCGCATTTCAAAGACAGCCGCATTCGCCGGAGGGGTGCTGAATATCAAGCCTGTGCTTTCCGTCATTGACGGTGAGATCCACCTGCTGGGAAAAGCGCGCGGCTCTAAGATGGGAAACAATCTGCTCATTCAGGAGATTGATAAGGCCGGCGGCATTGATTTCAGCAAGCCGGTTCTGCTTGGCTATAGTGGGATCTCTGACGCGCTGCTGCTGAAATATATTGAGGACAGCCGTCACATTTGGGAAGGCAACCTGAAAGAAGTCCGCTACACGACCGTAGGAAGCGTAATCGGAACCCATGCAGGTCCCGGCGCTGTCGTGGTAGCGTTTTTCAAACAATAAAAAAGGAACTGTCAGGCAATCGTGCCCCGGCTATCCAAATCCGTTTCTTTTTCCTTGACCCTCGCGGCTTGGATTCCGCCCGCTTGACAACGCCGTTTCGGAAATGTGTTTCCTCAAACCTCCCAAAGAAAACAAATAATCCGAACCCGTCTCCCGCAGGGAAGATTTGGTTCGGATTATATTGGTTTGGTGCCGGTGGCGGGGGTCGAACCCGCACGGGGGATTAGCCCAATGGATTTTGAGTCCACCTCGTCTACCAATTCCAACACACCGGCAGGCACCTCTACAGTATAGTACAGATTCAGGAAAAATGCAAGAAAAAGTTTTTCCCCCGCCCGGAAAGACACATGAGCGTGTCTTTCCGGGCAAAGTGTCCTGCGGATGCTTTATTCGCCGTCGAGTTCCTCAATCAGATATATGTCGGAGCCAAAATCTCCCTGGGTGCGCTGTTCGGGGGCGTAGCCGGTGCCGCGGAACAGCGGAGAAAGCACAATGCCGCTTGCCAGCGCCGCGCCGGAGGCTGTCAGCGTTTCCGGATTTCCCGGAAGGGTAAAGTGCCGGTCGGCAATGCGCAGGAGTGCGCCGTTGGGATTCACGTTGACCGGGGCGACATGCTTGAGCAGGTTCCCGAACTGCCCCACCCGGATGGCCTGCGCCAGAGACGTGACCCGGTAGTCCGTTTCCGGTTTCAGATCCTTCACGCGAAGACGTTCATACCCCGGGGCCGCGTGAATCAGGCGGTGGAACACCCCCGCCAGCGTCACCTTCCCGTCCGACACCTGCCAGCCCAGCTCCGTGCGGCGGAATGTGCCGAACTGAAAAACCTCGCGGTGGCGCTTATAGAACGCAATCTGCCCCTGGATTTCCTTGGTTTCCACAGGAAGCAGCGTCCTTAAATCCAGCTCATAGCCCAGGCAGCCGAAAAACGCCACATTGCCCCGGGTGTTCAGAGGCGTGGAGCGCAGCGTCTGGGCATGGGGCGCGGCGGAAACGTGTGCGCCCACCGTGGACTGGGGATAGAGATAGGAAATGCCGTTCTGAATGGTCAGCCGCTCAATGGGGTCGGTATTGTCGGACGCCCAGATCTGGGGGGAAAAACAGAGCATTCCCAGATCAAACCGGTTGCCGCCGGAGGAGCAGCTTTCCAGCAGAATGTCCGGCCGGGGCGCGAAAATCCGGCGAAGCACATCGTACAAGCCAAGAACGAAATCATGGGCTTTCGCCCCCAGCGCAACGGAATGGCGGTTCATGTCCCACTTGACGTAGGAGATGCCGGTGTTGTCCAGAATCCGGGAGACGTTCTCCACGATGTAGTCCCGCACCTCCGGTCTGGTCAAGTCCAGCAGCAGCTGATTGCGCCCCAGTATCGGCTCAAAGCCGTCCGTCAGCGCCCAGTCCGGATGGGCACGGTAGAGGTCGGAATCGGGATTTACGGATTCCGGCTCAAACCAGAGACCGAAGGAAAGCCCCCTGTCCCTCATGTGTCGGGACAGTCCCTCCAGCCCCTCGGGGAGCTTCTTCCGGTTCACGGTGTAGTCTCCCAGTCCGGCGCGGTCGTTGTCCCGTCCCGCGAACCAGCCGTCGTCCAGCACGAACAGCTCGCAGCCCAGCGCCTTTGCCCGGTTTGCCAGGCTCAGCAGACGGTGCTGGCTGAAATCAAAGGTGCAGCCCTCCCAGCTGTTGTACAGCACCGGCCGGGGACGTCCGCGCCAATGGGGCGGGATGACATGGTCGGTGACAAACGCGTGCATATTGGCGGACAGCCCGCCGAAGCCCTTGCCTGAGTGGCACAGCACCGCTTCCGGCGTCTCAAAGCACGCCCCCGGCGGCAATTCCCGGGAAAAATTGCTGTCATTGATGCCCTGCATCACCCGGGTCAGCCCCTGAAGGGATTGCTGGGCTGCGGCATAGTGGTTGCCGGAGTAGAGCAGGTTGAAGCCGTAGACGGTTCCCGCGTCCTCGGTCGCGCCCGGCTCGTAGAGAAGGAAACCGGGATTGTGGCGGTTGGAGGAGGAACCGGTGAGGCTCTCGTTGACCACCTTCGACGCGCCCACGGGGGTGTCCCACCGGCGCATTTCCGCGATCCAGCCGCCGTTGAAGGTTGCCATGGTGTAGCTCCCGGGCAAATCCAGGCAGAAGCTCATGAGCTTGTTCAGCCGGATGGGTTTGTCACCGGTGTTCGTCAGCACCGTCCGGCGAACCACCGCCGTTGGGAAGGCCGTGTAGAACAGGGTCAGCTCCCCGCCGGGCTGGCGCAGGGTGATTTCCAGGGTTTCCGGGGCGTCATGCGCCTGGGGAAGACCGCAGGCCATGGGGACGCCGCCCTCATGGATTTTATAGCCGGCGTAGCGAATATCCCCAGGCTCCCCTGCCAGCTCCAGCGGCGATTCCCGGTAGTCTCCCCGTCCGCTTCCGCTCCATTCCAGCGGCAGGACGTCCGGACAGCTGGCGGTATCCTTTGCATCAAGGAGAATGCTGGCACCCCAGCCCAGACCTGGGCGGCAGCTGAGGGCGCCCGCGTCCCGGGTCTTTACCGGCGCGCCGAAATGCAGATGCTCCGCAAGACCGTAGGCATCGATTTTGAACAGGTAGGAGTAGGTCTCCGTCCGGATGTGGAATACGCCGTTTTCCTCGGTAATCATGGTCAGACCCGCCTTTCGTTTTTCTTCCATTTTATACGGCGAATTTCTCCCTGTCAACGAGATTTTCTGGTGACGAATCAAGGCTTCCGTGCTATAATGTAATCAAATTCCAAAAAGGAGTGAACTGCATGGAGCGCAAACGGTGGTACAAGGACAAGGTATTTTACCAGATCTGGCCGCGATCCTTCAAGGACGGCAACGGCGACGGCATGGGCGACCTGTGGGGCGTGTATGAAAAGCTGGACTACATCAAAAGTCTGGGCTGCGACGGCATCTGGTTTTCGCCCATCTACCCCTCCCCCGGGGCGGACTGCGGCTACGATATTTCCAATTACCGGGACATCGCGCCGGAATTTGGCGGCATGGAGGCATTCCAAAAGGTGCTGGAGGGCGCCCATGCCCGGGACATGAAGGTCGTCATGGATCTTGTGGTGAACCACACCAGCGACGAGCATGAATGGTTCCAAAAAAGCCGTCAGCGCATTGACCCCTACACCGATTATTATATCTGGCGTCCCGGAAAGCCCGGCGGGAAGCTCCCCAACAACTGGGATTCCTTCTTTGAGGGGAAAGCCTGGACTTTCGACGAGGTTCGCGGCGAATACTACCTGCACCTGTTCGCCGTGAAGCAGCCTGACCTGAACATGGATAACCCGAAGGTGCGGGAGGAAGTGAAGGGGATTCTGCGCTTCTGGCTGGACATGGGGGTGGACGGCTTCCGGGAGGACGTCATCACCTACATCTCCAAAAAAGAAGGTCTGCCGGACGATCACCTGATGCCGGCCTGCAAGGGGATGCCACACTACAATCACGGTCCCCGCATCCACGAATACCTGAGCGAATTCAAGCACGACGTGCTGGATCACTACGACTGCTTCACCCTGGCGGAAGCCCCCATGGTGACGCCGAAGCGGGCGCTGACGTACATTGATGAGAAAAACGGTCAGCTGGATATGATGATCCAGTTCCAGTGCGTCGCCGCCGACTGCCTGTTCACCGATTACCTGCCCACGAAATTCAGCCTGCGGCGGATGAAAAAAGCCTTTTCCTCCTGGCAGGAGAAGCTTCGCGGCCGGGGCTGGAACTCCCTTTACATCGAAAACCACGACCATCCCAGAATCGTTTCCCGGTACGGAAGCGAGGAATTCTGGGCCCAGAGCGCCAAATGTCTTGCCGCCATGTACCTGTTCCAGCAGGGGACGCCCTTCCTCTATCAGGGGCAGGAGATCGGCATGACCAACTGGCGGCCGGAACGCGCCGACATGTACGAGGACGTGCAGACCCGCTACACCTACGCCCACACCGCGCTGAAGCAATCGGAGGAGGTGCGTCTGCACCGGCTGTGGCGTTCCTCCCGGGACTCCGCCCGGACGCCGGTACAGTGGGACAGCAGCGAAAACGCCGGGTTCACCACCGGAAAGCCGTGGTTTTATGTCAACCAAAATTATAAAGACATCAACGTCGCCCAGCAGGACGCCGACCCGGACTCCGTGCTGAACTTCTACCGCAAAGCCGTCGCCCTGCGCAAGAGCCTTTCCTGTGTCCGGTACGGCGAGTACCGGGAATATAACAAGCTCTCCGGCAAGCATTATCTGTATTCCATGGACGACGGACAGCAGAAAATTCTGGTGGTCTGCTCCTTTGCCAAGAAGAATACCCCCTTCCGTGCGCCCAAGGGCTTCCGCCCGGAGGATGGGGAACTGATCCTGTGCAATTATCCCGAGCCGCTGGAGGGCTGCTTGCAGCCTTACGAATGCCGGGTGTATCTGTGGAAATAACGCTTTCGGGCGGCTTCTTCGGAAGCCGCCCGAAAGCCCTCCAATGATTGCTTTTCCTCCCACGCCGTGGTATAATGGCGGCGTTGACACTCTGCACAGGAGGGATCTGTGTGAAAGGAATGATCTCCATGATACTGATAGGGGCGCTTGCCCTGACATTATCCGGCTGCCATGCCCCGACGGATACCGCCGCGACCGCTCAGACGCGGGAAACCACCGTCCCGACGGCGACGGAAACCCGGCCGAAAACTTCGCCCGTGGGCATCGAGCGTCCCGAACCGGAGGACGCCGACTTTGTCCTGGTGCGGGACTACCTCCCCGATGTGCTTCAGGAGCTTCCCTATGCAGGTACGGAGAATTTTACCGGCCACCAGATTTACGAATTTACCGAGGTGTTTCTCCGCTACGGCACGGTGAAAAAGCTCCAGGCCGTATGCACGGAGCTGGCCGGACAGGGGCTGACGCTGAAGATCTGGGACGGTTTCCGCCCGGTGAGCGCCCAGTTCAGGCTCTGGGAGGTCTGCCCCGATGACACCTACGTGGCGAACCCCAACCGGGGCTTCAGCGCCCACAGCCGGGGAAACACCGTGGACGTAACCCTGGTGGACAGCCTGGGGAACGAGCTGGAAATGCCCACGGGCTTTGACGATTTTTCCGGCAAGGCTGACCGGGACTATTCCGACGTGGAGGAAGTCCCCACGGAGCACGCCCTGCTGTTGCAGAACGCCATGGAAAAGTACGGATTTAAGGGGTATTTCAGAGAATGGTGGCACTTTCAGGACGAAATATCCTACCCGGTGGAGGACGTCTTCGAGCCGGTGACCGCCGAACGGTACTATGCCCAGTGTAACGAGTTTATCAGCCTTCGCACCCACCCGGACACCGCCGCCGAGGTCATCGTCCGGATTCCAAAGGGCGATGAATTTACCGTGCTGGCGCTCTGCGGAACGTTTGCGCTGGCGGAGTACGCGGGCACTTGGGGCTACGTCCACAGAGACTTTATCCAACCGGTGGCGGTCGGCTGACCGTATACTTTCATTCCCCTGCCTAACGGCAGGGGAATTTTAGTTTATTTTTGAACTTCTTCTTGACAGCCGCCCCGGTGCATGCTATAGTAACTTCGTTCAAAAATGAACCAAAGGAGGCGTGCATATGCAGTTTGCTTTTTTTGAAACGGCGCTTCGGGCGCAGAAAAGCTACAGCCGCCTGATGGAGCCGGTCTGCAAGAGATGGAACCTGACCCACAACGAGCTGGATGTGCTGCTGTTTCTGGCCAATAACCCGGAGCAGAACCGGGCGGCGGATATCGTCCGGGGGCGGGGCATGTCCAAAGGGCATGTCTCCCTCTCCCTGCGGAGTCTGGAAGATCGTGGGCTGGTTGCCTGTCGGGCGGACGGGACAGACCGCAGAGCCGTCCATCTGGCGCTGACCGACGGGGCGGGAGAAATCGCAGAGGACGGCCGGGCAGTCCAGCGGGAATTCATCCGCCGCCTCCGGGAGGGGATCACTCCGGAGGAAAGCGCGGTCATCCTGTCCGTCACCCGGAAAATGGGCGACAATATCCGCGCCATGGAGCGGGAGCGAGGGTCTATCTGAGAACCGGAAATATGACCAACAGCGAGGGATTTTTCGCCTGATGAAGCCATTTTTCCGCGGGAATACTTTGTGTATTGCAAGGGAAAATGGTGCACAGCAGGCGGAAAAGACCCGCTGTTTGGGCGTGTTTACGGTTCTCAGATAGACCCTAAGATAAAAGCGAGGGGATTTTTATGTCAAAAGAAACAAGTCAGGACATGGGAACCGGCAGCGTCAAAAAACTGATGGTGCAGATGGCGGTTCCCGCGGTGGTCGGGCAGGTCATTAACCTGCTGTATAACGTGGTCGACCGAATTTACATCGGTCACATTCCGGAGATCGGCGGCGCGGCGCTCACCGGTGTGGGGCTGTTTACCCCCATTCTGATGCTCATTACCGCCTTTGCCATGCTGGCGGGAGCGGGCGGCGCACCCCGGGCGGCCATCGCCATGGGCAAGGGTGACAGGGACACCGCCGAGAAAATCGTTGCCAACTGCTTTACCGTTCTGCTGCTTCTGGCGGTGGTACTGACCGGGGTGTTTTACGTAACACTGCCAACGCTTGTCCGGCTGTTCGGCGGCAGCGACGTGACGCTGCCCTACGCCGTTCAATACGGAAGAATCTATGTCCTTGGCAGCGTGTTCGTGCTGGTCGTGATGGGCATGAACCCCTTCATCACCACCCAGGGCTTCGCCGGAACCAGTATGCTGACCACGGTCATCGGCGCGGTGATCAACATCGTCCTCGACCCCATTTTCATCTTCGTCCTTGACATGGGCGTGGCCGGGGCGGCCATTGCCACCGTTCTGAGTCAGGCGGTGAGCGCGGTGTGGATTCTGCGGTTCCTCACGGGGCGCAAGACCGTTCTGCGGCTGAAAGCCCGGAATATGCTCTTGCAGGGGAAGATCATCCTGCCCTGTCTGGCGCTGGGGATTTCCAGCTTCGTCATGGTCTCCACGGAGAGCATTCTCTCCGTCAGCTTCACCTCCTCCCTGTCCCGGTACGGCGGCGACGTGGCCGTGGGCGCCATGACGGTGCTGACCTCCGTCAACCAGCTGATCACCATGCCCCTGCAGGGCATCTGCCAGGGCGGCCAGCCGCTGATCAGCTACAACTACGGCGCGAAAAAGTTAGAGCGGGTGAAGGAAGCCTTTTTCTGCCAGTTTTTTGTGTGCGTGGGGTACACCACCGTGTTCTGGCTGCTGATACTTTTCCTTCCCCGGGTGTTCGCGGGCATCTTTACCAGCGACGGGGCGCTTGTGGATTACACGGCCTGGGCGATTCGGATTTTCCTTGCGGGGACGTTTTCCGTGGGCTTTCAGGTCAGCTGTCAACTGGCGTTTATGGCGCTGGGGCAGGCGAAGATCAGTCTCATCATGGCCTGTCTGCGGAAGCTGATTCTGCTGATTCCTCTGATCTTCATTCTGCCGAACTTCTTCGCGGACAAGGCGTTCGCGGTCTTTCTGGCGGAGCCGGTGTCCGACATCCTCGCCGCCGCCGTGACGACCATTACGTTCTTTACGTTCTTCCGCAAGCTGCTGAAAGCGGGGAAACAGTAACATTCACGCCGTACCCGATTTTGGGTACGGCGTAAACATTTATCCGTTCAACAGCTGGGAAATGGGCTGCATTCCCTGATCGACGCGGGAATATTGGGCGAGAATCGCCTTGGCGTCGGCTTCGGACATGGGGGTGCCGTAGTAGTCGGACTGCCAGGAGGCGGTCGCTTTGTTGTAGGCAGCAAAGTCCAGCGTTTCTAAGTCGAAGCCGTTGCAGCGGGAGAAAGATGTCCCCTCTATCTCAACGCCTGCCTCTTTGTGGAACAGCTCAACCCGCTCCATAACATTGTTCTCACAGAGGTAAAAATCCATGATGGCAAGGGGTATCAGATTACCGTAACGGTAAGTCCAAATATCCCAGTAGCGTTCACCGTCGCCGCTGAGCAGAAGATCCTTTACCCCGTCGCCGTTGATGTCCATGATCCGGTAGTGGGTATAGAAGGAATCCTGCTTGTCGGCATAGTCCCTGTATATCCGGAGCAGCTCGTCGTCGGAGGGCTGGACATCCTTCGCTTTCAGATAGCTTCCCAAAGTCAGCCCGCTTTCGTCAAGGGGATAGTCCATCAGCGGCTTCCAGTCCAGCTGGATCCGAGGATATTTTGCCATGATAGCCGCGGCCTCGTCCTGAGAAATCTCCGTACTTTCCAATTCATAAGGGTCTGTATACCGATACCATTGACTGCCCCGACGTTGAATATTTGCAATTACGTTCCCCAATCCCCCGTCATCCTTGAATGCCGCAGTGCCGTCTGCAAATGCAAAGTACGTATGCCTTTCACCATCCCAATACCTGTCCGGTGCCTGATATTGTTCCAGAACGTTCCCCTTGCACAGATACGATTCTCCGTAACCGTGAAACATCACTTCACCGTTCTCCATTTCCAGCCAGTCAAGGAACGCGCCGTCCTGCCCAAGCAGCAGCTCGTCCACGCCGTCTCCGTTCAGGTCATAGAAACTGTATTGTCTGGATTCATCGGGAATATAGACGTTTTTTTTCAGATAATCGGAAAAGTCCGTATAGGTTTCCGGAACATAGGCGTGTTCCGCCTGATAGGCTTCCTCCGCTGCGGCCAGCTTTTCCTCTACGACGGCTCTGTCCACTTCCTTCGGCTGGACGGAATAGTCGAACTGATCGGCAATGGATTCCAGCTCCGCCTTCGTCATGACCTCGCTGGCATCCGGATATCTGCTGTGGCTGAGGGAACGGTTTCCGTCAATGCTTATCATGATCATGGCGTTTTCCTGCTCGGCAATGATCTCGCCCTTTCCCTTGCTGTTCAGTGCCAGCAGCAGCTTCGTGCCGCCCGGAGTGGTGTGATCCCACTGCTCATAGGCATCAATGTCCATTCCGCCGGCGGACGCGCTGGGGAAATAGTCCTTCCGGGCGTAGCCATAGGACGTCATCAATTTACCGGCATTTTCGGTCACAAGCTCAAACTCCATGCTGAAATTATAGGGGAGATAGAGCATTCCCGCCATACCCGTAATCTGCGCGCCAGAATCCGGGAGCAGCAAAGATTGGATGCCGGTTTCCTCCAGGAAAATGTCGCTCTGATACCGCTGGAAGGGTATCCATTCCTTCAGCAGCTTCAAATTGTACTTTGCGGCGATCTCGTCCACCTTGTCCACCATTTCCTGGGTATAGCAGCTGTAGGTGTACTCGTACTGGTTGGGAATGCCCGGAATGTCGGGTTCGTCGGTCAACAGCGCACCGTCCGGGTCGTAGCTCTCCTGAAATTCGTACCATTCCTTCAGCGCCTGCTGGATGGCGTCGCCGCTGCGGCCGTAGGGGGTTATGATGTCCATGCTCTTTTCCACCGGGTCAATGGCCTTGCCCTTGTCGTCAAAGCGCTGGGTGTAGCTGGCCTTGCCGATGGACATGTCCTGCAAACGCAGGGCGTACACGATTCCGCAGCCCACCAGCAGCAGCGCCGCGGCAATGGCGGCGGCGACGAGCAGCGGCCGGCGCAGGCTTCGCCGTTTTGGCGCGGCCGCCGGGGCGGCTTCTTCAATGTAGCGGCCGTCAATGCCGCTCATGGCGGTAAGCATATCTTTTCCTGTCATACGGCAATTCCCTCCTGCATCAGATAGACCCGCAGCTTTTCCCGGATACGGTGGAGCCGGGTCTTGACCTTGCTTTCACTCATGTTGTAGCGCTGGGCGATCTCCGCCACGGTGTCCACGTACCAGTACCGCCGCACGAACAGCCGCCGGTTCTCCTGGGTCAGCGTGCCAAGGAATGCGTTCAGCGCCCGGGTGATCTCCCGCCCCTCGGCGGCGGAATCCCGGCTGGTGTCGGGGATGCACAGCTCCATTTCCTCGCTCAGGGTCACCACCTCGGCCTTCCGTCTGGCCGCATCCAGCCAGTCCAGCTTGCCGAAGGCAAAATTCCGGCATATTTTCGCGAGATACGCGAAGAAATATTTCGGGCGCTTGGGCGGAATCGTTCGCCACGCGGCAAGATAGGTGTCGTTCACGCTTTCCTCCGCGTCCTCGTAGCTCTGGACGATGCGCTGGGCGATGGTTTGCAGCTGCCGTCCGTAGGCCGCCTGGGTCTCCATAATGGCCTCATCCTTCCTTTCCCAATACAGGTCGATGATCTTTTCGTCTTCCACTGAGGGAACACCTCCGTTTCTGTTTTGCTTCCTCACCCTATAAGAGGGATTTTTTCGGGAAAGGTTACACTTTGCAGAAAAAATTTTTTTGCTTCGCCGTTTTATAGCGAAAATGCCGGCTCATGTGAGCCGGCATTTTATGTAGATTTTTACACCAGAGCGGCGGTGATAATGGCCATCTTGTAGACCTCGTCGGCGTTGCAGCCACGGGACAGGTCGTTGATGGGCGCCGCCAGACCCTGCAGGATGGGGCCGTAGGCCTCGAAGCCGCCCAGACGCTGGGCGATCTTGTAGCCGATGTTGCCCGCCTCGATGGTGGGGAAGATGAAGGTGTTGGCGTGACCGGCAACGGGAGAGCCGGGGAACTTCAGCTGGCCGACCTCGGGAGCGACGGCGGCGTCGAACTGCATCTCGCCGTCGATCTTCAGCTCGGGATCCATCTCCTTGGCGATGGCGGTGGCGTCGTGGCTCAGCTTCACGGTGCCGCCCTTGCCGGAGCCGTTGGTGGAGAAGCTCAGCATGGCAACCTTGGGGTCAATGCCGAAGACCTTGGCGGTCTTGGCGGTCTCAATGGCGACCTCCGCCAGCTTCTGGGCAGCGGACAGGGTCACGTTGCCTTCCTTGTCAACGGAATCTTCATAGCTGATATTGATGGCGCAGTCGCCCATGGCCAGCTTCTCGTCGCCCCGAACCAGAATAAAGCAGGAGGACACCAGATGCGCGCCCTTCTTGGTCTTGACGATCTGCAGAGCGGGACGGACGGTGTCGGCGGTGGAATAGGTCGCGCCGCCCAGCAGGGAGTCGGCGTAGCCCATCTTCACCAGCATGGTGCCGAAGTAGTTGCCCTTGGACAGCGCCTTGCGGCACTCGTCGGGGGTCATCTTGCCCTTGCGCAGCTCCACCATCTTGTCAACCATGGCGTCCATTTCGGGATAGGTCTCGGGGTCGATGATTTCGACGCCCTCGATGTTGTATCCGCCCTTGGCCGCGTTGGCCTTGACAACGTCAACGTTGCCGATGAGGATGGGGGTCAGGAAGCCGCCCTTGACCAAACGGTCGGTGGCTTCCAGAATGCGGGCGTCGTGACCCTCGGTAAAAACGATCTTTCTGGGGTTCGCTTTCAGCGTTTCGATCATTGCATTGAACATGGAACATTCCCTCCAATATCCGGGCGTATGCCCGTAATTTCACCCAATATTATATACCAGCTTTCCTTCATGCGCAACCCTTTTTTGCGGCGGCGCGACATATTTTGCGTTCCTCGCAGCCAAAAAGGCGGCGGCGGAAAAATATTTTTGTTCATTGTGATGAAAACCATTTCCAAAAGGGCGAAATTCCTCTTGCTTTTTGTGAAAAATCCCTTTATAATGGGGTTATATTCTGGCATTGGAGGCGATGGCGCGTGGGTGAACTCTTCGCGGTTGTGTCCGGGAAGGGCGGAACGGGAAAAACCTCCGTCTGCGCCGCCCTCGCCACTGCTCTTGCAAAAGAAGGAAAACGGGTTCTGTGCATCGACTGCGACGTGGGGCTTCGGAATCTGGACATCTCTCTGGGGCTTTCCGAATGCGGGGCACTGTCCTTTTGGGATGTCTCCGAGGGAGGCTACTCCCTGGAGGACGCCTTCCGGCACCCGGTCTACCCTACCCTCGCGTTTCTGACCGCCCCCATGAACTGCCCGGTGGAGAAGATCGACGCCGCCGCCTTCAGGGAAATGCTTGGCCGGGCGCGTCAACTGTATGACTACGTGTTTCTGGACGCCCCCGCCGGGGTGGACGCCGGTTTCCGGCTGACGGCGCAGTTCGCCGACCGCTTCCTGCTGGTCACGGGGGCAGGCCCCGCCGCCGTGCGGGACGCTTCCCGGGTGGGCGACCTATTAGAGCTGATGGGCAAGAAAAACATCCGCCTTATCGTCAACCGGGTGGACAAGAATATGCTGGGCACGGTGTGCCTGACCATCGACGACGTGATGGACGCCGCGGGACTGCCCCTTGCGGGAATCGTCCCGGAGGATCCCCATGTGACCCTTGCGGCATCCTTCGGCCAGAGTCTTCTTCGCTATTCCCCCAACTGCAAGGCGGCAAAAGCCAGCCGCAGAATTGCCAGACGCATTCAGGGCTTCCACGAACCCATCGCCCTCCGCTGACAACGGATACATATACAATTAAGGAGTGACTGTTGTGAATATCGCATTTTTGGCGCATGACAAGAAGAAGGAACTGATGGTTCAATTCTGCACCGCCTACAAGAGCGTCCTCATGAAGCACAATCTGTTTGCCACGGCCACCACCGGCCGTCTGATCGCGGACAATACCGGTCTGCCCATTACCCTGCTGCTTTCCCACAAGCAGGGCGGTCATCAGCAGATCAACGCCCGCATTGCCTACAACGAAATTGACCTGGTACTGCTGTTCACCGACCCCAACACCACCGACCCCTGGGACGATGCCCAGATGATCGAGACCATCCGGCACTGCGACCGGCACAATGTTCCCATCGCCACCAATCTGGCCTCGGCGGAAATGCTCATCATGGGCTTGCAGCGGGGCGATCTGGATTGGCGGGAAATGCTGCACAACAAGACCCGTTACTGATAATACACACGGGCGGGAGATACGGGGTACTCTGGATTGTCGAGTACCCCTCTGTCCTGCGTCCCGCGACCCGATATGGAGAGGATAACTATGGAGATCATCAAGCCCCGGACGCTGTCCGGCTTTATGGAGCTGCTGCCGGAAAAGCAGCTGAAATTTGACCGCATGGCGGAGGTTCTGCGCAAGACCTACGCCTCCTACGGCTTTGCCCCTCTGGACACCCCGGTGATCGAGGACGCCCAGATTCTGCTCGCCAAGGGCGGCGGAGAGACGGAAAAACAGATCTACCGCTTCACCAAGGGCGACAGCGACCTTGCTCTGCGCTTCGACCTGACGGTGCCCCTGGCAAAATACGTCGCTCTGCACTATAACGAGTTGGCCTTCCCCTTCCGCCGCTTCCAGATCAGCAAGGTCTACCGGGGCGAGCGGGCACAGCGCGGCCGGTTCCGGGAATTTTATCAGGCGGACATCGACATCATCGGCGACGGCAAGCTGGACATTCTCAACGAGGCGGAAATCCCTGCCATTATCTATAAGGTATTCAAGGGCTTCGGCCTGACCCGGTTCCAGATTCACGTCAACAACCGGAAGGTTCTCAACGGCTTCTATGCCATGATGGGTCTGACGGAGAAGTCCGGCGACATCATGCGCACCGTGGACAAGCTGGACAAGATCGGCGTTGACAAGGTGAAGGTCATTCTGCTGGAGGACTGCGGCCTGACGGAGCAGCAGGCGGACGACATTCTCGCCTTTATCTCCATCAAGGGAACCAATGCGGAGGTTCTTGCCGCGCTGGAAAATTACGCAGGACGGAACGAGACCTTTGATACCGGTCTCGGCGAATTGAAGGTCGTCGCTTCCAACCTGGCGGCCTTCGGAATGCCGGAGGAAAACTTCGTCGTTGACCTGACCATTGCCCGGGGGCTGGACTATTATACCGGCACCGTCTATGAAACCCTTCTGCTGGATCACCCGGAGCTGGGTTCCGTCTGCTCCGGCGGCCGGTACGACAATCTGGCGGGCTATTATATTGAAAAGCAGCTGCCCGGCGTGGGCATTTCCATCGGCCTGACCCGGCTGTTCTACGTTCTGGACGAGCAGGGGCTTCTGAACCCCGAGCTGCCCAGCGCCCCTGCGGACGCGCTGGTGCTGCCCATGGGCGACATTGCCCCGGCCATCGCGCTGGCGGAGACGCTGCGCTCTTCGGGGCTGCGGGTGCAGCTGTACTGCGAGCAGAAGAAGTTCAAGCAGAAAATGGCCTACGCCGACAAGCTGAAGGTTCCCTTTGCCGTCCTGCTGGGTGAGGACGAGATCGCGGAGGGCAAGTGCAGCGTCAAGAACATGAAGACCGGCGAGCAGCTAAAGCTCACCCCCGCCGAGGCCGCCAATCACATCAAGGCATCGCTGGACGCGGAGACCGGCACGCTGATTCTGGAAAAATAACGCAGCAGCGGGCGGCTCCTGACGGGGTCGCCCGCATTTTTGGGTCTTATTGAATCTCGTCCGCAATGGCGCCCAGCAGTTCCCGGGTGGGGTCGTTCCCGTGTTCCCAGTACATGATGCCGAGAAGCCCCTTCTCCTTGACGTACGCGCATTTCAGGCGCACCGCCTTGGGGGACTCATAGCTGACGAGAGTCCTGCCGTTCCACAGATAGTTTGCCTCCGCGTCGGCATCCCAGTACACCCGGAAGTTGTTCTCCCGAAGGTATTCCGGGGTGATCTCCCCATAGGCCGGGCCGGGCAGACCGCCGCCGGAGGGCTGCAGCAGGCCGTGATTTTCAAAGGACGTGACCGCAAAGTGCCGCCCGTAGAAGGCCGCGCCGATGATGAGCTTTTCGTAGGGAACGCCCGCCCGGTGGTAGGCTTCCACGATGTCCCGGGTGTTCAGGCCGGACTTGTCGCCCTTGGTCGCGCCGAGAGCCGCATGATGTCCGGCACGGGTGCCGTCCACCATGTCGTAGGTCATGAGCTGCACATAGTCCACGATTTCCGCAACCTTATCCATCTGGGTATCCGCAATGCACCGCTGGCTTGCGCCCACGGCGATGGATACAATGTGGTCTTTTCCAAGATACTCCCGCAGGGTTGCCAGCAAAGCGGTAAAATTCTCCTTGTCTCTCGGGTCTGCACCGATGCCCGCGGCGTCGTTACAGGGGTACTCCCAGTCAATGTCGATGCCGTCCAGGCCGTATTTTCCCACCGCGTCCAGGCAGGATCGGGCAAACTTCCGGCGGCCGTCCTCCGTCATGGCCATATGGGAGAAGCCGTCCGCACCCCATCCGCCCACGGACAGGACGATCTTCATCTCCGGATTCCACGCCCGCAGCCTGGGCAGCAGATGGAGATATTTCAGCAGATGCAGATCCAGCAGCCCGTCTTTAATGAGTCCGAAGGCCAGATTCACATGGGTCAGGCGCCGGGCGTCCTCCTGGGTGAAGCCCGCCAGGGCATCGTTCCAGCAGTAGGCGATGACATCATATTTCATGGTATCCACGCTCCTTATTTTTCATCCTTCTGCCATTATAGTTCAGCGCAGTAGCCTTGTCAAAGTCTGGAATTGTTCACTTTGGAAAATAAAGTGCAACGACAGGCAAGAAGGTGCATTTTCAGACCTTTTCAAGCCGCCGCTTTTCTGATATACTCATTGTGAAAAATCCCAAATCAGGCGGAGGTAATCTTATGCGTTATGGGTACTTCGACAATGCGCGTCGGGAATATGTCATCGATCGGGTAGACGTTCCCGTTTCCTGGACAAACTATATCGGTCTCAAGGATATGTATGGCGTATTCAACCACACGGCTGGCGGATACCTGCTGTACAAGACTCCCGAATACCATCGCATCACCCGGTTCCGTCCCAACGGCGTTCCCATGGACGGTCCCGGACACTACGTGTACCTGCGGGATCAGGACACCGGCGACTACTGGAGCATCTCCTGGCAGCCTGTGGGCAAACCCAAGGCGCATTTCTCCTGCCGCCACGGCCTGAGCTATATCAAGTATCACTCCGATTACGCAGACATCGACGCCGAACAGAAGCTCTTCGTGGCCATGGACGACCCCGTGGAGATCTGGGACGTGAAGCTGCGCAACGATTCTGATAAAGTGCGCCATCTTTCCGTGTTCTCCTATCTGGAATTCAGCTTCCACCAGGTGGACATGGACAACAAGAATTTCCAGATGAGCCTGTACGCCACCGGCAGCCGGTACGAAGACGGCGTCATCGAGAACGAGCTCCACTACGAAGAGGACGGGTATCAGTTCTTTACTTCCGATTTTACCCCGAACGGCTTTGACAGCCTGCGCGACAGCTTTATCGGTGGCTACCGCACCGAACGCGATCCATTGGTGGTGGAGACCGGCGTGTGCGGCGGCTCCGCCGAAAAGGGCGGCAATCATTGCGGCGTCCTGCAGAAGATGCTCACCCTTCAGCCCGGCGAGGAAACCCGCCTCCTGTTCCTCCTGGGCGAGGGCGGCATCGAAGCCGGCAAGAAAATGCGCCGGAAGTACACCCAGGCCAGAGCCGACGAGGATTTTGCCCGTCTGCAAAAATTCTGGGACGACAAGCTCAGCTGCTTACAGGTGTCCACCCCCAATGAGGGCATGAACACCGAGCTGAATATCTGGAACCTGTATCAGAGCGAGATCAACGTCATGTTCTCACGGTTCACCTCCTTCATCGAGGTGGGCGGCAGAACGGGTCTCGGCTACCGGGACACCGCCCAGGACGCCATGACGATTCCCCATTCCAACCCCGACAAGTGCCGCGGCCGCATTATTGAGCTGCTGCGGGCGCTGACCAAGGAGGGCTACGGCCTGCACCTGTTTGAGCCTCGCTGGTTCGAGCCGGAGGAAAAGCCCCAGTCCTTCAAGTCCCCCACGGTGGTTCCCACCCCGGATAAGAGCCAGATTGTCCACGGTCTGAAGGACGCCTGCGCCGATGACGCCCTGTGGCTGGTGACCGCCATCGTCCAGTACATCCGGGAGACCGGCGACATGGCCTTTGCCCATCAGGTGGTGACCTACGCCGACGGCGGTGAAGGCACGGTCTACGAGCATATGAAGCGCATCCTGGATTTCTCCGCCCGGCAGGTGGGTATCAACGGCATCTGCAAGGGTCTGCGGGCAGACTGGAACGACTGCCTGAACCTGGGCGGCGGCGAAAGCGCCATGGTCAGCTTCCTGCACCACTGGGCGCTCCGGAACTTTATCGCCCTGGCCGAGCAGCTGGGGGAAACGAAAGATGCGGCCGAATATGCAAGGATTGCCGAGCATGTCAAAAAAGTCAGCGAGTCCGTCCTCTGGGACGGCAAGTGGTACATCCGCGGCATCACCGCCGGAAACCGCAAGATCGGCACCCAGGCAGATACCGAAGGACGGGTACACATGGAGAGCAACACCTGGGCGGTGCTTTCCGGCGTTGCCGACCACGAGCACGGCATCTCCGTCATGGACAGCGTGGACGAGTACCTGTACACCCCCTACGGCCTGATGCTCAACGCCCCCTGCTTCACCACCCCCGACGACAGCATCGGCTTCGTCACCCGGGTGTATCCGGGTCTGAAGGAAAACGGCGCCGTGTTCAGCCATCCCAACCCCTGGGCATGGTGCGCCGAGGCCATTCTGGGGCGCGGCACCCGGGCGATGAAGTTCTACAACGCCCTGTGTCCGGCGCTTCAAAACGATATCATTGAGGTTCGCCAGTCCGAGCCTTACGCCTACTGCCAGTTCGTGGTGGGCAAGGATCACACCGCCTACGGCCGTGCGCGGCATCCCTTCATGACCGGCTCCTCCGGCTGGGCTTACTTCGCGGCCACCCAGTACATGCTGGGCATCCGTCCGGACTTTGACGGCATCACTGTGGATCCCTGCATCCCCGCCGACTGGAAGGAGTTTTCCGTCCGCCGGAAGTGGCGGGGCGGGGAGTACCGCATCCATGTAACCAACCCCGACGCCGTGGAAAAGGGCGTCAGGAGCATCACCATGAACGGAAAGCAGGTGCGCAAGCTGCCCGTCCTCCCTGTGGGCGCTGTCTGCGACGTGGAGGTCGTCATGGGCTAAGGCCATTACCCCGGTGGGGGCGCATAGCTTGGTCAATCGAAATTTATCCGGTGAAAAGCCGGGAGAGGAGAAAATCAAGATGATTAAATTTGGTACCGGTGGATGGCGGGCGATTATCGCAGACGAGTTCACCAAAGAGAATATCCGTCTGGTGGTAGCCGGCCTTTGCAAGCTGATGCTGCTGGAAGGACACGAGGGCAAGGAGATCTGTGTGGGCTATGACCGGCGCTTCCTGTCCAAGGAGTCCGCCCACTGGGCGGCGGAGGTTCTGGCGGGCTACGGTTTCCACGTCTTCGTGGTTGCCCGTTCCTCCCCCACTCCGCTGATCATGTTCACCGTCAAGCAGATGCAGACCCCCTACGGTCTGGCTGTCACCGCCAGCCACAACCCCGCAATCTACAACGGCATCAAGGTCTTCACCGCCGGTGGCCGGGACGCCGATCAGGTCGTCACCGGAAAGATTGAGGCGCAGATTGCCCTCCTCAAGCCCGAGGACGTCAAGTCCATCGACTACGATCAGGCAAAGGATATGGGTCTGATCCGGGAGGGCTACCCCTTCAACGAGTACATCGACAGCATTCTGCAGGTCGTTGACACCAAGAAGATCAAGCGCGCCCACCTGCGCATCGCCATCGACCCCATGTACGGCGTCAGCCAGAGCAGCCTCAGGACCATTCTGCTGACCTGCCGGTGCGACGTGGACGTGATCCACGAGCAGCACGACACCCTCTTCGGCGGCAAGATGCCCGCCCCCAGTGCCGACACTCTGAAGCTGCTGAGCAATTACGTGGTGGACAACGGCTGCAATCTGGGCGTTGCCACCGACGGCGACGCCGACCGTCTGGGCGTTATCGACGAGAAGGGCGCGTTCCTCCATCCCAACACCCTGCTGGTTCTGCTTTACTACTACCTGCTGAAATACCGGGGCTGGTCCGGTCCCTGCGTGCGCAACAACTCCACCACCCACCTGCTGGATCGGGTGGCGAAGGACATGGGGCAGCAGTGCTACGAAGTCCCCGTGGGCTTTAAGTACATCTCCGCCAAGATGGCGCAGACCAACGCCGTCATCGGCGGCGAGTCCTCCGGCGGTCTGGCCGTCCGGGGCCACATCGCGGGCAAGGACGGCATTTACGCCGCCGCTCTGCTGGTGGAGATGCTGGCCGTCACCGGCAAGTCCGTGTCCCAGCTGTACCGGGAGATCACCGACAAGTATGGGATGCTGTATTACGAAGACGCCGCCTTCACCATGACCCAGGCGCGGAAGGCGGAGCTTCAGGAGAAGCTCTTCGTAAAGCTGGAGGTGCCGGACTTCGGCAACACCGTGGAGAAAATCAACCGCACCGACGGCTGCAAGGTCTACTTCACCGACGGAAGCTGGGTCATCTGCCGCTTCTCCGGCACGGAGCCGCTGCTTCGCATGGCCGCTGAGGGCGAAAGCCAGTCCCAGGCCAGAACCTACATCCGCATCTGGCGGGAAGCGCTTGGGCTGTAAATTCCACGAAAATCGGGCAGCTCGCAAGAGCTGCCCGTAAGTTTATCGGTTACAGCCGCAGCGGTTATTCGCTGCGGCTGTTCTTGTATTTTGGGGCGTTATGTGATAAAATGAGACCGTTAAACAGAATTTGCTGCGCAAGGCAGGAGATAAAATTATGGAACAGCTCGTCCAGAACGCGACAAAATTCATCAAAGAGGTTTTCCAAAACGATTTCAGCGGACATGACTTTTTTCATTCCATGCGTGTTTACCGAACCGCGATGAAAATTGCGGAGGCGGAACACGCTGACATGGAGATTGTGGCGCTGGCGGCGCTGCTCCATGACGTGGATGACCGGAAGCTTTCCCCGACGACCGCCGAGAAAAAAGAGAATGCCGCCCGGTTCATGCGCGGTCAAAATGTACCGGAAGCCGAAATTTTGCAGGTATGTCAGATCATTGACGAGGTATCCTTCAAGGGGACGGATTCCGTTCGGCCGTCCACGCCGGAGGGGAAATGCGTGCAGGATGCCGACCGGCTGGATGCCCTCGGTGCCATCGGCATTGCCCGCACATTTGCCTACGGCGGAAGCCATGACCGCGCCATCTACGACCCGGAATTGCCGCCCCGGACGGCAATGAATCAGGCGCAGTATTACAGCAGCAATTCTACATCTCTGAACCACTTCTACGAAAAGCTGTTCCTGCTGGAGGGCATGATGAACACCGAAACCGGCAAGGCGATCGCGAGAAAGCGGACGCAGTACATGCAGGAATTTGTAGACGAATTCCTGCATGAGTGGGACGGACTGGACAAATAACGTGACGAAAACCGGCGTGACCGCACAGGTCACGCCGATACGCTTTTATACGAGTTTTTAATAAAACGCTTAAAAGCGTTTTATTAGGCCGCAGAATTGCGGCCAGCGGCCACTGCCGCTAAAAAACGAAGTCAATACATTTCTTACCGCCGCCCAGGCGGTCTGCCGTGAAACGGCTTTCATAAAATGATGAAATCATTTTATGAAAAAATAGTATTATAGAACTTAAATGCAGAAAAATCCATTGCCGCGGCAACACAGCAGCTGGGCGAAATAGCACAGGCACAGACTGGCGCAGGGGCTGCCGCCCATGGCAAAGCCCCGGAAATTCCCCGCCTGCTGACGGTAGGCCGCGCCGCCGTGCTCGATGACGTCCAGCGCCCTTACATACTCCGGATTGTCGGGCTCCATGCTCACCGCCCGGCGGATATGCTCCAGCGCCGTCACCTGATTGCCCAGGCCGTCGTTTGCCAACGCGCTGAGATAATACCACCGGGCGCTGCGCTCCTGGGAATTGTTCAGGACGTTCAGCGCTTCCCGATACCGGCCGAACTGGATGTATCGCATCGCCGCCTGCTGGTACTGATCCCCCGCTGCTTCGCCGTAGGACTGACGGCTGTAACCACCAAAGCCGCCGAAGGGGTCGCCGTATCCGTAGCCGCCGTATCCGCTGCCCGTGCCCGGCTGCTGCGCCTTGTCCGGATCCTTGATCTGCTCGTAGGCCGCATTGATCTCCCGCATTTTCTGCGCGGCGGCCGCGTCCCCCGGATTTCTGTCCGGGTGGTATTTCTTTGCCAGCGCCCGATACGCCCGCTTGACCTCCTCGTCGGAGGCATCGGGGCTTACCCCCAGAACCTTATACGGATCATCCATCGTTGGCTGCCTCCTCTTTCCGCTTTCCCCGGTAGTTTACCCACACGCCGCTGTACAGAATATTGTCCAGCAGCGCCTTGTCCTGCACCAGGGGGAGCTTTTCGTAGCGTTCCGCGCATCTGCCCATGGCAAGCACCAGGTATTCCTCCCAGCGCTTCTCGTCCCTTTCCATGCCCATGGCGAGATACGGGTTGTATTTGCCCTTTCGTTTGTCCTTATCGTAATCCGCCGCCGCGTCCAGCAGATAGATAAACCTGCCCAGGCTGAAGCCCATCTGCCCCAGGTCTTTCGCCCATATATCCTCCCGGTAAACCAGCAGCTGCGCCATCAGTTCGCCAAAGCAGGAGGCCGGTTCGTCGGGGTTGGGGCAGTTTTCCTTTTCCAGCTGGGATAATCTGGAAACGCAGCTTTGAATCGCCCCCAGCTGCCTCGGCCAGCGATTCTCCAGTTCCGGCAGGAAGGGCGCCAGCTTGTCCGCCAGGAATTTGGCGGCGCGCTTTCCGTCGTCCTGCCAGTCGTCCAGGCAGTTGTAGTAGCCCAGTGCCACGTTCATGTCCGCGGCGTAGCGGATGTATTCGTTGTCCACCCAGGGGCGGGGCTTCACGGAATGCAGACGACAGGCTTTTTTCCCGCTTTCCTCCTCCGGCTCGTACAGGCTCATCAGCAGCAGCGCGAGAAAGGCCATGTCATAGCTCAGGCAGATTCTCCCGATACCCGTGCTTCGCTGCCGGATCTCCCGGCAGATACCGCAGTATACCGCCCCGTAGCGTTTCTGCTCCTGGGCGGTCAGCTCCTTCCAGCTGGCAGTCACATATCCAAACATACCGCATTTCTCCTTTTTGCCACATCCTACAGAGGAACTGTGAACTGCGGTTAAACAACCCGGAAATTTTCAAATTATGGAAGCTCTAAATAAATCGGCGAGAGCTGACAGCGAGAGATTTTTCACCAGATGAAGGTATTAAAAGTGGAGGAATACTTTGTGTATTTCCCACTTTTAATACCGCACAGCTGGGGAAAAAGATCCGCTGTTCAGCCGAAGACGATTTGTTCAGAGTTTCCTTTATTTATCCATCAGATACCGGTTCAGCGCGCCGCCGTAGAACAGGATGCTCATGCAGCAGTACAGCCACAGCATGGTGATGGCAATACCATACACCGAGCCGTAGATCGTGGAGTATTTGGAAAAATTCTCCACGTAAATGGAGTAAATATCCGAAAACACCAGCCAGCCCAGGCTGGACAGCACCCCACCGGGAAGGCTTTCCATAAAACGGCTGCGCCGCTTGTTGGGCAGCACCATGAACATCAGGGTAAAGACCAGGCTCTGTAAAAACAGCAGCAGGAAAAACCGCAGGTCGATCAGGTCGATGAAGAAAATCACCACCGGATTGTCCACTTGCCGCATTAAATTGATGATTGAATTGCCGAACACGTGCAGCACCAGGGTCAGCAGCAGAATCAGAATGAACACGAAGGTATACACCACGCTGATGGAGCGGGTATAAATGTATCCCCGGTTCTCCGACACGCCGTAAACCGCGTTCAATCCGGTGAGCAGGCCGTAAATGCCCCGGCTGGCCGACCACAGCGCCGTCACGGCGGAAACGCCCACCATTGCGCCGGAGGAATTGCGGTAGGTGCTGTAGATCAGCTCCTCGGCTCCCTCCGCCATGGTACTGGGCAGGAGGTCGTCCAGCAGCTCCACCAGACCCCGCACCTCCATTCCCGTATAGCGCAGCACGCTGAGAATCAGCACCAGCGCCGGAAACACGGCCAGCACAATAAAGTACGCGGCATAGGCGGCGTGGAGGGGAATATGCATTTGCTTGACGGTCCTGGCGGCGTCCATAATTTTGCCGATCAGCCCGCCCTTGGGAAATTCCTTCATCGTCTCCCCCACTTTACTTGTTCCGATAAGTCAGCCCGCAGCCCTTCGGGCTGCGGGCAAATCCGTTTCTGGGAAGCTCTGATTAAATCGGCAAGAACTGTGAGCGAGAGATTTTTCGTCCAATCGAGGTATCGAAAGCGGCGGAATACTTTGTGTACCCGCGAGGGGTATGCCGCATCCGTAAGCCGGCTTATGCCGGCAACGGCTGCGCAATATTTCCCGCTTTCGATACCGAAGAGTGGACGGAAAAGATCCGCTCACAGTCGCAGACGATTTAGTCAGAGTTTCCCATTATTCTGCGGAGATCAGGTAGTAATATACCGGCTGTCCGCCGCTGAGCAGATTCACGTCCGCGTTGGGGCAGATGTCCGCGAAAATGTCCGCCGCCTTCTGGGCGTGCTTTTCCTTCACGTCCTCGCCGTAGTAGATCGTGATATACCCTTTGCCGTCGTCCCGAACCTTTTCCGCCAGGGACTTGAGCAGCACCTTGATGTCCTGGCTGGTGCCGAACAATTGACTGCCGTACAGCGCCAGATAGTCGCCCTCATGGATGTCATAGCCGTCGAAGTCGGAATTCCGGGCGGCGTAGGTGATCTGCATGGTGTCCACGGTGTCCAGCGCCTCGGTCAGGGCAGCGGTGTTTTCCTCGACGCTTCCCTCGGGGGCAAAGCTCAGCATGGCGGTGATGCCCTGGGGAACGGTCTTGGAGGGAATGACCACCACGGTCTTGGGGGTCAGGGCGTCCACCTGCTGGGCGGCCATGATGATGTTCTTATTGTTGGGCAGGACAAAGACGGTCTCGGCGGGAACCTTGTTCACCGCCTCCAGGATGTCCTGGGTGCTGGGGTTCATGGTCTGGCCGCCGGAAATGATCTGATCAACGCCCAGATTCTGGAACACATCCGCAAGACCCGCGCCGGCGCAGACGGAGACGACGCCCAGAGGCTTCTCCGGCTTTGCGATCTTCGGGGCGACCTCCTGCTCGGAGAGTACCTTCTCGGTATGCTGCAAACGCATGTTCTCGATCTTCACCGTGACGAAGGAGCCGTAGTTCAGCGCTTCGGTCAGCGCCTTGCCGGGATCGTTGGTATGGACATGCACCTTGATGATCTCGTCGTCGTCCACCAGTACGAGGCTGTCGCCCAGCTCGGACAGGAACGCCCGGAGATTCTCGGGGTCACGGTCATTTTCCCGGGAAATAATGAACTCGGTGCAGTAGGAGAAGGTGATGTCCTCGGTATTGAAGTCGGAGAAGTCCGCGCTCTGCTTGGTCTCCGTCACCCCACCGTCCTCAGGCAGCACCACGTCTTCCCCTTGCAGGGCGCTGAGCATGGCTTCCAGCGCCACGACCCAGCCCTTGCCGCCGGCGTCCACAACACCGGCCTTTTTCAGCACGGGGTTCTGGTTGACGGTATCGGCCAGCGCTTTCACGGCCTCCTCAATGGCGGCTTCGTGGACGAACTCAATAAAGTTATTCTCCCGGGCAGCGTCGGCGGCCTTGGCCGCAGACAGGCGGGCAACGGTGAGAATGGTGCCTTCGGCGGGCTTCATAACGGCCTTGTAAGCCGCGTCAACGCCCTCCTGCAGCGCCTGCGCCCACAGAACGCCGTCGCACTCCTCGCTGCCCTTCAGGCGCTTGGAAATGCCCCGGAACAGCAGCGACAGGATGACGCCGGAATTGCCCCGGGCGCCCCGCAGCATGGCGGAGGCCGCAACCTTGGACGCTTTCTCCAGATCGGGATCCTCGGTCTTGCGCAGGTCGGAGGCCGCAGAATTGATGGTCATGGACATATTGGTGCCGGTGTCTCCGTCCGGCACGGGGAACACGTTCAGCTCGTTGAGAGCCTGCTTGTTGATCTCGATGGCGGCAGCCGCGCTGATGATCATTCTGCGAAGATCGGCTCCGTTGATGGTTTCTCTCAATTTATTTCCCTCCGAACATTAACCGATCACCATGGAATCGATATAAACATTTACGGCCCGAACCTCGGTGCCGGTGCATTTGGTCACCACATAGCGAACCTCGGAAATAATGGAAGCGCCCACGGCGTTCAGGTTTACGTTGTTGTCCACAATAATGTGCAGATCAATGGAAATGGTGTTGTCCTCGTTAAACTGGACATGCACGCCCTTGCCCACGGACTCCCGGCGGAGCAGATGGTACAAGCCGTCGGACAGGCTCCGGGCGGCCATGCCCTTGACGCCGAAGCAGTTGATGACCGCGGTGCCGACAATGTCCGTGTAGGCGCTGGTGCTGACATTGACGCTTCCGTTTTCGTTTTCGTGACGGATCATAGATGCAACCTCCTATTTTAAGTTACACGATATGCGTTTTTTGACAAAGGGGATTTACAGGCGCCTTAGACCATGCTGTCCTCCCAGCAGTCGGGGGCGGTCAGACCCATCATCTTGACAATGGTGGGCGCCACGTTGGCAAGGCCGTAGTGGCCGTCCCTGATGACCCAGGTGTGGTCGGGGTCGTAGATGATGAAGGGAACGGGGTTCAGGGAATGGGCCGTGCGGACGGAGGTCTTCCCCTTCTTGGTCTCGGTCATCTGGTCGGCGTTGCCGTGGTCGGCGGTGATCAGGACGGTGTAGCCGTACTTGTCGGCAGCCTCCACAATGGCGGCCACGCTCTTGTCCACGCACTCCATGGCGTAAACCACCGCGTCAAACACACCGGTGTGGCCAACCATGTCGCCGTTGGGGAAGTTGCAGCGCAGGAACTGGAACTTTTCAGACGCCATGTTCTCCACCATCTTCTCGGTGATCTCCCTGGACTTCATGGCAGGGGCCTTCTCGAAGGGGATGACGTCGGAGGGAACTTCCTCGTAGACTTCCAAGTTCTCGTCCACCTTGCCGGAACGGTTGCCGTTCCAGAAATAGGTCACATGGCCGTACTTCTGGGTCTCGGACAGAGCGTACTCGTGGATTCCGGCAGCGCACAGCACCTCGGTCAGGGTGTGCTTGATGACGGGGGGCTGCACCAGATAATGCTGGGGGATCTTCAGGTCGCCGTCGTACTGGAGCATACCGGCAAACTTCACGCCGGTGTAGTCGCCCCGGTCGAAATGGTCAAACTCCTTGCGGTCAAAGGCCAGGGAAATCTCCTGCGCCCGGTCGCCCCGGAAGTTGAAGAGGATGACGCTGTCGCCGTTGGCGATCTTGGCCACAGGCTCGCCGCTGCGCTCGATCACAAAGGCGGGCAGATCCTGGTCGATGCAGCCGGTCTCGGCGCGGTAGGTCTCGATGGCCGCCTTGGCGGAGGGGAATCTTCTGCCCTGTGCCTGGACGTGGGTGCGCCAGCCCTGCTCCACCATCGGCCAGTTGGCCTCGTAGCGATCCATGGTGATCTGCATACGGCCGCCGCCGGAGGCGATGGCGTAGTCGCAGCCCTCGGTGTTCAGCTCGGCAAGCACCTTCTCCAGCATGTCCACATAGTCCAGCGCAGAAGTGGCAGGTACGTCACGACCGTCCAGAAGGATGTGGCAGTAGGCCTTCTTCACGCCCTCGGCGTGGGCTTCCCGCAGCATGGCAATGAGGTGATGGATGTTGGAATGGACATTGCCGTCGGACAGCAGGCCCAGGAAGTGCAGCGCCTTGCCGGAAACGGCGTTGGCGATCAGGTCTTTCCAGGTCTCGGAGGCATACAGCGTGCCGTTTTCGATGGACTCACCAACAAGCTTCGCGCCCTGGGAGTAGATCTGGCCGCAGCCCAGCGCGTTGTGGCCGACCTCGGAGTTGCCCATATCGTCGTCCGTGGGCAGACCGACGGCGGTGCCGTGGGCTTTCAGATAAGTATGGGGGCAGGTGGCAAGCAGGCGATCCAACGTGGGGGTCTTAGCGACGGCAACCGCGTCGCCGCTGCCGCCGTCACCCTTGCCGACACCGTCCATGATAACAAGAACAATGGGTTTTTCCATAAAAAATTCCTCCAAAAAACGAGCTATTCGCGCAAATTTGCATTCTATTGGATTTTATTATTTTACATCATTTTTGCCGAACTTACAACCACTTTTTTAATTTTTCCGTAACGCCCAAAAAAACTTCCGGAAAAATCAAAAAATGAGCGATTTTTCCGGAAGTTGTTAAATATGTTTTAACAGATTGTTCCCATGCTCAGACGTGGACGCTCAGTCGTCGTAGTCTTCGTCCCGCTTTCTTCTGTAGATGAGCAGGCCGATGAGCAGCAGGCTCAGCGTCCCGGAGACGATGAGAACGCCGATGAGGATGCCGATTACCGGGGAGCCGTCCTGCTGTTCCTCCGGCAGCGTCGGAGCAATCGTCTCCTGGGTGGGCAGGGTCTCCGGTGCCTGAGTTACCTGGGTTGTTTCGGGAACCGTGGGGGGCTGGGTGGTGGGGACGGTGGGCGGCTCGGTCGCAGGCTGGGTAGTGGGCGGCGCCGTCGTCTCCGTCGGCCGGGAGGTTACCTGGACTTCGTTTTCAAAATGATAGGGGTCGGAGCCGTTGGCGGTCAACACCTGCAGGCGGCCGTGGAAATTGGTTTCCAGCTCCTCCACGTACTCGCTCGGCCAGATGTTGTTCACCGGGCAGTAGATGGTGATGGTATTGCCGTTCCACAGGCAGTTGGCGTTGAAGGAGGGCATACCGCCGCTGCAATAGACCTCCGCCAGGTTGGTGCAGCCCTCAAAGGAGCTTGCACCGAACCGGCGGAAGGAGGCAGGGAGGGAGATTTTCGTCAACCCCTCGCAGCCCTGGAAGGCGCTTTCGCCGATCTCCTTCAGGGAACTGCCGAAATCCACCGCCGTGAGATTTTCGTAGCCGGTAAACGCCCCCGCGCCCACGGTGGTCACGCCGCCGGTGAGGACGACGGTGTGGATCCGGTCTGCGCTGCCCGACCAGGGCGCGCCGCCTTCAAAGTCCTTCATGGCGCCGCTGCCGGAAATTGTCAGGGTATTGCCCTCCAGCGACCAGGTAAGTCCGTCGCCGCAGCTCTCCGTGGGCGTGTCCGCTTCCGTGGCAAAGCCCCGGGGGGCAAGGATCGTCAGCAGCAAGAAGGCCGCCAGAATGTGCAAAACAAATCGCTTCATCATATGTACTTCCTTTCTCTGGTTTCGTATCGACTTCATCATACCAAATCCGCCATGAGAAACTTGTCAAAAAGCGGCTCTGAACAGGCTCAGAGCCGCCTAAAGAACGCTTAAGACTCATCCTCCACCCGGCAGATATCCGCGCCCAGCGCCCGGAGCTTCTCCACCAGGTTCTCGTAGCCCCGTTCAATGAAATGAATATGCTCCACAAAGGTGGTGCCTCTGGCCGCCAGACCCGCAATGACCAGCGCCGCGCCCGCCCGCAGATCGTGGGCAAAAACGGTGCTGCCCGTAAGGTGATCGACGCCGGAGACCGTCGCGGTCTTTCCGCTGATGCGGATGCTGGCGCCCATGCTTTCCAGCTCGGTGCAGTAGCCGAAGAACCGGGTCTCATAGACGCTTTCCGTCAGGCGGCTGGTTCCTCCCGCCAGCGCCATGCACACGCAGACCTGCGCCTGCATATCCGTTGGGAAGCCGGGATAGGGGCGGGTCTTGACCGTGGTCTGCCGCAGCTTTCCCGTGCGCATGATGCGGATGGAATCGTCATAATTGATGATCTTCGCGCCCATTTCCTGAAGCTTGCTGGTGATGCACTCCATGTGCTTGGGAATCACGTTCTGCACCAGCACGTTGCCGCCCACCGCCGTGACCGCGGCCAGGTACGTTCCCGCCTCGATCTGGTCGGGGATGATGGCGTAGGTGCCGCCCCGCAGGGCGTTGACGCCCCGGATTTTGACGGTGTCCGTGCCTGCGCCGGTGATCCGCGCGCCCATGGTGTTCAGGAAGTTGGCCAAATCCACGATGTGAGGTTCCTTCGCCGCGTTTTCAATGATGGTCTGACCTGGCAGCAGGGTCGCCGCCAGCATGATGTTGACGGTCGCGCCCACGGACGCCATATCCAGACTGATCCGACCGCCGTGGAGTCCCTCCTGACCGGGGGTCAGGGCGACATACTCCTCCGTCTCGTCCACGTCCGCGCCCAGCGCCAGGAAGCCCTTGATGTGCTGGTCAATGGGACGGGAGGCGAAATTGCAGCCGCCGGGCAGCGCCACATGGGCTCTGCCGAACCGTCCCAGCAGCGCGCCCATCAGATAATAGCTGGCACGCATTCTGCGGACAAGCTGCTGATCCGGCTCGCTGCACTGAATGTCCGTGCAGTCGATCTCCACCACGCCGGGCTCCGGGGAAGCGAGCTTCGCGCCCATTCCGTCGAGGATACTCAGCAGAATCCGGACATCGGAAATATTGGGAACATTCTCGATCCGGCACTTGCCGCTGACCAGCAGGGCGGCGGGCAGGATCGCCACGGCCGCGTTTTTCGCGCCGCTGATCGTGACGGTACCGTTCAGGGGATGACCGCCGTTGATTTCATATCTTGCCAAGGAATATCCTCTCCTTGTGATTGGATTCGTCAATCGTCGCATTTAGGCTAGAATATTGTACCATACAAAGCGAATCTTGTAAAGTACCATTGCCGGGAGGGAATTTTCAGAAGTTTTTCTCTGTGAAACTCCCTTCATTACCGCCGCAATCCCTTCGGATAATGATTTTTCAGCACCCGGCCGTCGCCCTTTCCCCAGCCGATGGAGTAGCCCTCCGCCGAGACAAGGCACCAGCCCTTTTGCTTCGACGGCACCACGTCCCCCCGGAGATAAGCGCTTATCTCCGGGGCGTCCGCCGGGTAATCCTGTTGGGTTTCACAGGCCTTCAACCAAAGCGCCAGAGCGTGGGCAGGCTCGAAGCGGTCTTTCTTCACCGTCCCCAGCTCCAGGCCGGGGCGGAGGACTTTCAGCTTCCGGATGTCCGGCATGTCAGGCGGCGCCCAGTACAGGGTATCTCCGAACGTGACCGCCTTTCCATCGGGCAGGCGGATATGTAAGGCTTCTGCAAAGGACTGCCAGGTCTTGGGGAGTTTTTCTCCGGCAGGGATGGCAGCGCTTTCTTCGCTGCCTTCCATCTTACGCAGTACGGCGGCAAAATGTCCCTCCCCCAGCAGCTTATGGGGCCACAGACGGAAGCTCCCGTTCTCCCCGGCCGCGAACCAGGGCGCGTCCACGGTTTCCGGGACAAATTCGGGATGCTTTTCCAAGAACCGCGCCACCGCCTGCTCATCCTCCTCCGGGGAGAAGGTGCAGGTGGAGTACACCAGATGCCCGCCGGGACGAACCAGCGCTGCGGCAGAATTCAGGATTTCCTCCTGCCGCCGGGCGCACATCTCCACGGTCTCCTGGCTCCAATCCGTGACGGCGGCCTCCTCCTTCCGGAACATTCCCTCCCCGGAACAGGGCGCATCCACCAGCACCCGGTCGAAGAACCCGGCAAACCGCTGCGCCAGGGTGGCCGGATGCTCATTGGTCACCAGAGCGTTGGCCACGGCCATGCGCTCGATGTTCCGGGAGAGAATTTTCGCCCGCTTGGGGTTGATCTCATTGCAGAGCAGAAAGCCCTGCCCCCTCATCCGTCCGGCGATTTGGGTGGTCTTTCCGCCGGGGGCGGCGCACAGGTCGCAGACCCGCTCCCCCGGCTTCGGGTCGAGCAGCGCCACCGGCGCCATGGCGCTGGCCTCCTGAAGATAGTAGACCCCCGCCTCATGAAAAACGTGCAGGCCGGGTCTGGCGTCGGGGTCATAATAGTACCCCATCGGTTCCCACGGCACCGGCTGCCCCACGAAGGGCAGCGGCGGAATTTCCCCTTTCAGAGGATTGAACCGCAGCGCCACCGCCCGGGGGCGGTTCAGGCTGTCAAGATAGCTTTCATATTCGTCTCCCAGCTGGCGCTTCATGCGCTCCAAAAAGGCTTCCGGCAGCATACGTTACCTCCAAAATCATGACTGCGCCCTATTATAGCACATCCCAAGGCATTTTTCCACCACCGGGAAAGCGCAAAATGCCGACGCGGCAAAATTGCCGCGCCGGTCAAGATATCGGGGTCAAAAGAGTCGGTTGTCGTTGTGGGTATTGAACGCGCCCTCAAAGCCGATGATCAGGCCGCCCACCTCCGCATAGTAGCTGCACAGAGCCGTCGTCGGCTCCAGCATAAAGCGGGCATTGGGGAACTCGGCCAGCAGCGCCTCCCGGAAATCCGCCGCCGCTTCCTCGGCGAAGCAGTGGGCGACGCGGATATATCCGCCGTCCCGGAAGCCCCGCTCTTTTACCATATCCACCAGCATCTGGGTGGTTTTTCGCAGTCCTCTGGGCTTATGCACCGGGGCGACCTGGCCGCCCTTGGCCTCTCCCGCCACCCGGATGCCCAGCATCCCGGCGATCTTCGCCACGGCGATGTTCACCCGGCCGTTTCTTGCCAGGTTGTTCATGGATTCCAGGCAGAACAGGGTGTGCAGATGGTTGTGGTAATCCAGCACCTTTTCCTTGGTGGTCTCGAAATCGTCCCCCGCGTCCTCGCACTGACGGATCTTCTCCGCCAGCATCATCATTTCCGGCCCCGTGGCCAGAGAATCAAAGATGAACACCTTCCTCGCCGGATGCTCGGACATGTACGTATCGGCGGCGTGCCTCGCCGCGTTGTAGCTGCCCGACAGGTGCTTGGAAATGGTGATGCCGAACACCTCCTCCGCATCGCCGAAGGCTTCCAGCCACTCCCCAACGTTAGGACAGGAGGAGCCGGACTTTCCCTTATATTGCTTCAGATCCTCCACCATCTGCGCCACGTCCAGGTTGGCGTCGTCCACATATTCCCTCTCCGCCACGATCTTCATGGGAACGGATGCAAACGTGCCGTCCTCCCCGGAGACGATGTTGCAGGCAGAATCCGCTACAATTTTGTATTTCATACTGATCCCTCGATTACTAATCATCGGTTTTTTAATAACCGATGCTATTGTATCAACAACCCATGAAGATGTCAAGAGAATCTTAAGATAAGATTTTGAGATTGACTTTTTCTTACCCTTACGGTATAATGTCCCCTGGTGATGTGGATGAAACAGGAACTTAAACAGCAGATCGGTCAGTCCGTTCAGGGCTTCCGTCTGCCCCGTTATCAGGAAATTCCCGACGTGGGTCTGTATCTGGAACAGGCCACCAAGTATGTCTGCCGCTACCTGTCCCCCATTCTGGAAACGCCCCTCACGGCGTCCATGATCAGCAACTACGTCAAGCGGGGGCTGCTGTCCAGCCCGGTGAAGAAGCAGTACAGCCGGGATCAGGTGGCGTATCTGTTCTTCATCGCCGTGGCAAAGAACGTCCTGTCCCTGGACGCGCTGGCCTGCTTCCTGCAATTGCAGCAGCGCACCTATCCCCTGGAAAAAGCGTATAATTATTTCTGCCGGGAGCTGGAAAATCTCCTGCTGTTCCAGTTTGAGATAAGGGAAACCATCGAGTCCTCCGACGAGGATTCCTCCGATGAAAAGCGGCTGCTCTACAGCTGCACGGCGGCGGTTGTACAGAAGGTGTATCTGGAAAAATGGCTGGAGGCCGTCGCGGCGGAAGAAGCCCAATAAGTCCGAAAGCGGTATCCCAACGCATGAAGGGATGCCGCTTTTTCGTTTCTCAGCGCGTAAATTCCTTGTCCGGAAACATTGACTTTTCCGGCCGTATGTGGGATAATAGGCAGGTTAAAACAGGAAACACCAGATATAAGAGAGGTTTTCATCCATGATGCAATCCAGAACCCATAACTGCGGCGAGCTGCGTCTTTCCGACGCGGGCAAGTCCGTTACCATCGTCGGCTGGCTGGAGAATGTCCGGGAGGTGGGCGCGAATTTCGCGTTCTGCGTCCTGCGGGACTTCTACGGCACCACCCAGGTGGTCATTGAAACCGAAGAGATGATGAAGCTCATCAAGCCCATCAACAAGGAGTCCACCATCTCCGTCACAGGCCTTGTCCGGGAGCGGGAGAGCAAGAACACCAAGCTTCCCACCGGCGAGATCGAGGTCGTCCCCGAGAAAATCGAGGTGCTGGGCAAGTGCGTTCACAATCAGCTGCCCTTTGAAATCAACAAGAGCAAGGACGCCGACGAGAACACCCGGCTCAAATACCGCTTCCTCGACCTGCGCAACCCTGCCGTGAAGTCCAACATCGTCCTGCGCTGCCAGGTGGTGGCCGAGCTGCGGCGGCTGATGACCGAGAAGGGATTTTTGGAGATCACCACCCCCATCCTCACCGCTTCCTCCCCCGAGGGTGCCCGGGATTACCTGGTTCCCGCCCGGAACCACCCCGGCAAGTTCTACGCTCTGCCCCAGGCGCCCCAGCAGTTCAAGCAGCTGCTGATGACCTCCGGCTTTGACCGTTACTTCCAGATCGCCCCCTGCTTCCGGGACGAGGACGCCCGTGCCGACCGCACCCCCGGTGAGTTCTATCAGCTGGATATGGAAATGGCCTTCGCCAGTCAGGCGGACGTGCTGAGCGTATTGGAAGATGTGCTGGTGCCCGTGTTCCACAAGTTCGGCAAGTACAAGCGGGTCTCCGCCGCCCCATTCCGCCACATTCCTTATAATGAGGCCATGGAACGCTACGGCTCCGACAAGCCCGATCTGCGTATCGATCTGGAAATTCAGGACATCACCGCTGAGGTGCAGGGCTGCGGCTTCACCCCCTTCGAGGGCGCGACCGTCAAGGCTGTCGCCGTGGACAACTTCACGCAGGCGAGGAAGTGGATCGACAAGCTGCTGGCCGACGTGGAAGTCCAGACCGGCAGCAAGGCCTGCTGGGTGAAGGTGGACGAAAACGGAAATCTCACCGGCGGCGTTTCCAAGTTCCTTGCCGATTGCAAGGACGCGCTGACTGCCAAGCTGAATCTGAAGCCCGGCAGCTTCGTCTGCATGGCGGCGGGCAAGAAGGCCGTCGCCCAGAAGACCGCCGGTGTCATCCGCACCCTGCTGGGCAAGCGCGTTCCCGGCCACTTTGACGAGGAGCAGTACGCCCTGTGCTGGATCGTGGATTTCCCCATGTACGAGATCGGCGAGGAATCCGGCGCTCTGGAATTCTGCCACAATCCCTTCTCCATGCCCCAGGGCGGACTGAAGGCGCTGGAGGACGCCGAGGGCGATATGGACAAGCTGCTGGCCATCAAGGCAGACCAATATGACCTTGTGGTCAACGGCTACGAATCCGCCTCCGGTGCCGTGCGGAACCACGACCCGGAGATTATGGTGAAGGCCTTCGAGATGGTGGGTCTGGGCGAGGCCGACGTCAAGGCCAAGTTCCCCGCCATGTACAACGCCTTCACCTACGGCGCACCCCCTCATGCCGGCGCCGCTCCCGGTGTTGACCGCCTGATTATGCTGCTCACCGGCGAAGAGTCCATCCGGGAGGTCATCACCTTCCCCATGAACAAGAACGCCCAGGATCTGATGATGGGCGCGCCCACCACCGTGGACAAGAGCCAGCTGGACACCGTTCACATTGCGGTATTGGAAGAAGAGTAAATTGCTGCGCCCCGTCGAGGTTTCCCGGCGGGGCGCGTATTCTTACAAAGTTTTTTGAATTTTGCAACCAAGTCAGAAATATGTCGAGATATTACTATATAGGAAGGAGTGACGCAAATGGAAGACGAACAGATCGTCACACTGTACTGGAACCGGGACGAAACCGCCATTCAGGAGACCCAGACCAAATATGACCGCTACCTGACCAAAATTGCCTGCAACATCCTCGCGGACATGGAGGACAGCCGGGAGAGCGTCAACGATACATACCTCGCCGCCTGGAATTCCATGCCGCCCCAGCGGCCGTCGGTGCTTTCCGCGTACCTGGCCAAGCTCACCCGGCGCATTTCCATTGACCGCTTCCGCTACCGCACCCGGGACAAGCGGCGGGGCTCCCAGTATGCTCTGTCCCTGTCTGAGCTGGACGACTGCGTGTCCGGGGGCAACACCACCGAGGAAATTATCAACGTCAGGCTGCTGGCCGACACCATCGGCATTTATCTGCGGCTGCAAAGCGAGGAAGCCCGGAACGCCTTCATCGGGCGGTACTATTACCTCGACTCGCTGAAGGAGGTCGCGGCCTACTGCGGCATGTCGGAAAGCAAGTGCAAGAGTCTGCTCTACCGCACCCGGGTGGGGCTGAAGGAATACCTGGAAAAGGAGGGGTTCAGCATATGACTCCCGAAAAGCTTCATGACGCGCTGAATCTGCTTCCCGCCGATCTGGTCGCCGAAACGGACGCCCTGCGCACCAAGCCTAAGAAGCACCAAGTGCATTGGCAGCGCTGGGCGGCCATGGCTGCCTGTCTGGCGGTGGTGCTGCTGGCGGGTACCTTGTTCTCCCGTCTCTTTGGCCGCATGGGTTCCTCCAAAACCACCGCAGCCGTGGATCAATTCCAGATGTTCGTCGCCGAAGCGCCCGACCGGGAGAACGCCGCGCCGGAGAGCGCCGCTCCCGCTCTCGGCGAAGAGAAGGCAGACCGTCCGGACGATGAACACACCCACGCCCCCGCCGATGAACCCGAAAGCGCCAACGGCACGGATACCGGTTCCTGTGGGAATACCTCCGTCACCGTGACGCTGGATGAAAGCGTCTACACGATTCCCGGCAGCGACGCTGTTACGCTGACGGCCATTCTGGAAAATCTGGACTATGACCCGCAGTCGGTCTGTAATTGTCTGGCGGAGTTCACGGTAGAGACCGAGGTCGGCACCGAATACGAAGTGAACCTGACGGAATACTTCGCCCGCTGCGACGCCGGACAGGCGGCGCTGACCCGGAAGCAGGCCGATGCCATCCGGGAGATTATCGAGCGATTAGGCGAATGACCCCGCGTTATTCCCTGAAATATTTCTCAATTTGTGTTTAACCTCCGGAAATCCCGGCAATAATCAGCCTCGGAGGTGCTTAACAAATGAGCGACAACAAACATGCCGGCCGCGGCGGAAAGGGCTACTACATAGCCCTGATCCTGTGCGCAGCCGCCATCGGGATCACCAGCTATGTATACTATCGAAACGCCAACCGCGCGGAGGAAGTCTCCATTCAGGAATCCGTGGGGGAGGACATCCTTGTAGGAACCATGGAAGCCGAGGACGTCCCGGCGCTGGCCACCCAGCCCCAGACCCAATCCACGGCCCCCGCGACCCAGGGTACGACGCCCGCTCCTACCACAAAGAAGCCGTTCAAGACCACGTCTCCGGTTTCCGGCGAGGAGATCTCCGCCTATTCCATGGAGGCGCTGAGCTACAATGAGACCACCCGGGACTGGCGCGTCCACAACGGCGTGGACATCGCCGCGGACGCGGGGACGGAGGTCTGCGCCGCCGCGGACGGCGAGGTCTACACCGTCTACGAGGACGACTCCATGGGCTACACCGTGGTCATCCGCCACGACGGCGGCTACCTCACCCGGTATGCCAGCCTGAGCCAGGACATCCCGGTGAAGTCCGGGGACACGGTAAGCGCCGGGCAGGTCATCGGCTACGTGGGCGACACCGCTCTGGTGGAGACCACTCTGGGCAGCCACATCCATTTCAGCGTCACCCATCAGGACGAGCCCATGAACCCGGCGGATTTCCTCGCGCTGGGCGAATAAAAACCTTCTTCCTCTTTGAAGCAAACGAGCCGCCGGTTCCCCGGCGGCTCAACTTTTTCATGGAAAACATGCTCTTTTTTCGTCACACGGAGGATATACAACACATAAGCCAGCGAATATATAACGGATAATACTATATGAACTTGTCAAGTCCTTCCGGACATTATGAAAGACGCGCACGCGGGGGAAACCCCACATGTGCGTCTTTCCTGTTTGTCGGGTTTATTTCCTGTACCTTTTGATCTGGAAATCCATATCCAGTATCCGTTCCGTGCTGAGCGGCTCAAACCGTTCGGCATGAAAATCCTTGCGTATGGTGACGGTGTTCAGGCAGTCATAGCCCAGCTTTCTGTATAAGCGGATGGCCTTTTCGTTCCTTGCGGCGGCTTCTATATAGAATGACTCCGAATATGCGCTTACGATTTCCTCCGCCAGTCCAATGGCGCGAGTGCCGATTCCCCTTCCCTGAAATTCGGGAAGGACGAAAAGTTCCTCCAGCCAGTCTATTTCCCCGCCCCGGCTTCCCAGGTGGACGAATCCAACCGCCTCGCCGCCGTACCGGATGAAATACAGGCGATGCCCCTCCTTCGTCCACCGGGTCAGATCTTCGGCCGCTTCCTCAAGCTTCGGCGTCTCGTGGTTATGCGCCTGCCAGAACCGAATGATCAGCCTGATCGCGGTATCCGCTTCATTCTCATAGGGGGCCAACGTTACATCCATCTTTTCTCTCCCATAATCATGCAGGAACAGCCACAGCGGTTTTGCTGCGGCTGTTAAGGCAACTCCGCACAATTCGGCAAAAATTCTGACTGAGACTCGAAGACGCAATTGTGCGGTGCTGCCTTAAGTGCTTTATTCTTCCGTCTTTTCCGCCGCGGGAAGGGCGTTCCTGTCCGCGTTGACGTAGGCCATCAGCTCGTCGCCGGTGATGGTCTCCTTTACCAGAAGGAACTCGGAAATTTCGTCCAGCAGTCCCCGGTTTTCCGTCAGGATGCGCTTGGCATCGGCGTAGGCCTGCTGCAAAATCTCCATGACCTCCTTGTCCACCTCGGCGGCGGTCTCCTGGGAGCAGTCCATATAGGCCTGGCCGTCCAGATACTGGTTCTCCACCGAAGCCGTGGACATCAGCCCAAATTTTTCGCTCATGCCGTACTGGGTCACCATGTTCCGCGCCAGAGCGGTCGCCCGCTGGATGTCGTTGGCGGCGCCGGTGGTCTGGACGCCGAATACCACCTGCTCGGCGGCGCGTCCGCCCACCAGAGTCCGCAGCTCGGTACGCAGTTCTTCGGCGGTGGACAGGAACTTTTCTTCCTCAGGCATCTGCATGGTGTAGCCCAGCGCGCCGGAGGTGTGGGGGACGATGGTAATCTTAGACACGGGCTGGGAGTGCTTTTCCAGCGCCGCCACCAGGGCGTGGCCCACCTCGTGATAGGCCACCAGCCGCTTTTCCATGTCCGTCAGGACGGTGTTCTTCTTCTCCGTACCGGCAATGACCGTCTCGAAGGACACCAGCAGATCCTCCTGATTCACCGTCTGACGACCCTTGCGCACGGCCCGGAGGGCGGCCTCGTTCACCAGATTGGCAAGGTCTGCGCCTACCGCGCCGGCCGTGGCCTGGGCGATCTTCCGCAGGTCTACATCGTCGGACAGCTTGATCTTCCGGGTGTGTACCTTCAATGTATCCAGACGTCCCTGGAGGTTGGGCTTGTCCACGATGATCCGGCGGTCGAACCGGCCGGGGCGGAGCAGCGCCTTGTCCAGAATCTCGGGACGGTTGGTGGCCGCCAGACACACGATACCCTTGGACGGCTCGAAGCCGTCGATCTCGCTGAGCAGCTGGTTCAGCGTCTGCTCCTGCTCGGAATTGTTCCCGTAGCGGTTGTCCCGGGCGCGGCCTACCGCGTCGATCTCATCAATGAAGATGATACAGGGCGCGACCTTCGCCGCCTGCTGGAACAGGTCACGGACACGGCTTGCGCCCATGCCCACGAACATCTCCACGAAATCCGAGCCGGAAATGGAGAAGAAGGGAACGTTGGCTTCCCCCGCCACGGCCTTGGCCAGCAGCGTTTTGCCGGTGCCGGGAGAGCCTACCAGCAGCGCGCCCTTGGGCAGCTTTGCGCCGATGGCGGTGTACTTCTGGGGATTGTGGAGGAAATCAATGATCTCCTGCAAGGATTCCTTGGCCTCGTCCTGACCGGCCACGTCCTTGAAGGTGACGCCGGTCTGCTTTTCCATGTAGACCTTGGCCTTGGATTTCCCAAAGCCGCCCATCATGCCGTCGCCGCCCATGCGCTTGGTGAGCAGATTCATTACCAAAAACAGTCCGCCGATCATCAGGGCGTAGGACAGAATCATCATGATCAGGGAATTGTCTTCCACGATCTTTTTGTCCACCTTCACGCCCATGGCGTCCAGCTCCTCGGACAGGGCAATCAGGTCGCCGCCGCCGGGAAGGCCGGTGTAGCAGGCCTTCTGCATTGCCGCGGGCTTGCCCGCCTCTTCCTTGGTCATGTAGATAATGCGGTCGGACTGAATTTCCACCTCAGACAGCTGCCCCGCGTCCTTCGCCGCGAGAAAGTCCGAAAAGGAAGTCTGTGTATATTGGCTCTTGGAGACACTGCCATAGATCCAGTTGACCAGCAGAACGATCGCCAGCGTAATCAGCAGTGCGGTGCCGATGCTGCCTTTCGGGCGGTTTCCGCCGGGTTTTCTCCCGTCGTTGTTATTGTTATTGTTGTTGGGGGAGTCATTGCGATTCAAGTCCATTCCCTCGCCTCCTTCATTACATTGGGATTATCATAACACATTTTTCCGTGGTAGGCAATCGGCGATTCCCCTTCGTGCGGTAAATTTTCTGTTAATTTCCGCCAGAAACAGCCATTTCTCCCGCCCCGGGGAAAAATAAGAGTTGTGAAACCGGAAGAAATCTGCTATAATGGTATAGCTTGTACAGCACTTTTCCAGGAAAGGAACTTGGATTTATGAACGAAAAGCGCCGCCCCCAGGGACGGAATTTCCCGTCCCGCCCCACCCAGGCAGCGCCTGCCGAGGAAACTGAGGGGCAGCTGGAGGGGCGCAACGCCCTCCAGGAAGCGCTCAGAAGCGGGCGCACCATTGACAAGGTATTCATCGCCGACGGCGACACCGACCGCAGCTTACAGCGTCTGGCCGCCGAGGCAAAGGAGGCGGGGGCTGTCGTTGTCAGCGTCGATCGGCGAAAGCTGGACGCCATGTCCTTCACCCATGCCCATCAGGGCGTGATCGCTCTGGCCGCCGCCCACGCCTATTTTACCGTTGACGACATTCTGGAGGAGGCCGCGTCCCGTGGGGAAGCACCTCTGATCGTCATCTGCGACGAGCTGTCCGACCCCCACAATCTGGGCGCCATCCTCAGAAGCGCCGAATGTGCGGGCGCTCACGGCGTCATCATCCCCAAGCGCCGCAGCGTGGGTCTGACCGCCACCGTGGCAAAGGCCTCCGCCGGTGCCGTGGAGTACATGAAGGTTGCGAGAGTGACCAATATCAACGCCGCCATTGCCGAGCTGAAAAGCAAGGGCGTCTGGGTGTTCGGCACCGCTGCCGAAGGCTCCATTCCCATGTACAAAGCCGACCTGACCGTCCCCGCCGCTATTGTCATCGGCAACGAGGGCGAGGGCTTGAGCCAGCTGGTTCGGAAGAACTGCGACGTGATGGTCAGCATCCCCATGAAGGGGAAAATCAGCTCGCTCAACGCGTCCGCCGCCGCATCCATTTTGCTTTACGAGGCGGTACGCCAGCGCATCGGCTGACAGCAGCCGAATTTCACCAGGAGGAAATCCATATGGACAATACCAACGAATCCCAGGAATTTGATCTTGACGACATCCTGCGGGAATTTCATGACGATTCCGACGAGGATGCCAAGGATACGGCGTCGGAGGAGGAACTGGACGTAGACGTGCTGCTGGTGGAGGAAGTTAGTTCCCCGGCACCGGAGCAGCCCGAAGCCCCCGAGACTGCCGAAGCCCCCGAGGAAACCCTCGACCCGGTTTCCGACGACGCCACCGTCCGCTTTGACCCCGCCGAAGCCCTTCCCCAGGAAGCGGCGGAAGCTGCCCCAAGCGACGACACCAAGGCCATTGACGATCTGATCGCCGAGGCTCTGGCGGGCGGCAATTCCGACGCCCCCGCGCCGGAAGCCAATGAGCAGCCCCAGACCCCGCCCATCCCCTTTGACCCCCATCAGCGGCTGCGGGAGCTGAAAAGGAAGCTGGTGGCAGGCCCCGAGAAGCGGTACTACGAGCTGACGGAGCTGGGCATCGGCAAGCTGCAAATCGGCATTCTGCTGAACCTTGTCATCGTGCTGCTGTGCGCCGGTGTCACCACGCTGCTGGCGCTGGACATGGTGCCGGAAGACCGGATGCGTCTGGTGATTTTCAGTCAGGTGCTGGCCATGCTGGTATCCGGGCTGCTGGGCAGTCATCTGATGCTGGACGGGCTGGGCAGTCTGTTCAAGGGTCGGTTCAACCTGAATTCCCTGCTTGCCTTCACCTTTATCGCCTGCTGCGTGGACGCCGCGTCCTGCCTGGTGGAGGTGCGGGTTCCCTGCTGCGCCGCCTTCTGCCTGGAAATGACCGTGGCCATGGCCGCCCGCTGCCAGCGCCGCTCCACCGAAATGGGGCAGATGGACACCCTGCGCAAGGCCGTCCGGCTGAAGGGCATCACCAAAATTTCCGACTACTATGGGGGTATGCCCGGCCTGGTGCGGGGCGAAGCGGAAGTGGAAGACTTTATGGATACCTACAGCCTCCCCTCCGCCCCCGAAAAGGTACAGGGCGTATACGCCCTGCTGAGCCTGCTGATCTGCATCGGCATTGCCGTGTTTGCGGGAATGCTCCACGGTATCAGCCTAGGCGTGCAGATTCTCGCCACCAGTCTGCTGGTGGCCGTCCCCGCCAGCTTCTTCATCTCCTACACCCGCCCCATGGCCGTGCTGGAAAAGCGGCTGCACATGGTTGGCACCGTGCTGTGCGGCTGGGAGGGCGTGAAGGGTCTGAGCGGCAAGGCCGCCTTCCCCCTCCGGGATGAAGACCTGTTCCCCCTGGGCAGCACCAAGCTCAACGGCGTCAAATTTTACGGCAGGCGCAGCCCCGATGAGGTCGTGGCTCTGACCGCCTCCCTGATCACCGCCGCCGGCGGCGGGCTGGTTCCCGTGTTCCAGCAGCTGATGAAAAACCGCAATGTGGAAGCGCACCCCGTGAAGAACTTCCAGAATTACGGCACCGGCGGCATCGGCGGCGAGGTCTGCGGCGAGCCGGTACTGCTGGGCAGCCTGAACTTTTTGCAGGATATGGGCGTTGTGATTCCCGAAGGCACCATGGTCAATCAGGCGGTGTACGCCGCCATCGACAGCCAGCTGTGCGCCGTGTTCGCCATTTCCTACGCCAAGATGCGTTCCGCCGCGGCAGGGCTTGTGACCCTGTGCGGCCACCGGTCGGTGACGCCCGTGATCCTGTGCGGGGACTTCATGCTCACGGAAGGCTTCCTGCAATCCAAATTCGGCGTCAAGACCCGCCGGATCGTCTTCCCCACCCGGGAGGTTCGGAACGACCTGCTGAACCGCCGTCCCGATCCGGAAGCGGCCGCTCTGGCCATCACCACACGGGACGAGCTGGTCAGCGCGGCCTACGCCGTCACCGGCGCGCGCAGCCTGCGCTCCGCCGCCACCCTGGGCACCGTCATCCACCTGATCGGCGGCATCCTCGGAATGCTCACCATGCTGGCGCTGGGCTACCTCGGCTCCACGGAGCTGCTCACCCCCACCAATGTGCTGCTGTATCAGCTCATCTGGATGATCCCCGGCTTCCTCGTCACGGAGTGGACAAGAGCCGTATAACGGTATATTCCCCAATGCCGCCCCCGGCGCTTGCAGCGCCGGGGCGGTTTTGTTTTGCCCTTTCCCCCGCGGGGTGATTGTACACCTTGCCGGATTTCCGCGCCGAAATTTGTCTGTTTTGCACACAAAAACAAGTGTCCGCCCACCAATTTACACAATTTCGCAAAGTGACGAAAATAAGCATTGCATTTGACGCGTCTTTCGTGTATAATGTCACTATTCGGGTGCCCGCGCCCCAAATGGAAGGCTTCCCTTCCCGAAAGGAGTATTGACCACAATGTACACTGTTAATTCCATCCGCAATATCTGTCTGCTGGGTCACAGCGGCAGCGGCAAGACCGCGCTGGCTGAGAGCCTGCTTTACATGACCGGCGCCATCGATCGCATCGGCAAGAACGCCGACGGAAACACCGTCTGCGATTACGACCCCGAGGAGATCCGCCGTCATATTTCGATCTCCACCTCCGTCGTTCCGCTGGAATACCACAACGTGAAGATCAACCTGCTGGATACTCCCGGCGCGTTCGACTTCTCCGGCGCCGTCATGGAGGCGCTCCGCGCCGCCGACGCCGCCATTCTGGTGTGCTCTGCCAAGGACGGCATCACCGTTGGCTTTGAGAAGGCCTGGAAATACTGCGAAGAACGGAATATGCCCCGCTTCGTCTACATCTCCAAGGTAGACGAGGACAATTCCGACTACAATGCCACCTTCAACGCTCTGCGGGAAAAGTACGGCAACAAGATCGCCCCCGTCGTCATCCCCATCTGGAATTCCGCCCACAAGGTCACCGGCATCATCGACGTGCTGAACAAGCGCGCCTACGAGATGCAGAACTTTAAGCGCGTGGAGATCGACGTTCCCGACGATAAGGCGTCCGTCATCGAAGAGTTCAACGACGCGCTGAAGGAAGCCGTTGCCGAGACCGACGAGGCTCTGATGGATCGCTTCTTTGAGGGCGACGACTTTACTTACCGGGAAATGATCACCGGCCTGCATCAGGGCGTGAAGGATCTGAGCCTGTTCCCCGTGCTGTGCGGCTCCGGCCTGACCTGCCTGGGCAGCCTGATGCTCATGGATCACATCGTCGACCTGCTGCCCAACCCCGTGCAGGGCAACTATCACAAGGCCACCACCGCCGACGGCAAGACCGAGGAATTCGTGGTGTCCCCCGGCGGCGTTCCCTCCGCTTACGTGTGGAAGACCGTCTCCGACCAGTACGGCAAGTATTCCTACGTCAAGGTGCTCTCCGGTGAGATCACCTCCGACACCACCCTGGTCAACGCCCGCACCGGCGAAACCGAGAAGCTCGGCAGACTCTACACCATGTGCGGCAAGAAGGCCACGGAGGTCAAGGTTCTGGGCTGCGGCGACATCGGCGCCATCGGCAAGATGGATAAGGTTCGCACCGGCGATACCCTGTGCGACCCCAGAAAGGTCGTCTCTCTGAAGCAGATCCCCTACCCCGCCCCCTGCTATTCCATGGCCATCGCCCCCAAGGTGAAGGGTCAGGAAGACAAGGTCGGCACCGGCCTGAACCGCCTGAACGAGGAAGATCCCTCCTTCACCCTGACCAACAACGCCGAGACCAAGCAGCAGGTCATCTCCGGCACCGGCGATCAGCAGCTGGACGTGCTGGTCTCCAAGCTGAAGAGCCGCTTCGGCGTGGACGCCGTGCTGTATCCGGCGAAGGTCGCCTACCGGGAGAAGATCAAGAAAAAGGTGGAAGCCCACGGCCGTCACAAGAAGCAGACCGGCGGCAGCGGCCAGTTCGGCGACGTCTGGATTCGCTTCGAGCCTCAGGAAGAGCAGGACGACATGATCTTCGCCGAGGAGGTCTTCGGCGGCTCCGTCCCCAAGAACTTCTACCCCGCCGTTGAAAAAGGCATTCAGGAAGCCGTTCAGAAGGGTCCGCTGGCCGGTTACCCCATGGTCGGCCTGAAGGCGACGCTGTACGACGGCTCCTACCATCCCGTTGACTCCAACGAAATGGCCTTCAAGCTGGCCGCCATCCTGGCCTTCAAGGAAGCCATGCCCAACGCCAACCCCACCCTGCTGGAGCCCATCGGCGCGCTGACCGTCACCGTGCCGGATTCCTACGTGGGCGACGTGATGGGCGATCTGAGCAAGCGCCGCGGCCGTCCCATGGGCATGTCCCCCGATCACGAGGGCAACACCGTTATTGAGGCGGAAGTCCCCATGGCGGAAATGAGCAGCTACGCCATTGATCTGCGCGCCATGACCCAGGCCAGAGGCAGCTTCACGCTGGAATTCGTCCGTTACGAGGAAGTTCCCAAGGCCAACCAGGCCAAGATTATCGCCGACGCGAAGGCCAACGACTAATTTACTTGCGTTCCATTCATCGGCGCGGGGATATCCCCGCGCCGATGTTCTTTCAATTGTTAAATTTTGTTATTTTCCTAAGAAATAGTTGCAAAGTGTTACAGTTTGTTGTATACTGGAGAAAACAAGCGTTCCGGGCGGGTTTGAAAGCCCTCTCGCCGGGACGTATAAGGGAGGAGCCCAAAATGAAAAGAAAGAATATTCTCGCTGTGATCGCTCTGGTCGCCGTGTTCGCGTTTGCCCTCGCCGGCTGCGGTTCCAAGAATAAGGAACCGACCGCCAATACCGCCGCCAGCGTTCCGGAAATGTCCGCCGGGCAGGAGCTGACCCTGACCTCCAGTACGCTGACCGTCGCCACATGGAGCAGCCCCAACGGTGCTACCGTCAACCTGACCGCCACCCCCAACGGCTACGCCAAGGGACAGAGCGCGGCATTCCTCGTCCGTCTGGAGGGTGAGGAAGCGGCCAATGTTCCCTGCGAGTGGAACGGCAGCGTCTACACTGCCTCCGCCGACCTGAACGCCGCCGACGGCTACTGCTACTACGTCCTTCTGACCGCCGCGGACGGCACGCAGACCGAAGTCGCCATCAACACCCCCACCGCGCCCACCGACGACGCTCTGATCAATCTGGCGTCTGCGCTGGACTCCTACTGCAACATGACCGTAGCATCCGCCACCCAGGACGGCAGCACGCTGACCCTCACCGGCGGTTCCGTGGATGTGCAGGCGCCCCGGATCACCAACGAGGGCGAAGCCATCACCTGCAGCAAGGCCGAGCTGGTTCTGACCTTTGACGAAGAGATCGTCGGCACCGCCGCACTGACCATGGAAGCAGCCGAGATTCCCGGCAGCTACACTGCGGATATCTCCGGCATCAGCTTCAACATTCCCGCCATGGAGGACGACCAGCAGCTGTCCATCCGTCTGGATGTGACCCTGTCCAACGGTCAGTTCCTCACCGCCCCCGGCGGCACCTTCTCCTTCCTGAACGGCGAGATGGTGTCCTCCGTCGGCTGATTTCTGTACAACCGAAAGGGGTCAGGCCTGCCTGACCCCTTTTTCTGCATAAGGAGCGAAAATGAACTACGCCAATATGGTATCCGGCACCTTTCTTGCCCGTCCCAACCGGTTTATCGCCCATGTTGACATCGCCGGACAGACGCAGACCGTTCATGTAAAAAACACCGGGCGATGCCGGGAGCTGCTCGTCCCCGGCACACAGGTCTGGTGCCAGGAGGCGTCCTCCTCCGCCAGGAAGACCCGCTTCGATCTGATTGCCGTCCAAAAGGGCAGCCGTCTGATCAACATGGACTCCCAGGCACCCAACACAGCGGCAAAGGAGTGGCTGCTTTCCGGCGGCTTTGGGGAAGTCGAATCCCTCCGGGCGGAGACCGTTCACGGGGATTCCCGGTTTGATTTTTCCTTCCTGAAGGACGGAACGCCCTGGTTCCTGGAGGTCAAGGGCGTGACGCTGGAGGAAAACGGCGTCTGTGCCTTCCCCGACGCTCCCACCCTCCGGGGTGCGAAGCACCTGCGGGGCTTGACCCGCGCCGCCGCCGAAGGGTATGGGGCGGGCGTCCTGTTCGTCATTCAGATGGCGGACGTAACATATCTGCACCCCAACGATGCCACCGATCCGGATTTTGCCGCCGCCCTCCGGGAAGCCGCCGGAAACGGCGTCCACATCCTCGCCATGGACTGCGCCGTAACGGAACAATCCATGACCATCCGCCGCCCGGTAGAGGTGCGGCTGTAGCATTCATACTATTTCTCGATAAAATGGTTAACACCATTTTATCCTGCGAATCCTTCGCAGGCCGCCGGTGGCGGCGAGAAATGTATGGACTTACGTTTTTTGCGGCTACGCCGCTGGCTGCTGAAACAGCAGCCGAATAAAACGGTTTTTAACCGTTTTATTAAAAACTGGTATCAAATCTGTTTTCCTCCGCTTCCTATTGTCAACCAAAAATTATTTATGGTTGACAATCAGGCGCTGCCTGTGCTATACTGCTCAGGAATTCAACAGTTCGGAGGAAATACCTATGGAAGCACCTGTTTCAAGAAAGTGGAAAACCATCGACATGGCGTATATCGCCCTGTTTGCCGTCCTGATGGCGGTCTGTTCCTGGATCTCCATTCCCGCAGTCGTCCCCTTCACCCTGCAAACCTTCGGCGTCTTTGTCGCGGTGAGCGTCCTCGGCGGAAAGCGGGGAACCCTGGCCGTCGTGCTGTATCTGCTTATGGGCGTCGTCGGTCTGCCGGTGTTTGCGGGCTTCTCCGGGGGGCTGGGCGTTCTTCTGGGAAGCACCGGCGGGTACATCGTCGGATTTGTGTTCACCGCCCTAACTATGTGGCTCATGGAGCGGCTTCTGGGAACGAAAACCTGGGCGCTGGCACTTTCCATGCTGCTGGGGCTTGTGGTATGCTATGCCTTCGGCACCGCCTGGTTCCTGGTGGTATACACCAAAAACACCGGCGCCATCGGCCTGTGGACGGCGCTGGGCTGGTGCGTGTTCCCCTACATTCTCCCGGACTGCGTGAAAATTGCCCTCGCGCTGGCCATCCGCAAGCGTCTGGCCGCCGCCATCCGGCTGCGGTAACGTCATGGGCGAAGCAGTCATTTCCCTGCGCGCCCATCACGGCCTTTGTCTCCGCTTCTTTCAGGGGAAGGGCTACAGCGGGGCTTTTGTGGAAAACATGGCGCAGAAAAAGGCCATGCTGGAAGAAAATCCCCTCGTCCGTCTGACCGATCAGGCGGACGAAATCTGCCGCGCCTGCCCCAACAATCTGTCCGGCCAATGCGAATCCGCAGAAAAGGTACGGCGCTATGACCGTGAGGTGCTGTCCCGGTGCGGCCTGACCGCCGGGGACGTGCTGTCCTACCGGGAACTGACGGAACGGGTGCGGAAAACCATTTTGCTGCCCGGTCACCGGGAGGAAATCTGTGGCGACTGCCAGTGGACGGATTTGTGCCAGTATAAGGAGGAAACGCCGTGACCACCAAAGAAAAACTGCTTGCCCTGCTGGAAGACAGCAAGGGGACGTTTTTCTCCGGGGAGGAGATTGCCCGGACGCTTCAGGTCTCCCGGGCGGCCGTGTGGAAGGCGGTGAACGCCCTTCGGGAGGACGGCTACACCATCGACGCCGTCACCAACAAGGGCTACCGCCTTTCCCCGGATTCCGACATCCTGTCCCCCCAGGGCATCCGCAGGTTCCTGAAACCGGAATACCGGGATTTTAATTTGACGGTACTGCCTACCGTGCCTTCCACCAACGCCCTTGTCCGGGAAAAAGCCAATCAGGGCTGCCCGGAGGGCTGCGTCATCATCGCCTGTGAGCAGACCGCCGGACGTGGACGCTACGGGCGGCAATTTTTCTCCCCGGCTGACACCGGCGTCTATTTAAGTCTGCTGCTCCGTCCGACGGCCTATTCCCCCCAGCAGGCGACCTGCCTTACGGCGGCAGCTGCGGCGGCAATGTGTCAGGCCATCGAAGCGGTGACCGGGCAGCACCCCGGAATCAAGTGGGTCAACGACATTTTCCTTCATGGCAAAAAGGTCTGCGGCATTCTGACGGAAGCCGCCGTGGGTCTGGAAACCGGCACTCTTAACTACATGGTGCTGGGGGCTGGTGTCAACCTCTATCAGCCCACAGGGGGGTTCCCGGAGGAAATCCAACCCATTGCCGGGGCGCTTTTGGAGCATAGCACTCCGGAAGCCAAAAACCAGCTGGTCGGAGAATTTCTGAACCGCTTTTGGGAGTTCTATACCCACCCGGAACGCAAGGAATATCTGGAAGACTACCGCGCCCGCAGTCTGGCGATTGGGCGGAATGTCACCGTTCTCTCCGCCGGGCAAAAAGTCAGCGCCTATGCCTACGGCATCGACGACGATTTCCGTCTTCTGGTGCGCTACGAAAACGGCGAAACCGAGGCGCTGTCCTACGGCGAAATCCGCATTCAGCTGGACGCGGACACCACCTGATACTATTTCCTGATTAAAATCTTTGATTTTAATCAGGAAGGCATCGCCTAATGGCGCTGCCAGTTTTGTGATTTATAAGGAAAGAAATCACAAAACAAGTCTCATATGAACTCCTTGCCCTTCGGGCAATTAAAATCTTTTCTAAAGATTTTAATTGGAGTTCAGTATGACAAGCACATACAAAAGTACCCTATACTTTTATGTGCGGTCGTAAAACAGTGAATGGAGCGCATCCGTACGGATACGCTCCATTTCTCGTTTCAAAGTGCAGGTACACCCCCTTGGCTCTCCCTCTGGGAGAGCTGTCACCGCAGGTGACTGAGAGGGCTTTCCCCTCTCCGTCTTCGCTCAGCCACCTCTCCCAAAGGGAGAGGCAAGGGGTGCTATGTTTTACCGACTCAGAAATTCTTTCGTAACCTCAACAATGTGCTCCGCGCTCAGGCCATAGGCTTTCAGCACCTCAGCCGCAGTGCCGGAGCAGCCGAATCTGTCGTTCACGCCGATACGCTTGACCGGAACGGGATAGGTTTCCGCAAGGTAGCTGCACACCGCTTCGCCCAGACCGCCGATGATGCTGTGCTCCTCGCAGGTGATGATTTTGCCGCACTCCTTGGCGCATTTCAGCACCAGCTCCTCGTCCAGAGGCTTGATGGTGGACATGTTCACGATCCGGGCATGGATGCCCATGGCTTCCAGCGCCTCACCGGCCTTGATGGCCTCGTAGGTCATCAGCCCGTTGGCAATGATGGCAATGTCCGTACCCTCGCGCAGAATCTCGCCCTTGCCGATCTTAAATGCAAAGCCGTCCTCGTGGAACATCGGAATTGCCAGACGTCCCATCCGCAGATAGACAGGCCCCTGATATTCATACGCCGCCTTGGTGGCCGCCTCGGCTTCCACGCCGTCGGCGGGGCAGATGACGACCATGCCGGGGATGGAGCGCATCAGGGCAAAATCCTCGCAGCACTGGTGGCTCGCGCCGTCCTCGCCCACGGACAGACCGCCGTGAGTTGCGCCGATCTTCACGTTCAGGTGGGGATAGCCGATGGAGTTGCGAATCTGCTCGAAAGCCCGTCCCGCAGCGAACATGGCGAAGGAGGACGCGAAGGGAACGAAGCCGTTGGCCGCGAAGCCCGCCGCCACGCACATCATGTCCGCTTCCGCAATGCCGCAGTTGAAGTGGCGGTCGGGGTACGCCTTGGCAAACATGCCGGTCTTGGTGGAGCCTGCCAGGTCGGCGTCCAGCACCACAACATTCTCATGCGCCGCGCCCAGGGCGACCAGACCCCGTCCGTAGCCCTCGCGGGTGGCCATTTTCTTTACATCTGCCATATTACATGCCCTCCAGATTGCCCAGCTGCTGCTTCAGCTCCGCCATAGCCACTGCGTACTGCTCGTCGTTGGGCGCCGAGCCGTGCCAGCTCGCCTGATTTTCCATGAAGGAAACGCCCTTGCCCTTGACGGTCTTCATGATGATCGCGCTGGGGCGGCCTTTAACGGTCTTCGCCGTGTCCAGCGCCGACGCGATGGCGTCAAAATCATGGCCGTCGATGGTCTCCACGTGGAAGCCGAAGGCTTCCAGCTTCTTATCAATGGGGTAAGGACTCATGACCTTGGCAATATCGCCGTCAATTTGCAGGCCGTTGTTGTCGATGATGACGCAGAGGTTGTCCAGCTTGTAATGGGCGGCAAACATGCACGCCTCCCAGACCTGCCCCTCCTGAATCTCGCCGTCACCCAGCAGGGTGTAGACCCGGTTGTCCCGCTTCTTTTGACGGCTGGCCAGCGCCATGCCGCAGGCGACGGAAATGCCCTGCCCCAGAGAACCCGTGGACATATCCACGCCGGGGACGGAGTTCATATTGGGGTGTCCCTGCAAATAGCTTCCCATTTTGCGCAGCGTCACCAGATCCTCCACGGGGAAAAAGCCCCGCAGCGCCAGCGTCGCATACAAGCCGGGCGCGGTGTGACCCTTGCTCAGGACGAACCGGTCCCGATCCTCCCATTGGGGATTCTTCGGATCCACGCGCAGTTCCTTGAAATACAGATAGGTGAACATGTCCGCAGCGGACAGACTGCCGCCGGGATGTCCGCTTTTGGCCGCATGGACGCCCTCAATTACGCCCATACGCACTTTGCAGGCCATGACCTGCAGCTGCTTTTTTTCCTGGGGTGTCATTGTATCCTCCTTGAAATATATCATACAGAATTTTCCATAGTCATACCAAGACAAGTGTATTATACATATCCCAGGCAGCATTTGTCAAGCAGACCGGCTCTGAAAATATATTCCGCCCCATCCTTTGAAAAGGCAAAAATTTTTGGGCCGGGTGCAACAAAATATCTGTCTCAATCGTATTGTATATAGGATTCGGTGCGAATTTTGGGGGAGGTCTGGCAGTGGACGCGCTAAGCTTATTTCATCGCTACCGGGACGACGTTTACCGGCTGGCGGTCAACTATACCCGCAGCCCCGAGGAAGCGGAGGACGTAAGCCGGACGGTATTCCTGAAGCTGGTGGAGCATGGAGAGCTGATGCCGGGAACGGAGCGGGATTTCCTCATGCAGACGACCGCCGATACATGCCGGAATTTGCTTCACTCGGGCGGCTGGAAACGCGCCGTGAAGGACATTTTCCTCAGTCCGAAGACGTGCAAGCCTCCACAGGGGGTTCTCCGTCTGCCGCCCAAGTACCGGGTGATCCTGTACCTGCGCTACTATGAGGACTTTACCACCGGAGAAATTGCCCGGCTTCTGCGAATCCCCCAAGGCACCGCAGCCGCCCGACTTTCCCGGGGACGGGGACTGCTGGGGCAGCAGCTGAGAAAGGGTGCGGCATGAATAAACAGGTGATCGATGTCTACGACGGGATGGCCATGCCCGCAGACTGCGCCCGGCGCATCGAGGGAGAAATGAGCCGTGCCATCCGTCAGAAGAAAGGTGAAACCAAATTCATGAAGAACGAAAAGAATGGTCAAAAACAAAGCTGGGGCTTTGCGGTCGTGCTGGTATGTCTGGTGCTGGTGCTGTCCGTGGGAGGGGTGTTCCTCTTCCTGAACGCCTCCGGTGCAAAGAATACCCCCGCCACACCGGCGGGGACTGAGCAGCTCACCCAACCGGGCGTCCAAACGGAATCCAAAGCGACAAGTACGGAGGCGAATTCCTTTACCCTGAGCGAAACCGGCAAGGTTTTCTTAGAGAAAATGTGTTACTTTATGCCGGACTGGTCGGGTGACGCTTCCCTGAACGACGAATTCTGGCGGAGCTTTCTGTTCTCCTCCTTCACCTGTCCTGAAATAACGGACAGCGGAGCGGCAATGACCGTCTGCGGCGAACAGGAGATGGTCACCACCCCCTGGGGACAGGCCGTGAAGGTCAGCCGGGAGGACAGCGTCGTCCCCTACATCCGCCTTGCTCTTGGTCTGGAAATGCCCCCCTATGCTCCCGCCATTCAGGACGTGAGCGCGGGGCAAACGCTATTCTATTTTGAAGATGGCTATTATTACGTCGGTCTCTCCGATTTCGGCGACGTGGGCTATGCCTTCCGCGGCTATTACCCAAACTCCGTCGACGGTGCCACCGCTATCTTTGACATATACAGTGGCACCCCGGATGACACCATCGGCACCGTCTGCTTCACCCTCGTCCCGGCGGACAACGAAAACGGCTTTACCGTCGCCGCAAAAAACTCTGATTTCGGCGGATGATCCGCATTTTTGACCGTTTATGATGCTCCCCTTGCCTCTCCCTTTGGGAGAGGTGGCCGAGCGAAGCGAGGACGGGGAGGGGAAGCAAGGGTGCAAGACCCTCTCAGTCACCTGCGGTGACAGCTCTCCCAAAGGGAGAGCCAAGGGGTTGTACCCCTCCCCCGTCAAATATACGAAAAATGGAGCGTATCTGCACCGATACGCTCCATTCGCTATTTTACGATTACCCATCAAACCGGCAGGGGAGGTTTCTTAAGGCAACGTTCAATTGACATCCTTCCCATTGCCCTGTATAATAGGCGGTATATGGAAAATCCGAGGTGTGCATATGAAAGGATCCAAGTTTTTTTCCGCCCTGTTCGGCATTCTGGGCATCCTGTTGATGGTAGTGACGGCGGCGGTGAGCATTGTGTCGCGGAACGCCCAGCCAAGGATGCTGGAATCTCCCGAGGCCGCCTCGGCGCAGGCGCAGCGCATGATGGACGCCCTGTGCGCCGGTGACTATGATACCGCCCAAGGCTATATTATCGGTCAGCCGGATTTGGGCGCCGGGGAGCCGGAGGATGCCGTGAGCAGGCTCCTTTGGGACGCCTTCACGGACAGCCTTTCCTATGAATTCACCGGGCTGTGCCGGGTCACGGACACGGGGTTTGCCCGGGATGTGTCGGTCACCTGTCTGGACGTGTCCGGCGTGACGGAGGTGGTTCCCCAGCGGGCGAAGGCGCTGCTGGAAGCCAAAGCCGCCGCGGCCGAGGACAAATCGGAGCTTTACAACGAGGATAACAGCTACCGAAGCGAGCTGGTAGACCAGGCGCTGAACGACGCGGTGACCCAGGCGCTGAGTGAGGATGCCCAGACCGTCACACGGGATGTGACGCTGGGTCTGATCTATCAGGACGGCGCATGGTGGGTGGTGCCGGATCAGGCGCTGCTGAAAATCATCTCCGGCGTGGCGTAAGGAGGACGGACATGGCATATCAACCGAAATTTGCCCGGAAAAACCACCGGGTCAGTCCGTTTTTCGTCCTGCTGGGGGTCATCGTGGTGCCGATTTCTCTGGCTCTGACGGCCGTTCTGCTGGGAAAGATGGCGCAGTCCCTCAGCCGCCCCAAAGCCACGGCGCAGGCGGCACCGGAAAATATGGCGATCATGGAGCAGTTTGACGGCTTCGTTTCCGCGAAAATGGACGCCGCCCGGGATACCCTCACCGCCGCACAAGCGTCGGAGAACGTTCCTGAGGCTACCGTCCCCGTGAGGGAAAAGGTCATCATCGAGATTCCGGACGACGCTCAGGTCGCCCCGGAGCCGAACCCGGAGTGCTTTGGTCAGACCGACGACCCAGCCTCCCTGCAATGGCTTCTGGACGAAGCGGCCTTTCTTTTAGATGGGCAGGAGCTGTATTTCAGCACCGACGCAGCGCTGTTTGAGGGCAGTCTTGTCAACTATTATCTGGACGACACCATTTTCGCCATCACCTGGAAGGAGGTTCACGACGGTTCCGTCTACACCTTCTCCGAGGTGAAGGTCAACCATCCGTCCCAGTTCCGGCGGCATCTGGCCGGCGGCGAATATGGCTCGGCGACCCAGTTCTACACCTCGGAAATGGCGGAAAGCGTCAACGCGGTGGTGGCGTCCTCCGGCGATTTCTACAATTTCCGCAATTTTGGCATCATCGTCTATCAGGGGCAGGTGCGCAAGGTGGAAGGCACCTATGCCGAGACCTGCTATATCGACCGCAACGGCGACCTCCGCTTCACCTACGGCGGCGACATCACGACTACGGCGGCCGCCAAGGAATACGTGGCCGAGAACGACATTTGGTTCAGTCTGGGCTTTGGCCCGGTGCTCATTGACAATTACGAGATGATCGACCACACCTGGTACGGCGTGGGCGAAATCACGGAAGGGTACGCCCGGGCGGCGCTGTGCCAGATGGGCGAGCTGCACTATATCGTCGCCACGGCAAATACGGAAGGCCCCTGGCAGGATATCCCCACCGTCAAGACCTTTGCCAAAAACATCGCCGCCACCGGCTGCCGCATGGCCTATTGCTTAGACGGCGGACAGACCGCCGCCATTGTCATGGGTGACCAGCTCATCAACCGCCCGGTCTACGGCCAGCAGCGGAAGATCAGCGACATCATCTACTTCGCCACGGCGATGCCGGAAGGAGGCTGACAGTATGGAAAAAATTGCGTTCATTTCCGGGGAGACCATTTATTACTGGAGTTCCATCGTGCTGACTCTGGCGACGCTCACCGCCATCTGCTTTTTCTGGTCGCTGTATCTGGGAAAGGGCGGCAATGGGGTCGCCGCCTTCAGCGTGGTACCCCTGGCCATCGTGCTGTCCCTCCTGCTTGGGCGGCTGGTTCACTGGTATTGCCGCACCAGCAGCTACGACAGCTTCACCTCCGCCATAAAGCCCTTCTCCCCCGGCGGATATGCCCTGCTGGGCGTCTTCGCCGGATGCGCGCTGGCGGCGGTGATTGTCCGTCTGGTGCATTTTGACCGGAACCTCCCGCAGATGCTGGACTGCATGGCCGTGGCCGGGTGCGCCGGTATCGCCGTAGGGCGGCTCGCCTGCTTCTTCAATTCCGCTGACCGTGGGCAGATTATCGCTTCCACCCAGTCGCTGCCCTGGGTCTATCCCGTGACCAACGCCGTTTCCGGCGCTACGGAGTACCGTCTGGCGACGTTTATTTTGCAGGCCATGGCGGCGCTGGTGCTGTTTCTGATCCTGCTCATCTTCTACCTGCCAAAAAAGCGGAAGGACGGGGACACGGCGCTGATTTTCCTGCTGCTTTACGGCGTGTCCCAGATCGTGCTGGACAGTACCCGGTATGACAAGCTGTTTTTCCGGAGCAACGGCTTCGTCAGCGTGGTGCAGGTGCTGGGTGCGCTGGGATTACTGCTGGTGATTGTGGTGTTCTCCCTGCGGATGGTGAAGGCCCGGGGCTTCCGGTTCTGGAATGTACTGGTGTGGCTGGGCATCGCCGCCTGCATCGGCGGCGCGGGCTTCATGGAATATTACGTCCAGCGCCACGGCGATCTGGCCGCCTTTTCCTACAGCATCATGAGCGCCTGCCTGCTGGCAGCGGCGGGGCTGATTCTTCTGCTGCGCAGGCTGGCGCAGCCTGTCCGGCGCAGACGATAATTGGATTCCTGACGCAAAACCCTCCGTGTGCACGAACTGTCATACGGAGGGTTTTACAATATTGTGGCGTTTTATTCCGGCCTCTCCCGGGCGATCTTCTCTCTCGTCCGATCGTTGACCTCTGCCTTGAGCTGCCGCATGTAGGGGGAAAACTCCACGTTTTCCTCGCCGTAGGTCAGCTGCAAGTCGTACTCAAGGGGCAGCCAGGTGGAAATGTCCGACTCGTTGTGCTGAATCACCGCTTCCATTTTGTCCAGCGCCTTGTAGATTTTCGCCTCCCGGGTCTCCATGGCGTTCATCTCGGTAAGCAGTGCCGTCCATTCCTCCCGGGCATCTTCCGGAAGGGTGCTCACCCAATTCAGCAGAATGTCGTCCTCCTTCCGGGTATCGGCGCCGGTTTTCGCAAAGGTCGGGATGTCCCCGGTGAAGGCCTCTCCCATATCGTGGATCAGGCACATGCGGATCACCTTGTCCATGTCCGCCTCCGGGAATTCCTTCGTCAGCAGCATCGCCATCAGCGCCGTCCGCCAGCTATGCTCCGCCACGCTTTCCCGGCGGCCGGAGGAGGTATCGCAGTGCCGGGTGTTGCATTTCAGCTTTTCCGCCACGGACAGAATTTCCAGCAGTTCTTTGGGGTTCATTGTTATTCCTCCCGGTAAATTAAGGGCGCGCAGAAATGCGCGCCCTGTGTTCATTATGCGTCAGGAAAGCAGGAGCTTGTCGTCGGCTTCGTCGGAGCCGGAGGCTCTGCTGAACAGATTCAGCAGCTGCTCCACCGTCAGATTTTTCTTTTCCTCCCCGGAAACGTCAACCACAATATGTCCCTCGTACATCATGATCAGGCGGTTGCCGTAGGAAATGGCGTCGCGCATATTGTGGGTAATCATCATGGTGGTCAGGTGGTCTTTCTCCACAATCCGCTGGGTCGCTTCCAGCACCTTGGCCGCGGTCTTGGGGTCAAGGGCTGCGGTATGCTCGTCCAGAAGCAGCAGCTTCGGCTGCTGCAAGGTCGCCATCAGCAGCGTCAGCGCCTGACGCTGACCGCCGGACAGCAGGCCGACCTTGGTGGTCATCCGCTCCTCCAGTCCCAGATCGAGGATTTGCAGCTGCTCCCGATAGAACGCGCGATCCGCTTTGGTGATGCCGAGGCGGAGGGTTCTGGGCTTGCCCCGGCGCGCCGCCAGGGCAAGATTTTCCTCGATCTGCATGGTCGCGGCGGTACCCATCATGGGATCCTGGAACACCCGCCCAATATATTTTGCCCGCTTGTATTCCGGCAGGGCGGTCACGTCCACGCCGTCAATGAGGATTTTTCCGGTATCCACCGGAAACACGCCGGCGATGGCATTGAGCATGGTACTCTTGCCCGCACCGTTGCCGCCGATGACGGTGACGAAGTCGCCCTCGTTCATGGTCAGATTCAGGCCGTTTAAGGCCACCTTCTGGTTCACCGTTCCGGCGTTGAAGGTCTTGCTGATATTCTTCAGCTCCAGCATCGTCATACCTCCTTCTTCTTGGGAAGCACGATGGTCTTCCAATAGGGAACCGCCAGGAACAGTGCCACCACCAGCGCCGTCAGCAGCTTCAGGTCATTGGTGTTCAGGCCGAGCTGCAGAACAATCTGGATGACCACGTAATAGATCACCGCGCCGATGACCACGGACAGCAGCTTCAGGGCGAAATTGCGGAACACGCGTCCCAGCAGCACCTCGCCGATGATGACGGCGGCGAGGCCGATGACGATGGCGCCCCGCCCCATGTTCACGTCCACCGCGCCCTGATACTGGGCAAGCAGACCGCCCGCCATGGCGACCAGACCATTTGCCAGCATCAGCCCGAAGGTGATGCCCGACTTGGTATCGATGCCCTGGGCGCGGGCCATGTTCTGATTGGCGCCGGTTGCCCGCAGGGAGCTGCCGTACTCGGTGCCGAAGAACCAGTAGAGCACACCGATCAGCACCGCCAGGAACAAAATCACCAGGGGAATGGGGTTATTCAGCGCCAGCTCCCGGACGTACCGCTGGGAGACCAGCAGATCGTACTTATCCACGCCGATGGGCTGGTTGGCCTTGCCGGTCATGATCCGCAGATTGACGGAATACAGCGCCAGCTGGGTAAGAATACCGGCCAGAATGGCAGGAATACCGCACCGGGTATGGAGCAGGCCGGTACACAGCCCCGCCAGGACACCCGCCAGGAACGCGCACAGCAGCGCGACCCAGGGATTCCACCCGGCGCGCATGAGCATGACGCACACCGCGCCGCCGGTGGCAAGGCTTCCGTCCACCGTCAGGTCGGCCACGTCCAGAATGCGGTAGGTGATGTACACGCCGATGGCCATGATTCCCCAGAGCATACCCTGGGTGATTGCGCCCGGCATGGCATTCAAAAGGGATAGGAAGAAATTCATATCTTGATACCTCTACAATATAAAGAAGTTGCCCGCTCCGGGCGCAGAAACAGCCACAGAATCACGTCAAGGCAGGACAGGGCGAAAGCCCTGCCCTGCCTGTTGTTTTACAGGGAAATCAACCCATCGGCTCGTAGCCGTCGGGGATGGTGACGCCCAGCGCCTCGCAGTTGGCGGCATTGTACATCTTGGTCACCTGGGGCGCGTACTCCACGGGCATCTGGGAGATGTCCGCCTCGCCGGTGAGGATCTTGGCCGCCATCTTGCCGGTGGCGACACCCAGATCATAGTAGCTGATGGACAGAGTCGCAACGCCGCAGCCCTCGCAGATGCCGGCCTCACCGGCAATCACGGGAACCTTGGCAGGCAGCACCACGTTGGCAATGGCCTCGGTGTTGGAGGCAGCGGTGTTATCGGTGGGGATGTAGAGCACGTCGCTGGCATCGCAGGCCGCCTGGGTGACGGAGGCGACATCGTTGGTGTCGGTGAAGGCGTAAGCGGTGGCGGTCAGACCCAGCTCGGTCAGATACTTGGTCATCTCATCCACCTGATACTGGGAGTTGGCCTCGGCGGAGCAGTACAGCAGTCCCACGTTCTTGGCATCCGGGAACAGCTCCTGAATCATGGCAGCCTGCTGATCCAATGGCGCCAGGTCGGAGGTGCCGGAAATGTTGCCGCCCACGGTGCCGGTCCAGTCCTCGATCTCCAGAGCGGAGGCGTAGTCGGTGACGGAGGTGCCCAGAATGGGAATGTCGCTGGTCGCCGACGCGGCCGCCTGGAGGGCGGGGGTGGCGTTGGCCATGATCAGATCGACCTTGCTGGAAACAAAGCCGTTGATGATGGTGGTGCAGTTTACGGACTCGCCGGAGGCGTTCTGCACTTCAAAGCTTACCTTGTCTCCCAGCGCTTCGGTCAGAGCGTCCTGGAGCCCTTGGTCGCGGCGTCGAGGGCGTCGTGCTGAACCAGCTGGCAGATACCCACAACGTATGTATCCTTCTTCGCGGCAGCGCCGCAGGCGGTCATAGACAGCAGCATTGCAGCCGCCAGCACAATAGCAAGAATTTTTTTCATATGCAATCCTCTCCTTCTGTTTCTATTCGGTGTACCTTTGTGCGTGCGCCGAATACTTATTGACATACTATACCACCATAATGCACAAAATGTCAACAGGAAATTGCGCAATATGCAAAAAATCCTTTCTGTCTTTCGGGAGCGGAGCGGGTGTGGCGTCCCAGGGCGGGTGCGTCCCGAAAACGGCCGGAGGGATTGAAAAAAACGTCCGCGCATGTTATCATTCAGTTGGTATCCAATACAGCGGCAGGTTGATATTGGTTCGGAAAACCTATATTATTGAAAGGAGCGCAGATTATGTTGTTAAGGGGAAAGATTGCAGTCATAACCGGAGGCACCCGGGGCATTGGGTACGCAACCGTGAAGAAATTTCTGGAGAACGGCGCAAAGGTGGTGCTGTTCGGCTCCCGCGAAGAGACCGTAGCGAAGGCGCTGGCTTCCTTAAGGGCGGAAAATCCGGAGTGGGAAGTATCCGGCGCATGGCCGAATCTTGTGGACGCGGACGAGGTTGCCGCAGAAATCAGCAAGATCAGGGAAACCTATGGAAGAATCGATATTCTGATAAACAACGCCGGTATTTCTGACAGCACGCCGATCTCGGGCTACACTGCCGAAAGGTTTGCAAAGATCATGCAGCTGAACGTTGACGCGGTCATGAACGGCGTTCTGGCCGTCGTCGATATCATGAAGGAGCAGGGCGGCGGGTGCATTCTGAATACAAGCTCCATGGTCAGCTTTTGCGGGCAGCCGGGCGGCGTTGGGTATCCCACAAGCAAATCCGCCGTGAACGGGCTTACCTGGTCGTTGGCAAGAGAATTGGGCCCGAGCAACATCCGGGTGAATGCCGTCGCGCCCGGAATCACAAGAACGGATATGGTCGCCGCGCTTCCGGAAAGGATGATCCAGCCGCTCATTAACGCGATTCCGCTCCGCCGCGCTGGCGAAGCCGACGATGTCGCGAATGCGTTTTTGTTCCTGGCCAGCGATATGGCAAGCTATATCACGGGAGAGATTCTGTCCGTGGACGGCGCAATGCGAACCTGATTTCAAATCAAAAAAGGCCATGACCGTCTTCTGACGTGTCATGGCCTCAATTTTTCTCTGACGCTGATTCCGGCAGGTGTGCTGTCGGTCATGAGGATTTTGGCTCAGCCGAAATCTTCTGCCGCCAGCTCTCGCCGATTTGATCTAGGGCAACACCGCGCAATTCGGCAAGAAGTCTCAGCCAGAATTTTTGCCCCACTTCTGCAGTTCCGAAAATGGAGGAATACTGTATGTATTTCCCATTTTTGGAACTGCAGAAGTGGGGCAAAAAGACGGCTGAGACTCGCAGGCACAATTGTGCGGTGTTGCC
>ERZ839767.619-NODE-619-length-61229-cov-5.874980_pt1 | contig 61229 bp, 74 predicted proteins | sample MGYA00519879_ERZ839767 | MGnify/ENA primary metagenome ERZ839767 (study PRJEB31850, sample SAMEA3708852) | human gut metagenome | biome: human gut; feature: human-associated habitat; material: faeces | place: China | collected 2014 ... | reverse complement strand
CGCGAAAGCAAAGTGAGGATGGAACAAATAAATTTGTTCCATCTGAGCGTGCTCGTGAGGGCTTTGCCCTCATTTCAGAAATGAAAGGCTATTCTAACATAAAAATGTACTTAACAATACAATGAACAAGCTTATTGTATTGCCAATTACATTTTTGTGGCTGAACTGTTACCAAAATTGTAAAAATAATACAACTTTAACATAAAAATTATAAAATTAAAAAATATCAATGTATAAAATTGCTAAATTTGCAGGTATAAAAAATATTAACACTGTGTTAATATTTTGTTCAAATGTTAAAGGCAGTTTGAGGGGTGCAATAAAGACCAATGATTTCTGCTTTAAGCAAAAGTAAATTAACAATTTATTACCCATAGAGATGGGAGAAGGAGGATTTCTTAATGAGATTAAAAAAAGGAATGAGAAAAGCCCTTTCTTTAGCTCTTTCAACAGCACTTATTATTACCAGTGCAAATATTGGAAGTACAAAAAGTAAGGCAGCGGAAGCGGATGATGCGACACATTCATATGTCGCAACAGTAGAAAAGAACAAATTAACAAAAGTAACTCTTGATGGAAAAGATGTTACAGATAGCCAGAAAGTATTTAACAATGGTACAGCCGATGATGGTAAGTTTTATGTAACAGATAAGGAAAATGCAAAAACAGTACATGGACTTGGGATTGATTTTTCTGAAGTTGTTTCTAGCACAAAGGGTTATAAAACACCAACTATCACATTAGCAGGTACAGGAGATTGCAATCAGTACTATTATGGCGGAAGTGTTGTTACTAAGTTTAATGGAACAGACAGTGATACTTGTGGTTCTTGGAATTATGTAGGAGATGGTGACTCATCAAAGGTTATCGCAGATGCAATAAAAGATAGCGGAAGTAAATTCCTTTTAAATATTAAAGATGAAGCTGGTGAGGATTGGACAAATATTAATTATACTGTTACAGTAGAGTATTATGACAGTTCAGCAAAACCGACTATTGATATGTCCAATGTCAAAGATGAGATTACTATTCATCGTGGAGAGACAATTAAGATTTCTGCACCTGTAACAAAACCAAATTCAACAAGAACTATTGAATTTGACGGATGGGCATATGACAAAACATATACTGCTATCAAAGGTGTAAAGGCTTGGTTTGATGATGAGACAGATGAGTTCTATATATCAGCAAGTGATGATGCGGATATGAATGCAGATACACCTAAGATTTATATGGGAACAAAAACAGATATTGATGGAACTACATATAAATTATCAGGTGGAAAAGATTGTGCTCTCGTTGTTAAAGAAGCTTTAGCAACACCGTCACCAACAGCAGAAGTTTCATCAGCACCTGCAGTGTCAACAAAGCCTTCAACAGCACCAACAAATGGAGCAACAACAGCCCCAACAAATGGAGCAACAACAGCACCAACAAGCGGAGCAACAACAGCACCAACAAGCGGAGCAACAAATACACCGGCACCTGTATCAACAAATACACCAGCCCCAACAAGCGATGCAACACCAGCTCCAACAGAAGCTCCTAAGGGAAATATGGATAAATTTAATGTTGCATTCAACTATGTAGCAGATGACAAATGGGGCGAGCAGTCATGGGGAGACAAGTCAGTTGATGTAACTGGTGATGGAAAATATGAAATCAGCTACACTGCTCAGTCTGATACAACTGACATCTTTATGATGATTCTTTCAACAGACCTTTACAAAGGTTCATTAAACAAAGACTTTAAGCTTGTTCCTACAACTGTTTCTGTTGGAAAGACAGATTACAAAGTAAATGCGAAAGGCGGATGGTGCTTCGCAGACCAGGAAAAAACAAACGCTTACAGATACAACATTGTAAATCCATATAACGGACCTATTGGTTCAGATGGTGTAACATATGTTGACCCTGCCGTAACATCTATTGATGGACTTGGAACAGCACCTGTAAAGAAGGGAGATACAATCAAAGTATCATTTACTGTATCAGGAATGAAGGGCAGCACTAGTGCGAAATCAAAAGCTAAAGTAACAGTTTCTAAGAAAACAGTAACAGTAGCAGCAGGAAAGTCAACAACAGTTTCTTATAAAGCACTTAATAAGGCAGGAAAAGCAGTTAAGGCATCAGCTAAGACTTCTAATAAGAAACTTGCAACAGTAAAAGTAACAAGCAGCAAGAAAATTAAGATTTCAGTACCTAAGAAAGCAACAAAGGGTTCTTCAGCTAAGATTACACTTACAAGTGCAGGAAAGAAAGCAACTATCACAGTTAAGGTTGCAAACCCTGTTAAGAGTGCAAAAGCAGCTAAGAAAACAGTAAAGATTAAGAAGGGCAAGAAAGCAAAAATAACAGTTAAGGTTACAGCTCAGAATAAGAAGAAAGCAACAACAGATAAATTAACAGCTAAATCTTCTAAGTCAAAGATTGCTAAGATTACAGGCAAGAAAGTTTCTAAGGGCAAAGTAACAGTAACAGTTAAGGGTGCTAAGAAAGGTGCTTCAAAACTTACAATCAAGATTGGTAAGAAATCAGTTAAGGTAACAGTTAAAGTAAAATAATTACCATAACATAATAAAATATTCCAAAGCATAATTTTTGAAATAAAAAGCAGAGGCGGATGTAAAAAACCGTCTCTGTTTTTCTTTGGTTATAGTAAATTTAGGGCGGAACTATTACGATTTTTCAAAAATTTTATTCCAAATATTGTCAAAAATTAGCCTTAACTATAATGTTGATAATATGGGAAAAATCACTGAAAAAAAACACATAATCAAGGTGTAATCATTTGATGAATATACAAAATACACAAAAAAAGCTGGAATAATTGTGCATTTTTACTGTTTATTTGAAAATATTATTCTGTTACTATGTTAGATGTAACGAAACGGCTTATAGGGTTGAGTGCGGACTACAACTTTATCGTTTCAAAAATTATGCAACCCTATATATGATAGGGAGAAGGAGGATATGTTAATGAGATTAACAAAGGGAACAAAAAAAGCTCTTTCCTTAGCACTTTCAACAGCATTAGTATTGACAGGTGCAAATGTTGGAACATTAAAGGCAGATGCAGCCGACAAAGACGGTGTTGAATTAACACTTAAAGGTGAAACTTTAAACAAAAAAGAGGCTACTGTTAAAGCAGACGGAAAAGTTGAAGTTACAACAACTTTTGCAAATGCAGCTACAGCAGGTGCTCTTGCTGGAGCTAATTTTGGAGAGACAACAACTACTGTTGAAAATGTTACTGAAGATTTCGATTTAAAGATTGTTTCAGTTAAAGTTGGAGACAAGGATGTGTTAAGTAAAAAAGCAGTGTATGGTGAATATGCTGATTCAAAAAATATCGCAACAACTAGTGTAGGTGATTTTGAAAAATTTACTGCAGAAAAAGGCGATGAGATTACATTTACATATAAAGTGAATGGTGTTACAGATTTAGATGCTCTTAAGAAAGAGAATGAAGCACTTGCAGCATCAAAAGCAGCCCTTGAGAAAGAGAACGGGTCACTTGCAGCATCAAAGGCAGCCCTTGAGAAAGACAATGCTTCACTTGTAGCATCAAAAGCAGCCCTTGAAAAAGACAACAAGTCACTTGCAGCATCAAAGTCAGCTCTTGAGACAGAGAACAAAGCACTTGCAGCATCAAACTCAGCACTCGTAGCATCAAAAGCAGCCCTTGAAAAAGACAATAAGTCACTTGCAGCATCAAAAGCAGCTCTTGAGGATCAGCTTAAGAATACACCTGCACCAACAGAGACACCGGCACCGGTTGCTAAAGGTCAGATGGGTAACTTCAATGTTTCATTCGACTATGTTGGGGATGATACTTGGGGCGAGCAGTCTTGGGGTGACAAGAGTGTCAATGTAACAAAAGATGGTGATTACTCTATCGAATACACAGCAACAAGTGATTCAAAAGGAATCTACTTAATGATGCTTGACACAGACCTTTATTATGGAAGTCTTGCAGACAACTTTGCACTCACAGTTAAGAATGTAAAGATTGGTGACAAGACATACGCTATAGATAACAAAGGATGCTGGGGATTTGCAGATCAGACAGTTTCAAAGAACTACAGATTCAACATCGTAAATCCATGGAATGGTCTCTTTGACAAGACTGGTGTTAACTGGCAGGATGAAAAAGTTACAACTATTGATAAGTTAAACAAAGCTCCTGTTAAAGCTAATGATAAAATTGTAGTAAACTTCAATGTAACAACAAAGAAAGCTTCTTCAACAGTATCTATCAAGGCTGCTAAGTCTAAGGTTTCAGTTGCTCCATCTAAGTCTGCAACAGTTAAGTACACAGTTAAGGGTACATCAACAGTTAAGGCTACAAGCAACAACAAGGCTGTAACAGTTAAGGTAAACAAATCTAAGAAGAATGTTACAATCACAGCTAAGAAGACAGCAGTTATGGGCAAGACAGCTACAATCACACTTAAGGCTGGTTCTAAGAAGTCTACTATTAAAGTAACTGTTGCTAAGACAGCAAATGTTAAGAAGAAAAAGACAGCAAAATACACAGTTGCACTTGCAAAGGTAACTAAGAAAGTTAAGGCTAAGAAGATTAAAGTCTCTGTAAAGAACAAGAAAGTTGCAAAAGTCACAGTTAAAAAGACTGCAAAAGGACAGGTAACATTCCAGGTTAAGGGACTTAAGAAAGGTAAGACAACTGCTACACTTAAATATGGTAAGAAGTCCGCAAAAGTCAGCGTAGTAGTTAAATAATATTTAATAAGTTTGAATTCCCACAATTAAGGAAAACAAATCGAAAGAGCTTTCAGGGAGGGCACACCAATAGGTGTGCTCTCTTTGTGTTATGAACAGATAAAGAGTAGATTGAAGATGTCCGATTGAGTATGCAACAGGTGTTTATAAATGCCGTATATATTAAAAAACATGTATAATATATCTAAAAGTCAGGATATAAATATTAACAAAAATATAATAAAATATGAACATAATAATAACAGTTCAGCTATAAAAATATATTGCAATATTTGAGTTTGCCAATTCTATTGCTATATTTATGACAAAACTGTTACTTATAAAAGGTATAAAATGAATTAAAATTATGTGAGAGGAGAATTATATGAGAAAAACAACTAAAAAATTATTAGCTGCTGCATTGTCAACTGCTATGGTTGTTACATCGTTTACAGGTGTAGGTGCAGTGAATGGTGCAAAGCCGGCAAGTGCTGCAATAAGTTCAGTCTGGAAAGAAGACGGCTATCATGCTTATCTTTATTATCAGACAAAGACATGGGATTACAGAGATCCGCTTAAAACAGGAAAAGAGTATTCGTATGTGCAGGCCGGTGGTCAGGATGTGACAGAGAAAGCAGAGATTACGGATGTTCTTTTAAAAGAAGGTGACGGAGAGTACACTGTTAAGATTTCAGGTGTTGACCTTACAGGTGCAGATGCATTTAACATGATGGGAATTTCGACAGATATTCCTCTTAAATCAGCAGACAGCATAAAAGTCACAGATGCAACATTAAAAATTGATGGTAATGAGGTAGAGGGAGCAGCAGGAGTAGAACTTCCACATACAAAATCATATGAGGCAAACGGTTATAGCGTATTCAGCTATACAGGTTATGACGGATGGAATCTTTCAAGCAATATTCCTTTCAAGCAGGGCAAACTTACAACAATGCCTAAATCCGATATTGAGATTTCATTTAAGATAACAGGTGTTCCTAAGTTTACAAAGACATATGGAAAAAAGGCTGGAGCTACATTTACAAGCGGAAATTATACATATAAGGTAACAACTGCCGCTACAGAAGATACAAATGGCAAAGTTGCAATTACAAAGCTTTCTACAAAGGGAAAGAAAGCAAAGACACTATCAGTTCCAAATACAGTTAAGGCATCAGGCGCGACATATACGGTATCTGCTGTTAATGCAAATGTTTTCAAAGCAGCAAAAGCAACATCTGTTACACTTGGAAAAGGTGTGACAAAGATTGCATCTTCAGCATTTGCAAATTGCAAGAAACTTACAAAACTTGTGGTAAACGGTAAATTATCGTCTGTTGCAAAGAATGCATTTAAAGGTTGTACTAAAAAGATTAGCATTTCAGGAAGTTCAGTTGATGCAAATGCTAAAAAGATTAAGGCAGCCGGTGCTAAGAGCATTAAAAAGGTTTATACACCTATTTTTGCCACAAAATATGCTACAAGTGGACTTGTGAGCGGAAAAGCTGGAACTGTTGCAATTACTGCTGAAAATGTTAAGAGTGTGACAAAGGTTACTGCTTCAAGTGCAGATGAAAAAATAATCAAAATTAAGAATGAGAAAACATCAGGTCTTACATATTCTGCTGAGATATTTGGTGAAGCTGCCGGAAGTGCAAAGGTTACATTTAAGATTGCATATAAGAGAATGGATGGAAAAACAGCAACAAAGACTATTACAAAAGATGTAACAGTTGCAGATGGCGGTTTTTACGGACATCTCGAAGATAAAGATATTACACTCCGTGTGAAGCTGCCGGAGACTTCAACAAATGTCGGTGAAGAGAGAACCGTTTCGATAAAGGGCGGGACTTCAGCAAACATGACTGTTAAAGACAACGGTACTGTTCGTAAAGATGTTTCTACACAGTGGCTCATTGAAAATGAGATGGGGGAGGGTGTAAACCTCGGAAATACTCTTGAAGCTACTTTAGGAACTTATGCTGACAAGGTTGCTGCTACAGATGCTACAGTATTTGAGCAGGCATGGGGGCAGCCTATTACAACAGAAGCTTATATCCAGTCACTCCGTTCATATGGCTTTAATACTATCCGTATTCCTGTAGCATGGTCAAACATGGATTCAGAGGATGGAACATATACTATCAATGAAAAATACCTCGGTCGTGTAGAAGAAGTTGTAAACTACGCATTAAACTGTGGTATGTATGTAATTGTCAACGATCATTGGGATTCTCAGTGGTGGGGACAGTTTGGTGCGTGCAAGGAGGATGCTGACGGAAAAAAAACTGCCGATGAGACAAAACGTGCAGAAGCATGGAAGAGATATAGTAGATATTGGACACAGATTTGTGACAGATTTAAGGATTATTCAGATCATCTCATTTTTGAAGGTGCAAACGAGGAACTTGGTGACAGATTAAACGATGCAATCTATGAAAGTGGTTATAGCGTACCAAAAGACGACAATGATACAAAGGCTATTTCAGGAAACCTTACAGAGGATGAGAGATACGAAATGGCAAATAAGATTAACCAGAAATTTGTAGACATTGTCCGCAGTACAGGCGGAAACAACGCATACAGACATCTTCTTATTGCAGGTTATGACACAAATATTGACAAGACTTGTGATGACAGATTTAAGATGCCTACAGATACAACAGAAAACGGAACTACAAAACTCAGCATATCAGTTCATTACTACACACCATGGGATTTCTGTGGAGATGGTGGTAGCGGTATCTATACACAGAAAGACAAAGAAGCAACAGAAACATACTTCACAAAGATGGATAAATTCTACAATGCAGGATATGGAATTATCATGGGTGAGTTCAGTGTTTGCAATCCAAAGCAGGAGGGTGTTGCACAGTGGTTAAATGATACAATGACTATTGCAGCTAAACATCATATTTTGCCTGTACTTTGGGAGACAAATCAGTATATGGATAAAGACAACTGCAGGATGAGATACAATGACATTGCTGTACTCTACAATACAATCACAGGTTCAAAAGGGGATACGAGTTCAAAGATAAACACAAACGGAACAACAACAGACGGTTCAATCGCTGATTATCTTGAGACAACAAATGTAAATAACCTCAAAGCAGGCTTTGAATGGACAGGAAAGTGGTACAAGAACGGCGGTGGAAACCTCGTAGGAGATGATATATACACAACAGAAGAAGGTGGAACAAAGGTAACAAAAGGTTCTGTTGAAGCATTTGTACCTGAGTCATCATCAAAGTCATCAATTGACGGAGATACAACAGAGCTTGGCTTTAATGACTGGGGCTATCAGGTATTCTTAAAGATTGATTTATCTAAGTATAAGAAGCCGGTTGTTGCATTTAACTTCTTAGATATATCAGATACAGAAGACTTTGTCGGAACAGTGACTATTGGAACATCAGACAAAGTTGGCGGAAGCGGAAAGAATACATATGACCTTAAGTATTCAGAATTCCACGGAAAAGGAATAGTGCTTAATGATACATTGTTAAAAGCACTTGAGACAGAGCCATACCTCTATATAACATTTGCAGGAAAACCTGCAGTGACAGGAATTACTGTTTACGAGGGTTAAAATCTTAACAGATAGTGTAAAGAGAATATTTTGTATAGTGTATCACTGACTTTTAGTTAAATAAGCATTAAAACAAGCCGAATACAGAATAAAATATCTGCGTTCGGCTTGTTTATTTATTTCTTAAAACTGGTTATGCTGATTATTTTCCACAGTTCTTTTTATCAATCTGCTGATTAAAAGCATAAAAGTTTCGACAGTCAAGGTTTTCCTGAGTGCGTCTGAGACATTCGCCAAATCTCTGGAAATGAACAATTTCTCTTTCTCTGAGGAAACGGATAGGTTCTGCAACTTCAGGGTCTTTTACTATACGAAGAATGTTATCATAAGTCAGGCGGGCTTTCTGCTCTGCCGCCATGTCTTCATAAAGATCGGTTATGGTATCACCGGTGCTCTGAAGCTGGCTCGCACTGAAGGGCTCTCCACTTGCTGCCTGCGGCCATATGGCAAGTGTATGGTCAATATAGTATTTATCAAAGCCGGATGCCTTGATTTCTTCCGGTGTAAGATTTTTTGTAAGCTGTCTGATAATGGTAGCAACAATTTCAAGATGACCGAGTTCTTCGGTGCCGATGTCAGTAAGAGCACCCATGACACGGCGGTCGGTCATACTGTAACGCTGTGAGAGATAACGCATAGCGGCACCAGCCTCGCCATCCGGACCACCGTAGTCGAGAACCTATGATATTGCGAAAAGGCTTGAAAATAAGGACTTGTGAGAAGATATGGATTGCATTTAAATAAAAATTATCTTATCAGATTGTCTGGCATATGTAAATATAACATAAAACTTGTCGGAATCCGACAAGGACATGAATGTTTTTTGATGCTTCAGTACTTTATATGTGAATCTTTAATTTAATAGTTGCAATTATTTTTAGATTTGTATATAATGAACTTAACAAGAGAGCCGAACGCTAGGTGCAGACTAGCCGCCGGCAAATAAGATGTTTATATTTAAAGTAACGCCTTACTTTGCTAGAGCTGGGGCGTTACTTTTTGTGTGTTATCGTATATACAAGAGTAATAACTGCACAAAGCATAATTACAAATGTGAATAAATCGCTGTATGTAACCATTGGCATCAGCTCCCTTCCTTTGTAAGTCCGGCAACTGTCGTAGCACCCTTCGGCTCTCTGATTAAGTTCATTATTAAGATTTTAAGTTATCGGTATTATAGTACATATGTTAATAATTGGCAATAGAAAACCCCGAAAGTGCACTAGACTTTTGGGGTTATTGTTTTGTTCAAAATGGAACAAACATTTGACAATAATTTTTAGAAATGTTGAGTTTAATAATATCATTTCAGCTTGGCTTAACTAATTATATGCGGTATCATACGAAATTCATTTTCAGATACTGCGCGCATTACACCAATGAATTCAATTTGTGTTTTAGAGGTTACCTTTACTTTAAATGGAAAACCAGGTGAAGTTGCTCTGGTGGAGAATGCAGCTAAAGCATTGCAGATTAATCCATTGTTTAAGGTTATGTCTTTGTTAAAACCTTGTGTAAATATTGCGTCACTTTCACAGTTTATGGATATATCGTTTTCTGCGTTTTTGACTAAAATGGCATATCGTGAAATTGGTTCCATATATGTTTCGGCACGAAATTCTATCACCATTTCACTAGGACTATTTTTCTTTATGTATGCACGCACATTTTCATATGTTTGATTTAATGAAGTAAAAATATTTGTACCGTTGATAACATCAATCATTTGTCTGATTGAATTTTCTAAACCTTTACCGAATACATCAATATACAAGGTTTGCAGTAATAATGCAGGCATCATGCAGTCATCTAACTTAACAGGAATAAGCTTTGCTGTTCCATTGGATGCTTTCAGAATTGCATTTTGCCATTCTAATTTAACCATATTGCTTTGTAAACTGTTTTTAGATACAAAGAAAAAGAAAAATTTGCAATTGGTTAATCCTTCGTTCATTTTGTCAATTATACCATCACCAGGTTGGATGGACCAACTGTCATAAAAAATATTATTTTGACCGTAGACTTGAGCTAATCTCAATGCAATGGGCTCTACAATGGTTTTGTCTTTTGCAGTGTGACTAATAAAAATCATAAATCAGTGCTCCTTTACTGTTTTACTCCTTCTTCGGTTTCATCTTCACATAAGAGAAATCTGGAAGGCTCTCTGATTAAGTTCATTATTAAGATTTTAAGTTATCGGTATTATAGTACATATGTTAATAATTGGCAATAGAACCCCCCTGAAAGTCTGACCCACTTTCAGGGGGTTTGTTTTGTTCAAAATGGAACATATTATGTGTCTGATGACATTGTATTATATCCAAAATCTATTTGCAATATGCAAGGGAAATATCATCATTTAACACAACGGTCATTTCCTGCGTTTCCTTATTCCAGACAAAATGGTCTACGACTTCCAGTAAAGCATTATGTTTTTCCATATCATTTGAATTTTCATCTTTTATAATATCAATCAATCCTTGAAAATCAACATCTTTGTGAACTGATGCAGGGTGAACAGTGATAGTGGCGGCTTCAAGTTTTTCGTTTAACTCCGTGCGTCTTTTCAAAATAAGTTCTTTATTTGCTTTGTATTCTTCTAAGGTGTCTATCTCATTTATATACGCATCTTTGATACGCTTCATTTTTGCATCAAGTGATTTGAGTTCTTTTAATATATATCCCCGTTCTGTATTTTCGGTATTGATTACATTTAGATTATAATTGTAAAAATATCCTGAGCCGGATAGTTCTTCGAGGATGGAGAGAACTTCTTTTTCAGCATTTTTCAATGTGATGCCATTTCGTGTAGAACAGAGCCCTTTTGAATATTTCCAGCAACAAAAATTTGGAACTGTTTTAGTACCACCGTGGGCGAAACCGAGCGAAGCACCACATTTTGAACATTTAATCATGCCGGACAACCAGTTGGCAAGGAGTGGAGCAGGGCGGCGTTTCTTGTTATATCCCGTGCGGAGTCTGTCGTGTGCTCTGCGGTTTGCAGCCTTTGAAAATTGTTCTTCAGATATGATAGCTTCGTGTTTGCCGTCAGATATAATCACATCGTCAGGATTTTTTCTTTTATTACTCTGTTTGTTAAAAAAGTTCCACCGGATTTTTCCTATATAAAAAGGGTTTTCAAGTATATATCCGATAACACGGGTTTCAAAAAGGGATCCTCTTGCAGTTCTATAGCCGGATTGATTCAGCCTTGCGGCTATGTCACCCATCGGGATATTCTGCTCTGTGTACATATCAAAAATCTTTCTGACAATCTCAGCACCTTTGGGTTCAATCTGTGGTATCTTATCTCTGCCACGCTCTTTGATGTAACCGATAGGAACATTTGAATTGTAGCCGCCCTTTAAGGCTTTTTGCGTCATTCCACGCATAACTTCACCTGAGAGATTATACAGATAAAATTCGTCACTCCATTCAATAACCATCTCGATAAGGCGACCGTACATACCTTCAGTGATGGGTTCAGAAATACTTATAATATCAACATTACATTTCTTTCTGAGGATTGATTTATAATAAGTGCTTTCATCAATGTTTCTGGCAAAACGAGAGAACTTCCAGAGCAGGATTGCATCGTAAGGATGTGACTTTTCTTTGCAGGTCGCAATCATTTCCTGAAAAGCCGGGCGTTTATCTGCTTTCTTGCCGGAAATACCCTTGTCTTCCTGATAAATTCGTGTAAGCAGCATATTGTGCTGTTCGGCATAATCCTTAATGAGTCTTATCTGACTCTCCGGAGAAAGTTCTTCCTGTTTGTCAGTAGATACACGGATATATGCACAGACTTCTTTTAACTTTTCACTCATGCGCCTTCCTCCTTAAAGTTGAGTATAAAAAAATAAGCCTATACAAAAGAAGTGGCTTATGTTAAAATAAATATGCGTTATCTTTATATTTTAGCCATATTCTTTTGTGGGTAAAGTGTAAGGTCTTGACCGCCCGCAAAGGGCGGTCTTTTTGTTATGTATGTCTGTCGGAATCCGACAAAACTATTATTTTTAATATTATAGAAAAATATTCTGTAAATTATTAAAGTTCTTCTAATATACTTGCAACTTTCCTTTTTCTGCTAATATTACCTGTATTGTTTTTTTCTAATATTTCTATTGCAAACTCAATCTGATTTTTTATCCAGCTTAGATTATCTAGCAGTTCATCTTCTGAAATAATACATAATACTTTATCAAGTCCTAATTCAATAATATGTCTGTTATAATTTTCATTTTTTTCCTTGTTTAAATAATTTGCACATTTGCAAAAAAACTCATATGTTTTATCATCTTTTGTAGTAGCATAAGGATAGTTATTTAATTTATTATTCAACATAAGTGCACGACACAGATATTTATCTTTTATTGTTAATGAAAGAGAATAGTTTTCGTGTGAAGTTCCTTTTCTTAATTTGACACCACTAAAAAGTTTCTGTAAAAATTGTAAAGAGTATCCATATTCCATATATAATTTTTTTACATCTTCAAGAATAGGACATATTATTATTTTATTTACTTTCTCGCTCTGTAAATCATATAACATGGTGAAATATGAATCATATAATACAGAAGATGATTCTTCTATCCACCTATGCAATAATTTTGTCTGGGTATCGTCAACTAATTTACATGTGTACCATGCAGCAAAATACTCTTGAAATGATCTGTGTGAAAATCTATATTCAAAACCTTCTTTAACTAACATACATACTGATTGTGTCAGATCATCTAGGTAATCCTCTATTCTAAAATTAAATTTATCAAATTTGTTCTTTGCGTTTTGTATATATTCTCTTATTTTTGATTCAGAAAATTGAAATTCAGATTTAAAATATGATTTAAAACAAATATATGAAAAAATCAACTTAAAATCTTCACACCCTAAACCTGTTCGTATATCTCGCACATATGAATCCTTTGTTGCATCGTGCACATTAAATAATGTAACAAAAGCCTCATCGTAAAAATCATTTAATTTTTCTGGAATAGAAGCATGTTTTTGAAATGTAAGTAACATAATATTTAATAGCAAAGGATTTGAAGCAAAAGAACTATATTTGTCGTATAAATTATTATCTAATTCTTTATAAAATATATCTTTTACGGATTCATCAAATTCAATTTTTTTGATTAAATTTAGAGCCTGTTCTTTGTTTAATTCAAGCGATTTGAGTTCATTAAAGTCATTCCAACCTATAAATTCATCTGATGGTCTTGATGACATAAAATACTTATTATCATTATATTTTTCACACAATGCTTTAATCTCAGATGTGATTTTATCTGTTTTATCTCTGTTAACCTCATCATATCCATCAAAAAAAATTATATATGCACCTTCTTTCATACTATATTCAAAATATTCTTCACTTAGTTCAAACCCATTATCGTACAATGATTTATATATAGCTTCATATATTGAAATATCCTTTAAATCATATATATTAAAACTTCTTAATTCGAGCAACACTGGAATAAAAGTTGTTTCTTCTATGGTATTTAAAAATAAATGCTTAAATAATATTGATTTTCCTATACCGCCTGTTCCTGTTATTATAAATTTATTTCCGAGAGCTAATAAATTATTGATATTTCCTGTATCTATAGTTTTGCCATTAAAAAGAACACCTATACATATGTAAAATGAGTATATGTCCTTTGGGATGCTTCTGTATATAATAGTTTTTATTTTGCTATTTTTGCTTTTGGTATTTGTTAAATATCTTTCATATGCTGTTCTGTATCTTATATCATCTTTTACACTTAAATCATTAAAAAATTTTTTAATACTAGACCATGCATTTTTAAACGCTGTTTCTGTAACAGTGATAGCTATATTAGTCATTAATTCTTCATTATCTATATTGTTCATCATACATTCCTCCAAAATCGTTATAACTTAGTATAAATATATCATATTATTTTTGTTAATGACAGTATCTTTCTGATACAAAAATGATTTTTTAATTTTAAATCTTCCATAATAAAATTAGGGAGGTGATCATATGAATATATTATTTACGGCATTACCTGTATACATAGCAAAAAGTATAGGGATGTTATTACTTACATGCATTGTTAATGACATATACAAGTCAATTAAAAAATATCTTGTTAGTAAGTTAAAGAAGAAAAAAACTGTCAAAAAAAAGAAAAAGAAATAAGAACACCCGCCCCCGATGCGGCAACATAGGGGGCGGGTGTTCTTGTGTTCGCTACGGAACAATAACTTCTCTTTGCGAAAAAAAGAACCTCTGCAAAGAGAGATTCATAAAAATCATTTTTTAATCGAGCCGGCTAGCGGCATTGTATAATTAGGTGTCCGTATAGGACATTGTTTAATAAGTCTATTGCTTGATAATCAAGCAATAATCCACACATCAGTTAAAATGATATGTGGATTTTCACTAGTCGCCTTGTGCGGTGACCATTACTATAATATCTTATCATTTCTATAGTGTTTTTGTCAAATGTTATAGCTTAATGTCTGTCGGAATCCGACAAACGAACTTTAAAGAATTGTAGCAAATTGTCAATTTCTATGATAGAATAGGTTTGTTGCCATCTCCTATACCGGCAAGGGAAGGAGGTGTTTACTATGGAGTATATAATTTCTCTTTTTGTCACTGTCATGGGTAGTGTGATTTCTTATTACATTATCAAATGGTTAGATTGTGATAAATAATTGGCAACTGGCCTGTGGTATTAAGCCTTCCATATGAAAATAGGAATAAAAACCCCCGAGAGTATGCGACACTTTCGGGGGTTTTGTTTGTGTTCACTATGGAACAATAATTTCTCTTTGTCTGCCGACATTATATCATATGCAAAAATCATTTGCAATATACAAAAATGATTTTTGCATATGATATATAGACATTTTCAATATCTTTTATCATTGCTTTGTCCCACTCATCAGGTCCTACTTCTTCAAAATAATAGATTAAGCAGCAGTCTTAAAATCAACAATAGCGATTTCAGTTAGAATGTTTTTTAACTTATCAATTATAGATTCGATTTTTAACATTGTGGTTCCGCTTATAAATTCTTCACCACACTGTTCGCATTTCTGACAAGGTACATTTTTAATAATGATATAACAGTTATTGTATGTTGTCATGTATGTTGTCGTTGCATCTGTAACATTTCCTTTACATAAAAAACATTTCATGATTATTCCTACTTTCGAGTTTTAAATCATCCATCCATTTATCATGAGAAGGATAATAAGTTGTAACAATCCAAAGTCGTTCGCCATTAGTAGCAACTACAGTATGAAGTGGCTTTTCGGCATTTTGACTTCCAAATATCAGGCAGCTTGGATATGGGGAATCATCCGGATATTGTTCTATGATTTCGCCATTTAAAAATACAATCAAAGATTTCTTTTAGACGAATACAACGCTGTTCTAAGCGTTTAGCTGCATGAATAGTGATAACAATATTATAAGGAGTAAAACGATGGCTAAGAAACATAAGAAACAAAAAAAGCTGTCAGCCAAAGATATAATCGAGTTGATTATCAAAGCGGTAACTGCCATTGCAGCATTGATAGCAGCGATTAAATCTTAACTAACAGCTAGGGTGGGAGGGGCGAAAGCCCCAACTACCTACATCTTAGCACATTGTATAATATAAAGCAATGAGAAATAAAAAAAGTAATTTTTTGTTTTATTTGTTATCACTTAACATAGTGTTTGGGATAGCAAATGACTGGCACATTGTAAGCCGTATTCTTACAATAGGAAATGCAATGCTGTTATTGTTGGAATGTGGCTCAGAGTTGATGAATGGATTGAGAAGAGAGTGAAAGTAAACGGAAAGGAAATGATGTGATGAACGGAATGGATAAATTGAGAAGTTCGATAACAGTTCTTCTATGTTGTATTGTTGTAATCGGAGTAGTTAAAGGTATGCTTTTGATTATGAAAGTAGCTATAGGGATTTTGGCAGTATTTCTATTGTTGCTGATATTGAGAAAAATATTTATAGAAGATTAAAAAATGCTCCCGGAGGTATGCGACACTTTCGGGGGTTTGTTTTGGGTTAATATGTTGTTTTAATCATCCTGGGGCTATTGACAAAATTAAAAAAAACACTAATATATTACATATATGTAATATATTAGTGGGATGTAAAATGAATTTTCAAAAAGCACTTGAAGAATTGTTAAAATACTTAGGTGAATATCCTGCATTTGAATTTCATGAATTATTTTTAAAAGATATTAGTAATCTTTTAAAGAAAGAGTTAAAAGGTCAGGAGAAAGATTTTTTTAAACAAATGCTAACACAATTTGATAATATTAAGCAATTTAGAAAAGAAATTATAACTGTTGGAGATAATGAACTTTTATCGCATATTGGAGATGAACTATCATTATATTCTATTCACATAAAAAAGGGAAGTAAATTTAATGTAAGATTATTAATGTTTTTTAATAATGACAATCCGACTTTTTTGTGTGCGTTTTATGAAAAAAGCGGAAAAAGGCAGACTGGTTATGAGAAATTTATTAAAATTGCAAAGAAAAGATATAATGAGTTGAGAGGAGAATGATAGTATGGGTAATACAAAATTGAGAACAATGAGTGACCTACTAGAATTGTTTGAAGATTCTTTAAAGCCATCTGATTTGATAGAAGCCAGAGCAATATCACAGGTCACGGGGACAATTATAAAAGAGAGAAAAAGATTAGGTCTTGATCAGAAAGAGTTTGCAGAAAAATTAGGAGTATCACAATCATTAGTTTCAAGGTGGGAAAGTGGGAATAGTAATTTTACAATAAAATCATTGGCTGAGATTGCTGCCAAGTTAGATATGTGTCTTGATATAAAGATTAAAAGAAAGATAGAAATTGTTCAAATAGACAAATTTGAAATGAATAATTATGTAAAAAAGGAAGATTATGTACCTGCATATAATTATTCTAAAGGGAATGGTTTTACTCTAAACAAATTTAGTAGTAAAAATATGATAATGTCGGCAAAATAGAAAGGTTATTTAATGGAGGATAGTGATATGTTAGGTTATTATGTAGATGGTTTTAGTATTTTTGGTGTCGGAGATCATGAAGGTGCTATGATAAATCTTTATCAGATACAACCTGATGAAGATAATGGGGATGTAAAAAGGGTGCAGGTAGGAAACATAAAAATGGATAATGAATGTGTTCAGAAATTATATGATTCATTAGGAGAGTTGCTTAATGGTACACCTGATGATGGTAAGGAAATAAAGCAAAAATAATTTTTATCATTTCTTTTATCGGAATTTGACAGGATGAAAAAAATAGGAATAAAAACCCCCGAGAGTATGCGACACTTTCGGGGGTTTTGTTTGTGTTCACTATGGAACAATAATTTCTCTTTGTCTGCCGACATTATATCATATTACAAAAATGATTTGCAATATGTGTATTAGATTTAATGTCTGTCGGATTCCGACAGGATTATCATTTTAATCAAGCCCCAATTCCCTTAATGCTTCAGCTTCAGAAACAAATTCTTTACAGTCAGGGTTAGTTTCAATATCTTTTATCATTGCTTTGTCCCACTCATCAGGTTCTACTTCTTCAATATTTAAGAAATCGTTAAATGAATTAAGCATACATCAAACGACCTTTTGGCTGTGGAATTTCACGACCTATGGAATTGGCGGTTTCAATCCACTCATTTATGGCTTGCTCTGCATTTATTAGGGCATCAACAGCGGTAGCACCATCAGCCATGCATCCGGGAAGTTCTGGGACTTCAACAATGAAACTTGCGTCATCTTCTGACCAATAAACAATCATTTCATATTTATGCATATTTACACCTCAAACTTTTTGTTTACTGATATTCAATTCTGTATATTCATAACTGTTTTTATACATATATTCAGGAGCACAGTCGATTTCTTCATCCATCCATGTGATTACGCCATGTGATAATTTAAAGTTTTCAAAAATTTTAATATCTTTTAAAGGTTCATAAGCAGGTCCGGTAAGTTGAGTGGCATCAAAGATGCGTTTTTCACCAGATGAGAAAGTTAATAATAACATATAATTGCCAACTACTTTGGCAGCAGTTATTTTCAAAATATTATTATCTGTGCATATAACACCGTTCAATCGTAATTCTTCACTTGCCAGGTCAATATTGTCATTCCAGCTTATTCCAAAACCCCCGGCATCGACTTTAACCTGTTGATATAATCCGGGGATAGTTTTCAGGTCATTAAACACTTCCCACTTATCAAAAAGTGGTTTTATGTCATATTCAGTTTTTACGCCATCTGTAAATAATACAGAGAGAATAAAGTTATCTTTTGGAGTAACAGTTTTTACATGATAAAACATAAATATCACCTCCGTAAAATGTTTAAATTATTCCAATGGTGGAAGTTCGACAAAATTTTGAGTTTTCCAAATATCAAGCAGTGCAGCTTGATTTGTATGAGTCCATTCTTGAACCATTTTTAATGCTCTTTTTGGAAGATCTCCGACAAGCATTTCACCAGTGTTTATATCAATTTCAGCTAAGTATTCACCATATATTACATGAATATGTGGCGGATTATGTTCTGCCTGTCTAAAATACATTTTTATTACAATTCCATAAAATCGGCTAATTACTGGCATTAGGTGTCCTCCTTTTAAGTGTATAGTTTCTTAAATGCTTTTAAATTTATACTTTTCACTTTTCGATTTTTTATGAACCATCAAAGTTGTTCAAAATATATATTATAGTATCCATAGGATACAGATATTCAATGCTTATTAACAGCTTCCATTTCCTCAACACTCATATTTCCATAAAAGTCATGATTTTGTATATGTCGTATCTCATGCCAGTAAGCTTCAAGTCTTCTTTCGTAAGAAAGCCTTGCATTTAGAAAAATGCTAAAGCTACCATCATCATTTATAGTAACTGTTGCCGGAATGGAATTACCAAAGTCTATGATTTGTACATTTATATTATAGTCATCGTTCAGAAGCATCACCCCATTGTATATTTTTATGTCATAAGATGTAAAGTTCAGTTCCTTGATACATATTATTGTGTGCGTTTTATGTCTGTCGGAATCCGACAAGGTTATCATTTTCGTGACCTCACGAAAATGGTTAAAATATTTCTTGTTTATTCGTCCTCGTCTTCTTCATCATCAGAATAGCTATCGTCTGAATAATTACCATTAGTTTCGAGCGAAGCACGATATTCACTTGCAAGCATTGTGCGATTGAAGTCAGCGGTTGGTTCTATTTCTTCAACGAGCTTTTCAAGTTCATCTATTGATACTTTGAAGAACTCTTTACGAAGATTAACTTTATTTACTCGTTTATCTGTAAGCATCTGATGTAACTTGCTTTCAAGGGCAACTGCATCTTCTGAGAATATGAAGCTGTGGACATCGAATTTGAATGGCACACTTGCACTTCCAAGTTCGTTTACTCTGTCTTGTGGTTCAAGACGGCGTGTCATTCCGACCTTAAATACATCTTCGCCAAACGAACCAAGATTACTTATTATGTAAACAGTTCCAGCTTTACCATTCTGTAGGTTAGATATTTCTTCTTTCTTTAATACAACATCAGATAATTGATTTTGTAATTCAAGTATTCGTTTGTTGAGAATATCCATTTCTTCCTGAGCTGCATTTTTAAGCTGTTCTTTGACCTTATCAATTTCAGCTTTGTATTTGTCCTCTTCTTTTGCAATCTTTTTCTTTTCTGCTTCCAGTGCTTTGAGTTCGGCTGCTTCCTGACGCATCTTTTCTTTTAATGCAAGCTGTTCCTGCTTTTCTTTTTCTTTCTTTACATAATAGTTATATTCAATTTTGGCAGCATTTATAAACAGGTATTCAAGCTGGCCTATAAATTTTGTAAGAGTGCCGTATATCTGTTGGTTGCCATTGCCGGCAATCTCAAGATATTTCATCGTGACTTCTTTTATTTTATCTGTAGCTTTGTCTATTGTGCCATATTTCAAATCAGATAAAATATTTTGAAGTTCTGAACGCAATGCGATAACCATAAGCGAGTACATTGCTTTGTTTGATTTTGTAGTGTATCTTGAGGAATATTGTTCCATCAGCTTTGTTATCTGTTTGTCGTTTTCACGGTAGGCTTTGCGAAGTTCTTTTGAGTTCATGTATTGTAAATGCAAAAATACTGATGGAGCATAGGCATCAACAAGATTAAGGTCTTCTTGTTTGAAAGTTAGAAGTTCGGAAGATGGATCATATTCAAAGAAATTATTGATAGAGTATTTGATACTCTTGTAAAGCTCTCTGAATTTTGAAACTTTCTTTGCTTCTTTTTTGATAAGTTCTTTCTGTTTTGTTAATTCAAGATTTATCTCTGAATCAGCAGCAGCTTTCTGAATGTTTATTGTCTGATTTAAATTCTGGTATTCATTAGTGACATTCTGTAATTGTTTTTGTCTGTCTTTTATGTCAGATTTAAGCGTTTCAAGTCTTTTTTCAAGTGTTGAAATTTCTTCCAGTCGCTCTTTAGTGTCAAGTTCTTTAACTTTATCTTCAAGTTCTTTTATTTGATATTTGTGATTGTTTATAACCTGTTTTATTTCATCTTCTTTTTTATTAAGAAGATAAAACTGGTATCCTATAAGTCCAGCTGCAATAACAAGCGGAACGATAAAATTCCAAAATATTGATGCAAAACAGGCAATAGCACTTATAATAAGTACTTTCTTGATAAATTCTTTTTGGTTTTCCATATAATTCTCCTTTTTGATTTGTTGGATTCAGACAAAGATATTATTATATATTTGATTTAAAATCTCCTTCAAATAATCCTAGCTCCATTGCTAATCTGTACATATGTTTACAAGGCAATCTCCTTACAAAATAATCACGACATGTACAACTGTTTAAAGTTGTATTGTAAGGTTTTTTCCCTGAGCCTTTAAAGATTCCCGTTTGGTTTACATGATCTACTTCAGCTGGTGTGCATTTAGAAGATAATGCACTTTTTTGGCGTTTTAACTGGTCAGGTTCATTATTTATATCATCAGAAGTTTTTATACGAGCCAGTTTTTCTTTTTCTTTATTATAATCACGCGTAGAGTGGCGATTTATTATTTCAATTACTCCTAATTCTGCAGCCAATCTATATATGTGTTTACAAGGCAGTTTGCGTTCCTGAAAGTCATGACAGTTACAACTTGAAAGTGTCGTTGTATAGTATGGCATATCAGATGTACTTGAACAAGTGGCAGTTTTCTTCTTTTTATGTACTGTAATTGTAAAAGGGTATGTAAAAGCTCTACCCTGTCTTTCTATTTGTGCTTTATCACAATGTATTGAATAGTCCCAATCTGTCCAATCGGAAAGAATATGACATCTTCCATAAGTGTTTTCATCATTACCCATAGTATAAATTTCTCCTTTAAATTTAGTAATTATTTTGATATAGGTGTATATATCAATCACCCTTTTCTTTCCTCTTTAATGCCATAAGCATACCATGTAAAGCTTGTAAATCCTCCGGCTCAGCATCTTTGGCAGCATCAAAGAGCAATGAAAGTTCTTTGTTATCATATATTTGTTGTGCAATCTTACTTGTCTCAGGATTAAGATAGTAAGATTGTTCTTGTTCATGTGAATGGTCTTCTACTAAATCAGATTTAGGAATACCAAAGTAATTTGCCATTAATTCAATTTTATCAATACGTGGATAAGTATTACCTTTTACCCAATCTGTGAATGTTGTATATTTTACACCTAGAGCATCACACATTTCACTTCTTGATTTATGATGTTTATCCATATAATATTGTATATTTTTTGACATGATTTTTTTATTTCCAAGGCTACTCATTAAGCTACCTCCTTTTGATTTATTATAGAGTGAAACCGTAAAAAAATCAATATAAAAAGAAAAAATTACGACAAAACCGTTGACATTACGGAAAAACCGTAGTATTATTTTGGGTATCGAAGGGAGGTTTAACAACAATGGAAAAATCATTGTTTACTTTGAAAACAGCAAGAGAACGAAAAGGACTAAAACAAGTTGAAGCTGCAAAATTAATAGGAGTAAGTGTTGATACTCTAGGGAATTACGAAAGAGGAAAATCATATCCAGACATACCTATTCTTAGAAAAATAGAAGAAGTGTATGACATTCCTTATTCAAGACTTATTTTTTTACCTTTAGATTACGATAAAACCGTAAATGTAGTTTAAAAGTTATAAAGCGAGGTGAGAGCGATGGATAAAAAGGTAAAAGAGATAACAGAGTTGCAAAAAGAACTTGACCGCAGAACTGCGGTTGAAAAGTTGGCTGAGAAGATGATTATTGATGGAAAGTTTGAGGAAGCGAAAGAGCTTCTTGATTCATTGGATGATGATAAGGTTGAAAAGCTGATGGAAGCAGGTGAGCAGCAGGAAATTTTTTCACATAAAAATGTTGAAATTACAAGAAGATATATTGGTGTGAAAAAAACTGAAGATTATGCTGATGTTATTAGCAATGATGAAGTGAAAGCTATAGAAAAAGCGGTGCAAGAAGAACCTGCACCGCTGGAAACCTCAGATTATTTTCTTATTCCTGATAATGACAGTCAGACAATAACAATTATGCCTGATATTGAAGGGGCGGTTATAAAATTGGATAAAGAAAATGCACTTATTTTGGCTTCGATTATTCAATATCATGTCCGTAAATTGTAATGATTTTGCCTGAACCCGTTTTAGGAAAAGAACGACGATGATTTTGTTTAAGCCATTTATAAGCACAGTGTTTAAGTTCAGATTTTGTGAGTTTTCTATAAGCAACACAATGTAGAGTAAAATCACCAATTTTTGCTTTGGTGACAACATTTGGTGGCGAAAAGTCATCAAACACATAAAGTTCTCCTTTCTTTGATACTTGGCTACGGCAATAGCCTGTATTAAAAGTATAGGGGGATGTGATGTGAAAATCAAGACGGCTTGTCGGATTCCGACAAGGGAGTTAGGAAGAAATTATCATTCATGATAAAAAAATCTGCAAAAACAGTTATTCATGATATGTTTTTTCGGATTTAGGCTCTTAAAATTATATTAAAGAACAGTGGTCAAGACTTGGGAATAAAATAAAATAAAAGCAGAAAAGGAGAAAATTATGGCAGAAAAGAAAAAGATAACGCATAAGATACTTGTACCAACTAAAGATGGTGGGTATGTAAATTTTAATGACTTGTCAGAGGAGCAGAAACAGAATATAAGAAATCAGTGCTTTACGAGATTTGCTGACAGTTACATGGGACAGCTTGGATATACAAGGGTACATACAGAGGACGAAGCGGTTTCACAGAATTAATAATTTGCTGTGCTATCGGCATGACGGGCTGTTGTTCTTCCAAAATTATTTTTAGGGCGGGATTGCCCGCCCTAAAGAATTTGGGGACAGCAAAAATCAAGATAAAGGAGGCAAAAAAGTATGGCTAGGTTAAAGCTGGACGAGCTTGCAGGCGGTGCGGCTCAGGAAAAGTTTGACAGAAGTTTTAGCAAGGTGGCACAAAATCTTATGGATGTAAATTGCCCGTCAGATAAAAAGAGAACGATTACTATGCAATTTGAGTTTTCTTTTAAAGATGAATCAAGGTCAGAACTTGAGGTTAAGATTACATCTAAAGAGTCACTTGCTCCGCAGATGCCTATTCACACACAAATGTCAATCGGTCAGGATTTGGAGACTAAGAAAATATCTGTGCAGGAATATGGCAGCAGTGTTCATCAGAAATCTCCGGTAAATACAAATGAATTAGAGGATGGTTCAGAGGTGACATTATCTGATGGTTCGGTTGTTAATACGGATACGGGCGAAGTAGTAAATTATAGGGATATTAACAGATTAAAGGCTGTTCAGTAAGGAGGAAATCAATGATTAAAGATGCGTTAGAGTACATTGTAGGAATGAAAAAACCTAACATTACAGAAATAGGCGGTCAAACTTATTCGGATAAAAAGCTGGAAAGGATAAGTTATGAGCCTCATATTGAACCTTTTAAATTATCTACTTTAGATAGTTTAATAAAGTACATCAAATCTGATTTAGAAGTGCCTGTTACCCCATTCTTTTTACATATAGTAAGTGAAAAAAGTGTAAAAATGCTTTCAACACTTGACAGTGATAAGCATAGAGAATGTTTAGCAGTTGTTGATGCAGAAGTTCCAAGATTTGAATTTGGTGCGTATATCCCGCAGGAAAATTTTTGTATCAATCTGAAAACGAAGTTTATTCAGAATGAGGACAGAGAACTTTTAGTTTCATTTGCCGGAAATGTTGAGGATAAAACTGTAGCAGAATATGGTGACGATGGCATTTCGCAGAAAGCAACAGTAAAAACAGGGGTTGCTTCAAAAACAGAAACAATCGTTCCTAGTCCGGTACATCTGAAACCGTATAGAACATTTGATGAAATAGACCAGCCAGAATCAGATTTTATTTTTAGAATTAAATCTGATAAATTTGACGGAATTACTTGTGCGTTGTTCTCGGCAGATGGCGGTGCATGGAAAACAGAGGCTAAACAGAGTATAAAAGAATACTTAAGCAATGAATTGTCAGATTTGATAGAAAAAGGAAAGATTATAATTCTTGCTTAATAGGATAGGTCAATATTATTCAAGTGATCCGTTCTTTGTTGTGAAGTGCAATAAGTGTGGTAAAGAGGTTTACAGTACCAGACGGAAAAATGAAAAATGCAGCAAGTGTGGAAGTGCCGATGTGAAAACATCGGTACCGTACCACACGATTGAACAACATAAAAAATGAATATCAGGAGGAACAACATTATGAAGACAATTTGTATTGCCGGGTTGAAGGGTGGTATTGGCAAGACCACTACCACAACAACCCTTGCTTATTTATTACAAGCTGAAAAAGAAAAAAGAGTGCTTTTGATTGATGCGGATTGTCAGGCAAATGCTACCATGACATACGATGTAGAGCCATCGGATGATGGTATTGCGGATATTATGTCATATGCGTTAAAAGGTGATACGCCGGATATTAAAAGCCACATTATAACTACGGACTATGGTGTGGATATTGTTCCATCGTCTACGGGTTTGCAGGTAGTGAACGGACGATTACAGGTAGAAAAGGAACATAGCCAAATTGATGTTCTGAAAAGAGCATTGTCTGAGATTGAAAATGAATATGATTACTGTATTATTGACTGCGGTTTGCAGCTTGATATTACGGTTTTAAATGCTATATGTGCTTCTAATCTTGTACTCAGTCCACATAAAATCGGTGGATTTGAGGAACAGGGAAGTGATGTATTGGATGAAATTCTTATTCAGTTATCCAATACAGATATAGGTGAGAATATAAATTTGAGAAGATTTGTAACATTGTTCAGAAAAAATAAAACAATGTGTAAATTTCTTGCTGCAACGCAGGATAAATATGATTCTACTCTTATGCCGTCATATGTGCGTGAGAGTGTACAGGTTATTAAAAATTCTATGATGCATGGACCTTTACCATACAATTTTAAACATTGCATTGCGGTAAAGGATTACAGGCAGCTTCTTGATGATGTGCTGGAGGTGATAGCATGACGGGGTCAACTATTCTTGACACATTAAATTCAAAAAGTATATCCGGTGGAAACATGAATACTACATATGCGAGATTTCGCTTACAGGATATTCCGATTGATAAAATTTATTCTAACGATAAAAACTTTTACCCTTTGACAGATATTGAACAGCTTGCAAATGAAATTAAACTTTGTGGTCTGATGGAAAATCTTACAGTAGTCAAAGAGCATTGTGAGCGTGGAGATTATCGGCTTGTCAGTGGTGAACGAAGATGGAGAGCGTTGACTTATCTTGTTGAGCATGGAGAGGATAAGTTTAAAAATGTATCGGCTAAAGTTACCAGGTTTGATAATCAGAATGAGGAAGAATTGTATTTGATAGTAGCTAATTCATATAGAACAAAGGATTCTGCTACGAAAATGAATGAAGTTAAAAGAATGCAGGAGCTTCTTCAAAATGCAAAAAATAACGGGATAAGCATCAATGGTTATGATATGCAGCAGGAAAGTATCAGAAGTGTTATGTCGAAGCTTCTAGGCATGTCGGAAACTAAGATTGCGGAGTTGACAGTTGTTATAAATCATCTGATAGATGAATTTATGACAATGCTTAACGATGGAACATTAGGCATTTCAGTGGCCTATAAGATAGCAGGAATGTCACCTGATATGCAGCTTGAATTTTTTCAATATTGTGAGGATGAAACTAAGGTTACATTGAATGTTGTACAGCAATTTAAGGAAAAAAAGACAGCGGAGCACGAACAGGAGCAGATACCGGGACAGAGTTCTATTGATGATATAAAAGGAGACTATGATATAGAGCCTGAGAATATTGAAAGCGATGTAAATAATGTAATTAAGGCTTTGGAACATGATAGCGATGCAATAGAAATAGAAACAGGACAGGACGATGCAGATATAAGTTCACAGGCTGCTGATGTAAAAGACAGTATTAAATCATTTGATGCATTGATGGCAGAAAAACATGGAAAGTGTGATGTAAATATTGAAAATAATATAGAGATTGAAACATCTGAAACAGATGCAACAGCAACAGATTATATTGCCAGTATGATGAACAATCCGACAATTGAACAGAATGAAGAAAAAACTGAAAACAATTGTGAAAAGCAGGAGGAAATACGTCACAGCCTTATAGAGTATGTGATGATAAGGGATAACATCAGTCTGCTTCAGTATATAAAGAGCAGAATTGCTATGTATTGCGAGGACTGTCTTATTAAGCTTGATGATGAACAGATGAGTACAATGAGCAGTTACCTGTCAAGGGATATAAATGCCCTTGCTGAACAGTACAAGTATGATGAATGACATAATCATTTGAAAGGATGTGGTTCTATTGATTGTTTTTTATATAAGGCAGATAAACCTTTGAATTTATCAGATAGGAGATGTAATGAGGAGAGATAGACCTTTAAAGAAGCTAAATAAGTTTAAGTATAAAGAACTTGCATATTTCTGCTATCAATATAATGAGTGGTTATCTCAGATTAGAGATATAAATCACAATTTAGGAGTAGCAGGAGTAAATTATGACGGGATGCCGCATGCTCATAATACGGAATCGTCTGTGGAAAAGCTTGCTATTAAGCTTGCAATGCTTAACAGCAGGATAAAACTTATTGAAAAGGCTGCAATGCTTACTGACAATGAGCTTGCAGCGGCATTATTAAAATACTGCACAACTCCGGGGATGAGTTTTAGAGAATTGTGCAGCGTTGAGACTGTAAATTGCAGCGAAAGTACATTTTACAGAAAACGAAGTGAGTTTTTCGTGATATTGGACAAACTCAAGGAAGAAAATTTTTATTCAGAACTGCCAAGAAAATACAGGGCAGTTGAGAAACATCATAGAGGTAAATGGACCTCGTAGTATTTTATTATTTTTGGAGTTAGCTTGTATATTTTTTTCGACTATTCGGGGGGAATATATGGGTTAATATAATATATTTTTTGTTTTTTGGCGTGTATGCTTTTTACTGAAAATCAGGGGGAGTATATGTGCCGTTACAGGAAGGTGCCGGCTATTCGGACAGTGTCAGTTGGTCGGATGTCTTCCTTGCCTTTGTAAATTATACCTGTTTGATTAAATTTAGGAGGACGCGCCTATGAACCGAAAAGAAGGTATTGATTACTTTCCGGTAAAATGCGCGGCTGATAATGCAATTGAACTTGTTACAGCAGAATGCGGGTTAAAGGCGCACGCCGTCATATATGCATTGCTTCAGGAGATATACGGAGTACATGGTTATTATTGTGAATGGCAGCGAGAGAGGGCTTTGTTAATTTCGTCACGAATGTTTGGCGGGGGTGACAAAGCGGTCAATCGTATAAATGAAATAGTGAACTGCTGTGCAAGGCGGGGTGTCTTTTCATTTGAACAGCTTGAACAAAATGGAATTTTAACTTCAAAAGAAATTCAGGAAAATTTTCTTTTCGCAACAAGGAGAAGAAAAGCTGTAAAAATGAAGAGAGCATACCTCTTAGTTAAAGTCGCCCTTTTATCAGATAATGTAATCATTTTGGATGAAAATGTAGACATTTTGGGAGAAAATGCTGACATTTTAAAACATAGTAAAAGTAATAGTAAAAATACTAACACTCTATCTATAGTGCCAACGCTTCAGGAGGTAAAAGATTATGTTGCTCAAAACAATCTTAAAATCAATCATGAAAAGTTTTTTGAATATTATGACCGAATCGATTGGAAAGACAAGTATGGCAGGAGAATCAACTGGAAGAGTGTAGCGGATTATTGGAATAAAACAGAGAGGGCAGACAAGAAGCCAACATATGCTGCAAGTTCCAATAATCAATATTCAGGGAAAAAGAAAAATCAGTTTAACTCGTTTAATCAAAGAAATATAAGTTCATCAGATATGAATGAGCTTGAACAGCGTTTGTTGCAACGTGGCTGATTTGTCGGAATCCGACAAGTAATAATTTTGACAGCAAAAAAGTTTTAAATGCACTTTTACATATAGCTGTAGGAAAATTAACATCACAAATAAAGCTGGGAGTGTGGTGCAGCTCCCGGAAAGGAGCAGGAATGAAACAGACAAAGAAAAAAAGTAAATGTATAGGATGTGGAAAGCAATTTACTGTTAATGCGAGAAATCAGCATTATTGTTCCGTCGAATGTCGTGAGTATGAGCGTAAAAAAAGACATGCACAGATGTATAAAAAAAGAAAAACACAGAAAAAGGCAAAAAGAATGGAGGAAAAGAAAAAAGAAAAGCATATGGGAGAGCTTGCAAACTTTAATGACAAAGCAAAGAAACTTGGACTTTCATATGGCCAGTATATGATTTTTTTACAGACGGAAAAGGATAGAGAGGAAAGAGCAAAAATAAGCTAAGACAAAGAAAATTGGAGGATGTTGATATGTTTAATAAATTGTTAATTAAGATTATAAAAAAGTTTGATTATGTGAAGAACTTGGAAATAAATGTGGAACAGCTCAAGGCGGTAGAAACAAGACTTCGTGAAGAAAAAGGGGATGCAGTGAGGGAAAAGAACCGATTAGCGTTGAAAGTGAAATATATGGAAAGTGTAGTAATTGATTTAATAGAAAATCTGCATATGATATTTACAGATGAACAGGGAAAGTTTATAAGCATTGATGAATCTGCACTTAAAGAAAACGAAAATAAACATGTTATGTGTGTTCACTCATTTCCGGTAAATCGTATTGTATTGCGGGTTAAGGAGGGGAATGCAGAATGATAGATGAAAAAATAGTAATAAAGGATATTGAGAACAGAATAGATACATTTGTAAAGCAGTACCCAAAGGAAAAGGATTGTAGGTCGGTGCAGGTGCAAAGAGAATTTATACATATACTTGAACTTGCGGCAAAGAAGCAGAAAGCGAAAGAACATGAACGTATGCTGAGTATAGAGAGTGAATTATTAGGTACGCTGAATGATATGAAAGATTCAAAAGAAGATTTTTGTGACAAGCAGAGCGGTAAATGTGAATTGTACGAAAGTTGTTTTAAATGTGCTGTTGCAGGAATAGTTGATGTAGTCAAAAGGCTGGAAGAGGAAGCAGAGTATTCGAGTGCAGATTTTGACGGATATGTAAAAGAGGCTGCACCATATTTGAATGCTGAGTATGATGATATTTTTTATGCTGGGCTAAAGCGGGCAATTATGGTTATTAGAGCGGCTTTTAGAGAGAAGATGCCGAGGATAATGGAATATGTAGTGACAAAATGAAGATAAGGGAGGATATATATGACAGCGAGTGAATCAATAAAGTTTATGAAATTATTTCGGGATGAATGGGATAAATATAGTAAAACGAGAAATGCAAAGGCTTTAGACATTGCGATACAGGCACTTGAAAAGCAGATACCAAAGAAACCTAAAAAAAATACAAATTCTAACATATATTTTTGCCCTGTGTGTGAAAGAAAAGTTGCTCATAATCACGCTCTTTATTGCTCAGGTTGCGGCCAGAAATTAGATTGGGGGGAAGAAAATGAGATTGATTAGTGATGAAGATTTAAAAGATAGGGCAAGTGAATATTGCCTATCGGAAGATGAGTTCAGAAGATTTTGCAAAATAATAGACGCAGAACCAACGGCTTGTGATGTGGATGATTTAAAAAAACTTGCAAACTGCAAGGAATTAGAGGAGGTTACTGGCATACCGCTGAAAGAACTTGCTGAAATTTTCAGTCAGCATATTCCAGATGCTTGTCAGCATCCAGAGAAAGCGTGTGTATTAACTGATGGTGATGTAGATAAGTGGAGAAAATATCAGCAGTTGGATAAACATGGCAGACTAATTAAATTGCCTTGCAAAGTGGGAGATACAGCTTATTGCATAGAAAATAAAGAAATATGGATTTGCATAGTGGAAAATATTTCTATGTCTAAAAATAATGGGACATGGATAGAAATAAGTTTTCCACCAGAAATGCCAGATATTTCTGCAATAGAATATAGTCCAAATGAAATAGGTGAAGTAGTTTTTTTTACAAAACCAGAAGCAGAAGCTAAATTAGAAGAATTGGGATGTTGTGAAGATGAAAAAGCAAGTGATGAAGAAAGATTTTATCAATGCTTGAATTGTTTATATATTAAAGATTGTAATTTAGATGAAAAAGCAGAAGATAAAAGGGGAATGTGTAAAAAGTATTTAAGTGCGGAAATGTGTGTTGGTAGATACAGAGAAAAATATTGTAACAAGTGCAAATCAAAAGAACAATGTCATGTTCCATGTGGAAGTGTAACAAGGTATATTTTTGAAATGTTAAAAAATTAAGAAAAGGCGGTTGAAAGACCGTCTTTTTATAATAAGTTATGTGTAAAAAATGTGTATTAAACTATTGACAAATGTGTAAAAAATGTGTATTATATATACATAAGGAGGTACAAAGATGAAGCAAAGAGAACTTGTAAAAAAACTCGAAAGTGCGGGATTTGAATTTGCAAGACATGGTGGAAATCATGACATCTACAAAAGAGGTGATGATGAAGAAAAAATTCCGAGGCATCGAGAAGTAAATGAAAGATTGGCAAAAGCAATATTGAAAAAATGGGGATTATAAAATCCCCTATCTCAATATATTACTATAGATATACATTTCAAATTTGGAGGTTGATTATATGAAAGTGACATATCCGGTTATTTTTACAGATGTTGATACAAATATTTTGATTGAAGTACCAGATTTGGGTATTTTGACAGAGTCAAATGAGGAAGGTAAACCAAAGGGAAGTATGGCAGATGCAATCACAATGGCAAGAGATGCTATTGGAATAAGCTGTATTGAAGCAGAAGATAATGGAAAAGTAGTGTTGCACCCATCTAAGATGACAGATATTGATGTTTCAAAAGGAACATTTAATGAAGATGGAACAAGTATCGTGTCTTTAGTTGATGTTGATTTAGCGACATATAGGAGAATGTTAGATAATAAGACGGTTCGTAGAAATGTAACATTACCAAACTGGTTAAATCAGGAAGCAGAAAAATCACATATCAATGTTTCTAAGGTGTTGCAGGAGGCATTGATGGCAAGATTAGGAGTATCAAGATAATAAAATAAATCGTCTGTCGGATTCCGACAAAATAATTTTTTAAAAAAGTTGGGAGGCAGGGACACCAATTCTGTGATATAATGCTAATATCGTAAAAATAGAAACAAAGGGAGAGAACGCAGGTTTTCTCTCTTTTTTAATGCTTGATTTAAGGAGGTGAGGAGGAGTGAATACGGTTGAACCAATTCGTGATATAAACACGGTGATGGATATTGCTGATTATCTAAAAAGCAAGAATGAAAGAGATTATGTAATGTTTATGTTTGGAATTTATACGGGACTTAGAATATCGGACATACTTAAGTTTCGTGTGCGAGATGTTAAAGGGAAAGATGCGATTTATCTTAGAGAAAAAAAGACAGGGAAAGAAAAACGGTTTCCACTTAATGCTGAACTAAAACCGATTATTGAAGATTACATATCTGACAAGAAAGATTATGAATATCTCTTTAAATCATGCAGGAGTGGTAATAAAGCAATAAGCAGACAGCAGGCATACAAAATACTGTCGGCAGCAGGTATGAAGTTCAACATTGATAAGGTGGGAACGCATACACTCAGAAAAACATTCGGGTATCATATGTACCAACAGACGCATGATGCAGTTACGATAAAAGAGATTTTAAATCATGCAGATATAAGTGTGACATTGAGATACATTGGTATCAATCAGGACAACAAGGACAAAGCGATAAAAGGTTTATCGTTTAGAAAGAGTGGAGAGCATAAGGCTCTCTATTGATGTTAAATCTAAAAATTGGCATAAGATTTATTTTTTCATGTGCTAGTTGTCATATTGTGGCTATGTAATCTTAGATGAATATTTTTTTCTGCACTTTAATGAAAGAATACAGTTTAAAAGAAGTTTACAAAATTACTAGATATGTCAACTATTTTGAAGAAAAACGGAAAATTGAAAAAAGCTAGGAAAATTGAAAATTTTTGTGAAAATTCCGCAGAAAAAATTTAGGTTCTGTGACGGGTCTGAAAAAAATTGAGGGTCATGTGAGCCCGAATCTTGGCTAGTTCTTTTTCAAAAAAGTTTTGCATTGCCGTTTCCGTTTTTTAAGAAAGGTGGTGGTAAGAATGGCAGATAGTGCAAAGGTCACGGATGTATCAGCGGTGACAGTGTCAGCAAAGGTGCTTGCAAATATAATAGGTGTCGGTGACAGGCAGGTGAGAAATCTTGCAGATGAGGGAATTCTTGTCAGAAATAGTCATGGACGATATTTGCTTGAGAAGTCTGTAAAAAATTATATTATGAATCTTAAAATATCAAAGGTCGGTGAAACAGTAACCAGCGACTTTGAAGATGGTGAACTTGATTTAAAACAGGAGCAGGCAAGACATGAGCATATAAAAAGCATGATTTCAGAAATTAAGCTGCAACTTATCAAAGGACAGGTTCATAAGTCTTATGATGTAGCAAATGTGATTACAGATATGTTTACTAAGTTCAGAAGCAAGATTTTGGCTATCCCGGCGGAGGTTGCTCCGTCAGTCGAGGGAAAGAGTAAAAGTGAGATTATGGAGGTTTTGCGTGATGAGCTTGAAAATGCTCTTAATGAGCTGGCAGACTATAATCCATCTGATTATTATCCGGATGAATATATAGAATTGTCAGAGGATGACCTTTTTAACGAGTCAGCAGGGAAAGCAGGTGAGGCAGATGAGGACTAAAAAGAAAAATGAAAAGGTAGCTTACCACACATTGCATTTTATATGTTCTCTTACAAAAGCTCTAAGACCTAAGGAAAAAATGTCGGTTTCCGACTGGGCGGACAAGCATATGGTTTTACCGGGTGGAAGTAATAAGGCTGGCAAATTTAGAAGTGATTCCGTTCCGTACCAAAAAGAAATAATGAATGCGATTACGGATTCTGCTGTAACGGAAGTTACTGTTATGTCGTCGGCACAGATAGGAAAGACAACAATAGTTCTATGCGGTATAGCATACTATATAGAACATGAGCCGAGCACACAGCTTTTGGTTCTTCCAACTTTAAGTCTTGGTGAAAAGTTCTCAAAAACAAGGCTTGCACCTATGATAAGAGATATTCCGGTGCTTCGTGATAAGATAGCACCTGCAAAGTCAAAGGACTCTGATAACACGATTCTTTTTAAACAGTACGCAGGCGGTTATATCGTCGTGTCGGGGGCAAATTCTTCGGCTTCGTTATCATCAATGCCTATCAGGGTTGTATGGATGGATGAGGTTGACCGCTTTCCGGCTAGTGCAGGCGGTGAGGGTGACCCTGTAACACTTGCTCAAAAGAGAGCAACAACATTCTGGAATAAAAAATATATTAAAACATCAACACCGACTACAGAAAATGGTCGTATCAATAAAGAATATTTAAAAGGTACGCAGGAGGAATGGTGTGTGCAGTGTCCTTGCTGTGGTATGTATCAGCCGTATTCGTTTAAGAGAGTGGATTTTAACATAGTCGGAATGAAATGCGAATACTGTGGGGAAGTGATTGAAGAAAAATATTGGAAAGAATCAGAGCATATGTGGATAGCTGCACATCCGGAAAGGAAAAATAAAAGAAGTTTTCACCTCAATGCAATGGCATCGCCGTGGGTGGCTTGGAGTGATATTATAGACGAGTTTCAGGGTGCAATGGATGAGTTTAAGACATATCACGATACAGAAAGGTTGCAGGCTTTTGTGAACACAACTCTTGGCGAAACATGGAAAGAGGATGAGGTCGCAGAAGAATCGACTACCGAAGATAAACTTCTGGAGCGTGCGGAGCATTACAAGGGTGAAATACCGGAGGGAGTTCTTTTGCTGACGGCAGCAGTAGATGTTCAGGATAACCGTTTTGAAGTTGAGGTGAAAGGCTGGGCGAGAGACTATGAAAGCTGGGGCATACATAAGACAGAGATTTATGGAAATCTTGAAACATCACAGGTATGGGATGAATTGGAGGAATATCTTGAAATAACTTTTCGTTTTGAAGATGGCAGGGAACTTAACATAGCTGCATTTGGCATTGATACAGGCGGTCATCATACAAACAGAGTATATAAGTGGATAAAGGCAATGAAGAAAAAAGGTAAGAAAGCATATGGAATTAAGGGATATGCCGGAAAGCCTGATATACCGCTTTTATATAAACGAAGTAAAGTTGAGATTAAGGAAAAGAGCAGAGATGGCAAGAGAGATATAGTTGTGGACTCAACAACAATATGGATACTTGGAGTTGATGCAGGTAAGGAAAATATAACAAATTGGCTGACGATTGAGGAAAAAGGTGAGGGATATTGTCACTTTCCGAATAATGTCGGAAAAGGTTATGACAGAGAGTATTACAAGGGACTTCTTTCAGAAAAAAAGATAAAAAAGAAAGTCAGAGGTGTTGTTAAAGATGTGTGGGTAAAGAAAAGTGGTGCCAGAAATGAACCGCTTGACCTGTTTAACTATAATCTTGCGGTATGTGAGCTTTTGCGTCCTGTGTGGAGTGATTTAGAACTAAAAATTTCAAAAGGAATAAATTATACAAAAGCGGTTAAAAAGGTTAGAAAACAGAGAAAAAGCACAAAAGGTCTGTCAATTTGAGAAAAATTTTTATAAAATTTCAAAAAGTTGGGAGGCAGGGACACCAATTCTGTGATATAATGCTAATATCGCAAGAGGTGAAGAAAGAGAAATATTGTTGATTTTGAGGAGAGAACGCAGGTTTTCTCTTTTTTTGTGTTCAATTTTATTTGGAGGGTTATTGTGGAAAAAAACAAAGAAAGAATTGCTTTTTTGAAGAAAAGGCTTGAAATGTATTATGAAGCAGAGGAAAAGATATTGCAGGGGCAGTCTTATACTATCGGTTCGAGAACATTAACAAGAACAAGCCTTGCGAATGTTCAGAGCAAAATTAAAGAACTTGAGAGTGAGATTTCTGCATTGGAGACAAGAGGAAATAGCAAAAGGCGAAGCGTCAGAGTTATTCCGCTCGGATAGGAGGTCATATGTTTGATAAGATGATGGCTGTTGTTAATCCGGGTGGTGTGGCAAAAAGAGCAGAGGCAAGGCTTAAAATAACTGAGACGAACATGAAAATTGATGCGGTCAAAATGAAACATACTATGTTGAATGATATTATTTCAGACGGCGGAAAAGATGTGACAAACAGCGGATATTCTCATGGAGCCGCATCAAGAAGGAGAAGCTGGGCGAAGAAATATCATTCAACGAGCTTATCTCCAAAGTCGGATATTGAGGAAAACAGAAAAATTTTAAGAGAGAGGTCGAGAGACCTTGCCATGAACGCTCCGCTTGCATCAGCGGCGATTGCGAGTACAAGAACAAATTGTGTCGGGGCAGGTCTTGTTCCGAAACCTAAAATTGATTATGAATTTTTAGGAATTTCAGAGGATGAAGCAAAGGAAATTCAAAGGCATATCAAGAAAGAATTTGCAATCTGGGCGGAAAGTACCATGTGCGACAATAACGACCAGAATAATTTTTACGAATTGCAACAGATAGCTTTTAATGATTGGCTGCGTAATGGTGAAGAGTTTGTTTTGATAAAATATGACAAGCCTACAGCGAATATGCCGTATCGGTTGCGAATAAAACTTGTAGAAGCTGACAGAGTATGTACTCCGGGAAGTGTTGATGGAGAATATGATGGGTTTGATAAAAAAACAGCAAACGGCAACACGATAATAAATGGTGTTGAGATTGATGAAAACGGCAAGGTTGTAGCTTATCATATATCATCACAGTTTCCAGGTGAGTATAATTCTGTGGAATCAAAATGGACAAGAGTTGTTAAGCGTGGTGATAAAACAGGAAATCCAAATATATTACATATATTCAACGGGGAGCGTGCCGACCAGTACAGGGGCGTTCCTTTTTTAGCACCTGTTGTTTCTACGATTAAGCAGCTTACAAGATACACCGAAGCTGAGATAATGGCAGCAGTCATAAATTCTATGTTTACTATCTTTATTCAGACGGAGAGTGGCGAGGATATGGGTGGATTTGCCGGAGAGGATGAGTATGACGATGGAGCAGAGACAGAAGATGACGAGGTCGAACTTGGTTATGGAAATGTCAATTTTCTAAAGACAGGTGAGAGTGTCAAGACTGTTGAATCATCACATCCAAACGCAAATTTTGATACATTTGCAACGGCAATGGCAACTCATGTTGGTGCCGCATTGGAGATAGCTCCGGAGGTGCTGCTTAAAAAGTTTTCTAATAACTTCTCAGCATCTAAAGGTGCAATGAATGAAACATGGAAAGCTTTTAGGATGCGCCGTACATGGTTTGTGAATGATTTCTGCAAGGAAATCTATGAACTTTGGTTTAATGAAGCCGTCAGTACAGGGCGTATAAATGCACCGGGGTATTTTGAAAATCTTCTTGTAAGAAAAGCATATCTCAACTGTACATGGAATGGGCCTGCACAGGGTCAGTTGGATCCGGGCAAGGAAGTCGTGGCTGCTGCAAAGAGGATTGAGGCAGGGCTTTCAACGCATGAGGATGAGTGTATTGCATTAAATGGCTCTGATTTTGAAGATAATGTCAGGGCATTAAAGAGTGAAAATGAGATGCTTGCTGATGCAAATAAAAATGAAAGTGAGGATGTAAAAGAGTGACGAAAATAAATGTCAAAGGTCCGATAGTATCAAATGACTCAGCGTGGCTTTACCGCTGGCTTGGGTGGGATGCCTGCTGTGTTAATGATATTAATACGGGACTTGAAAGTGCAAATGGTGATGATGTAGTAATTGAGGTTAATTCGCAGGGCGGTCTTTGCACAGCCGGATTTGAAATGTATTCGACTATTAAGCAGTATGAGGGAAATGTAGAAGTTCATGTTATAAATGCCTGCTCTGCCGCCACGTTTATCCTTTGTGCAGCGGATAAGGTGCTTATGTCAGATGCAGCGGTTGTAATGATACATAATACTCAAAGTTCTTGGGGTGGTGGTGATTACAGAGATGCACAGATGACTGCTGATATGTTAAGAGAGTTTAACGAGAGTGTGTTAAATGTCTATGAGAAAAAAACCGGAAAGAGCAGGGAAGAATTGCAGGCAATGATGGATAATGATACATTTATGTCCCCTCAGACTGCGATTGAAAATGGATTTGCTGACGGTATGCTTTTTGAGGATGAAAAGGACGATGAAAGCAGCCAGATGAATTTTATTGAGGCATCAAAGCAGATGGCTGTATATAACAGCACACTTCCGGTTATTTCAGATGAAAAAGCACATGAACTTATGCTTTTGTTAAACAGTGGAAAATTTCCGGAGAGAAAAGTACCTGATGATTTGAACAGCAATAAGGCGGATAATCCATCTGAAAATGCTGATACAAAAAATATAATTAACGAAAACAACGGAAAGGAGCAGAACATGACATTAGAGGAAATGTTAAAGGAGCATCCGGAGCTTAAAGCTGAGGTTGACGGATTAAAGGCTGAAGCTAAGGCAGAGGGTGAAAAAGAGGGAGCAGACAAAGAGAGAGGCAGGATTGAAAATCTTGACAAGATTGCGGCAAATGTATCTGCGGAAATGCTTAAAAATGCAAAGTACGGGGATGCTGATGCGAGGGTTGATGCGAGAGAACTTGCTTATCAGGCTATGATTGCGCAGAAACAGGAGGCGGCTGCATATATGCGTGATGCAATGGCTGATTCTAAGGAGTCGGGAGCTGCTGATGTAGGGGCGAGTTTGTCGGATTCCGACAAGGACCTGCAGGATGTTGAAAATATGGCAGCATATGTAAATGGCAGAAGAGGAGGCAAGAGATGAGATTAAACAGTAGTATAATACATTATAGTGACAAGCTGATTTATGATTCTTCACATGAGATTGATGCGGGAGTTTTTACAGTGACGCTTCCAACGGAATCAAAAGCAGCAGGAACAGTAAAAAGAGGTCAGATTATTTACTTTGATACGACCAAAAAAGAATATGTTCTGAAAAAGGGTGATGATGGTGTGGCAGCAGTTATTGCTGCAGAAGATACATCTTATGCAGAGGATGACACAGAGGTTGCAGTACAGTCATACATAAGTGGAACATTCAGGGAAAGTGAATGTATTTCTGACGGAAAACTTGAAGCGGATGATATTGACACATTACGCATCAGAAATATTTATCTCAAATAAAGGGGGAAAACAGAGTGATAAGAGAAACTTACAAACTTGTAAAAACAGTTAAAAAAATGTATCCGGTAGTACAGTTCTTAAAAGACAGATACTTCCCGGATGGACCTGTTTATTATTCAGAAAAGGCGTTAATCGAGTTCAAGAAAAAAGGACGAAAGATTGCGCCTTTTGTTATTCCACTTGTAAACGGAATAGTCATGGAAAAAGACGGTTACAGAACGGATATTGTAGATGCGCCGTATATTGCACCTAAAAGGGTTATTACAGCAAAGGAACTTGAGCAGAAAGCGTTTGGAGAGTCTCCTGAGTCAGGAAGAAGTCCTGAACAGCGTGAAAATGAACTTGAGTCGGAGTTTATTGACGATAATCGTATATCTATACTCAGAAGACATGAAAAGATGTGTGCAGATATTCTTTTGACGGGACAGGTTATAATGAAACATTATGCAACAGCGGAAGATGCCGCAAAGGGTGAAAATTATGATTTTAAATATCTCCGCTTTTATGAGGGTGAGTTTAAAAATAAATATAAATTCACAAAGAAGTTTAAGGACATGACAACAGCCGAAAAAATTCAGGAGTTTTACAAAATGGCTACAGTTCTTCGCAAGAGGGGTGTTAGAGCAACAGATATTGTTATGACATCTGATGTGTCAATGCTTCTTATGTCGGATAAGGACTTTTTAGAGTTCTATAACAAGGCAAAAGTAAATATCGGTGAAATCAATCCGACAGAACTTCCAGACGGTGTGGTATCAAATGGCAGCATCAATATAAACGGTGTAGTTATGACATTGTTTACATATGATGAAATCTATGAAGATTTAGATGGTGAGGAAAAAGCAATTCTTCCGGCAGGAACTATTGCTTTTTTACAGCCTAACATGGGAACTACAGTATATGCTCAGGTTACTTTCTATACAAAAGATGGATTTAAGTCATATGCAGAAAAGATTGTTCCACGCTTAGTTGGGGATGAAAAGTCAAACATGGCAGAGGTTCAGGCATTTTCAAGACCTGTTATGTATCCAAATGATATGGATGGTTGGCTTGTGGCAAATATTTATGATGAGACTGCATCTACTCAGACAGAAGCGGACAACAGCGTGGATACGCATGAGCCTCCGACAGCAGATGTGAGTACATTAAAGACAGAAGCTGAGATTACGGCAATGACAAAGAAAGCGGAGCTTATTGCGTATGCAACATCAATCGGACTCAGTGGTCTTGATAATTCAATGAAGCTTGATGAACTTCAGGACGCAATTCTTAACTATCAGGAAGAAATTTATGGTGAGTAGCAGGAGGTGACAGGGATATGATTGCAAATATATTATTAACTGTTGCTGATAAAACTTATAAACCGGGTGAAAGTATTGATAAACCGTTGAGTAAAATTGACAGAGAATTTTTGTTGTCGGGAAATTATATTTCTCTTGAAGATAAAGATGATGTAGGGTCTAAAAAGGCAGTTGAAATATCAAAAGATAAAAAGTCGGAATCCGACACATCAAAAAAAGATAGCAAGATTTTGAAAAATGGTTCAGAAAACAAAGTAATTGTTGATACAGAGGTTAAATAACATGGGTTTTGTGGAACAGGTATCAAAAGATATTGATGAAGTATTTTTTGATGAAGGCTTTTTCGGAAGTAAGCACAGTCTTGATAATAAGGAGATAACTGTAATCGTGGATGAGGACGCACTTGAGGAAATAAAAAAGAACTGGCGGGACGAGCTTGTAAAAAAGCCCGTCCTTCTTTATGTCAAAGAGTGTGACATAGAAAGAAAGCCGTCTGTCGGTTCAGTTATTGAGTACGACGGAAGACCTCACATAATACGGGAGATTTCAAAACAGGATGGTGTTTGGAAAATTTTAATGGGAAGGAGCGGAAATTGATGGGTTCAACATTTGTTGATATAACCACGAATGCTGATGAGGTGGAAAGAAAATTAGCGGAAATAACTGATAAGTCAAAGCTGGTTATGATGCGTGCTATGAATAGAACAGCAAGTGTGGTTAATACTTCTGTGAAAAAAGAAGTGTCAGCAAGATATTTTATTTCTCAGAAAAAAATATCAGAAACCTTGCATATTGAAAATGCAAGTACAAGTAATCTTACAGCATTAGTTGTTAGTCAGGGGTCAAAACTTGGGTTGGAGAAATTTAAAGTCAGTCCGCTTCGTCCTGTGAAACTTTCTAAGAAAGGAAAAAGGACACCGGGAGTTTACAAGGCAGCAATAAAAAAAGCAGGAGGATTAAAGCCTCTTACCGGAAAAAATATTCTCGGAAGAAAAAACAAACCATTTGTAGCGATAATGCCAAATGGTCATGAAGGTGTATTTATTAGGGAAACTTGGGATGCTTACCCTATAGATAGCATGATGGGACCGGCAGTGCCACAGCTTGCAGGTAAAAAAGAAGTTATGGAGGCTGTTACTAAAAAAGCAAATGAAACCTTGGAAAAGCGTATAGAACACGAACTTAGCAGGGTAATGCAGTGAGGTTAGTGTGAAAAATAAGCCTGATAGCTTATTTTCACACGCAAGATTTGTGTCAGTACATACTTGACACAAACTTGTTATGTGCAAAAAAATGCACAGAAAAGGGGATTTTATGACAGATTTACAGTTGTTAAATGACATTGTTGAATCACTTAGGGAGTTTGTAAAAAGTGATGCTATAACGATGAAACTCGGAAACGAGTATAAAGATTTAAAGGTATATCCACAGGATTTGCCTGAAAAATATGACGAGGATGACGAAGAACTTTGTAACTATGTTGTAGTAATGATAGCGGATGAAGATGTGGTGGATGATGAATGGCGTGTTGAAGTTCATTTTTCAATCAATATTGAAGATATGGATAATGATCATTCTGGATGGGTAAATGTTATGTATCTTATGAATGAGATATATAGGCATTTTATAAAAGTTGGAATTGTTGGCAGACATACAAGGATGGAAAGAAAGGCTCATAAGCGGTTTAATCCGAATGTATTATATCCTTATTTTGAGTCAGATTTGATTACATACTGGACATTGCCAACACCATGCGAAGAATTTGACGAGATGGAGGTAAGTATTTGATGATGCAGAAGATTTATATCGGTCCTACTATTCCGGGAGTGGTGACAAATGGGACTATTTTTAAGGACAAACTTCCGGAGCATATTGAGAAAAAGGCAGAAGAAAACAAAAACATTGCAAGGCTTATCATACCGATAGGTGATGTGCTGGAGGCTAAAAAGAGACTTAATATTGAGGGCTCAGTGGAGTATGCAGCATATAAGAACTTGCAGAGCAGGAAAGGAGTAAACAATGAGTACATATAAACATGGTATTGCGACTAAGTCAAGTGGTGCTGTTGGAATAACTCAGAGTAAAACAACATATTCAGCACAGGTTATTATCGGAACTTTGCCGATAAATACACTCAAAAATCCAAAGGATGCAGTAAACTCAATAATTCTACTTGAAAATTCCGAAGACATGGATAATCTTGTGGGTAAAACTAATGAAATTGAAAAGTACACAGCAATGCAGGGTGTGTATGCTTCACTCAAAGTACACAAGGTTGCTCCGGTTGTTGTTATCAATGTTCTTGACCCTGATAAAAGTCAGCATACACAGGCTGTTGTCGGAAAAGAATATGATGTAGTAAATAAGATGGTGGTTATAGAAGATACGGGTGTGCTGCTTGATAAAGTTGTGGTGTCTGAAAATGAAACAACTTATAAGGCAGATGATGATTATGTTGCGTCGATTAACTCAGAGGGTTATCTGGTTATTGCTTTGACGAATGACGGAGCTGCTTCATCGCTGCAGAAACTTAATATAAGTTATGTAAAACTTAATCCTGACGGAGTTACGGCAGAAGATATAATCGGAGGCATTGATGAAAAAGGTGTAAGAAGTGGCATTGAGCTTCTCGATGAGGTGTTTATTAACACAGGAGTTATTCCTGCTATTGTTACTGCACCTGTTTTCAGTAAGCAAAAGGAAGTGGCAGCAGCACTTGAAGCAAAGGTACGGCTTATTGGAAGTCTGCACAATGCAAAGGCATATGTTGATATTGACAGTTCAGAAAGTGGTGCAGTCAGTGTATTTAATGTTGCCAAAGTTAAAGAAAAGAATGTTCCTCAGAGTGAACTTATTGATGCCTGCTGGCCTATGGTAAATAAAAATGGAAATATGCTTGCATTTTCAAGTTTTGCTGCGGCACTTGCACAGGCTGTAGCTGCTGAAAACGGAGATATTCCTGACGGTATCGACAATAGGGAACTTCTTGTTGATGGTGTTTGTACGGAAGACGGGACTCCGGTGAAAGTGATACAGGGTGACGCAAACTCATATCTTAATGCTAATGGAATTATTACGGCAATAAGACTGCCTGAGTGGAAAGCGTGGGGAAATAATACTGCAATGTATCCGGCATCAAAAGACCCGACAAAAAGATGGTCGAAATGTGTTATGATGCTTAATTATCTCCAGAACCGTTTTAAAACGGAATATCTTTCAAAGGTCGGAAGAAATGCTAAAGTTAAGTTTATCAAGGGAATAGTTGATGAGTATAATGCCAGTCTTAATGCTCTTGTTCCGGATTATCTTGCAGGCGGTGAGATTATTTTTGATACCGCAAAAAATCCGCCATCGAGTATGCTTGAAGGTCATTATATATTCTCGACGAGGTATGCTGATTATACTCCGGCGGAGTACATTGAAAATGACTTTGTATATGATGCCCAGATTCTTACAGATACTATGGAAGGAGGCGATGAGTAATGTCAGAAATTTATGACAAGACTAATATTTTTAAGGCATATTACGGTCAGGTAAGTGAAGATGCAAGACTTGCAGGTGTGACTGATGAAGTGACTTTGCCAAACTTTGAAAATGTTTCAGAAACACTTAATCTTGCTGGAACGGTAGGTGAGATTGACAGCCCGTCAGCAGGTCAGTATAAGAGTGCTACGATTGACATCCCATTTACACAGGTGTCAAAAGAAGCTTTTGGAATTATGTGTGATGACAGCACATCGATTATTCTTAAAAGCGTACAGGAAATCTTTAATACAGAGACATTGAAAAAGATACATATTGTTAGGACGATAACTATCAAGGGAATGACTAAAGGTCACGATTATGGCAAGCTGAAAAAGGGTGGATATGGCAATCCGACTATCAAAAAGGAAGTCATATATTACAAAGATCAGGTTGGCGAAGATGTTATTGAGGAAATTGACAAGTTCAACGGCAAGGCTGTTATAAATGGCGAAGATGTGCTTGGTAATGTTGCCAGCCTTATTTAGTTAAAATCTGACAGCAGCTTATAATAAATAGTTAATCAAAAATCAGAGAAGATACATTGAAAAGTAGATGTATCTTCTCTTTTGATGTAATGAATGGAGGAATATTATGGATGTAAAAGAAGAAAATTTGGACGAATTGCTTGAAAAGGCAGAACTTGAGGCGGCAGGTGATGAGGTTGTGAGCAGCGGAAGAAATTTGTCGGATTCCGACAATGAGAATGAAGAAAAGGAAAATCCATATCTTGTTGAATTTTCAAGGGAGTATGACTGGCTGAATGATAAGGGGGAGATGGAAAAGATTTCTTCACTTGATCTGTCAGGTCTTGTAGATCTTACTACGATTGATGGAGAATATTTTGACAGACTTCTTATCAAGATAGGTCACAGACCTCAAAATAAATTTACGGACTTCACATATTGCAAGTATGTGGCAATGCATGTTACAAATCGTCCGGCAGAGTTCTTTAATATGCTTGGAATAAGAGACATGATGATAGTTATTGCACTTATAAACCATTTTTTTATGTACGGGCAGGGCTTAGTGATGACTGGGCAGTAATGCTTTCCAAAACGGCAATGCGTCTGGCTCTTGCCACAAACAGCGGCATTGAGTATATCAAAAAGGTGCCGGTGATTGACTTTTTAAGGATATATGAGGACTTGCTTGAAATAGTCAGAGGGGAGGAATAATGGCTAAAAACAGATCACAATACAGTCTTGAGATTTTGCTTGGTGCAAAAAAAGCATCAAGCTTTCAGAGTGGAATCAATGGAGCTAAAAATGAACTAGAGGGGATGAGTTCTACAGCAAAAAAAGTGGCAGGTCTTATTGCTACGGCTTTTGGAGCAATAAAGATAAAAGATTTTGTCAAAGAATCAGTTGATACTTTTTCTGATTATGAACAGTCACTTGCCAATACTGCAGCTATTGCAAATGCCACACAGACTGAGCAGGAGCAGCTTAATGAAGCGGCAAGAGAAGCGGGAAAAGCTACAACTAAGACAGCACAGGAAAGTGCCGACGCACTTGGATATATGGCACTCGCAGGATGGAATGTAAAAGAGTCTACATCAGCATTGCAGCCTGTTCTAAAACTTAGTGCGGCATCGAATATGGATCTTGCTACTTGTTCCGACCTTGTTACTGACTCAATGAGTGCTTTAAAATTGCAAGTCAAAGATTTACCCGAATATCTTGATATGGTTACAAAGGCACAAAATTCCTCAAACATGAACTCACAGCAGATGATGGAGGCATATATAAAAGCCGGAGGTGCAGCGAGAACATTAGGAGTAAGTGCAAAGGACACAGGTGTTGCACTCGGTATTCTTGCCAACAATGGTACAAAGGGTGCTGAGGGCGGAACTGCTCTTAATGCAATGCTCACACGAATTGGAAGTAACAAGAGTGCACTTACCATGATGAAATCGTTGGGAATATCAATTTTTGATTCACAGGGCAAATTTGTAGGTCTTGAGGAGGCTTTGAAACATATCAATGCAGGAGTAAGTAAACTAAGTACGGAAGACCAGGCAAAGGCACTTAAAGAGATTGCCGGAACAAATTATTACTCAAAAATGGCTTACCTTTTAGATGGAGTAAAAGAGGGAGCAAACGGCGCAAAGAGTGCTTGGGATGATCTTGATAAGAAACTTAAGAATTCAGATGGTTCACTTGAAGATATGTATAACAAACAGACAAATACTCTTTCTGCAACAAGAGAGATTATGAACTCTGCACTTGATGACCTCAAGATTTCATTTGCGGACTCTTTTGACGGTGAGCTTGCGGATGGCATTAAAAAGCTGACTGAGTTCATAAATGAAACATCTGAAAATATATCGGACTTTGCAGATACGCATCAGGTAGAGATACATAATGTGTTTGAAACATTTTATGAGGACATTGAGAAAGCGGCGGACTTTGTAGGGGATGTCGGTGGATTTGTAGTTGACAATTTCGATGCAATAGCCTCGGGAGTTGAGGCGATAGGTATTGCACTTATCACATACAAAGTGGTTTCAGGAATTTCATCGCTGGCAGCTTCTATAGCTGCTCTTGGCTCAGGACCTATTGGATGGGTAGGGGTTGGCTGTGCAGCGGCGGCTACAGCAATCATAGGAATTGGCATTTATGCAAATAAAACAAAACAGAAATTAGCTGAGGCAAATCTTGAACAACATTTCGGAAGTATTTCTTTATCGCTGGATACTTTAGATGAAATTGCACAGCAGATTGTTGGAAAGAAGAAATTGACGCAGGTATCAGAGATGCTTGAGTCAATAGGAAAAACTGACGATGCAATATCTGCTATGAGTAAGAGCTTTAAATCGGTTAGTGAGATAAGCTGGAAAGTAAAAGAAGGATTTAAAATTGATAAGGACGATGTTGATAAGTACAAATCTTCGGTAGAGGAATATGTTAAATCGGCTAAAGAAGCTGTTGAGAGTAAGGGATATACAGTTTCAATAGCAACAAGACTTTTACTTGGAAATAATTCAAAAGTTGGAAAAGAAAATAATGAATTTTATGCAGGACTTGATTCTAAACTAAATTCACTGCAAAAAAAACTAAATAAGAAACTTAATGATGCGGTAAAAAATGGAATTGATGTTGATACGGATTCGGCGGTTCAGAAACTCTTGGGGCAGATTGATGACATAACCAGTGCTGTAACTAATGCAGAAAATGAAGCACAGCTTCAGACAATAAACTTAAAATACTCCGGAAAAGATTTGACTGCACAAGATTTCAAACAATTGACAAAAGATGTAAAGGACTATGAAAAAAAGGCAATGTCAGGGTATCAGGAAGCATACACAACTTCAATGACAAATCTTAATGCAAGAAGAAATACCGGAGATTTATCCCAAAAACAGTATGCATCTGAAAAAAAGAAAATAGAGTCTGCGTATTATAAGCAACAGCAGAATACATTAGCAAGTGGTTCAAAATACATAATGAATTCTATACAAGACGCTTATCCTCAGGTAAAAGGTGTAATGAAACGATTGCAAATGAATTTGAAAAGAGGATTTAAAGAAGCTGCAGAACAAGGACTTTCTGCAAATGAGCTTGAAGCAACTATGAATGAAGTTGTTGATAATGCACTATCGAGTGCAGATCTGGGAAAAGATTCAGATGCAATAATTTCACTGTTTAAAAATGGACTTGGAGATATTTGGACACAGATGGATGATCTACAGGAGCAGATGAAGCAAAAAGGTGTGAAAACAACAAACTCATTTGCAAGTGGGATGACGGATATTGAAGCATTGTCGGCTATAACAGGTTCAAGTCAGGACGCTATGGCTCTTTTAGGAAAAGATATTAATGAAAATGATGAATGGGCAACGATTGTAAATGCGTGTAAACAAAATGGTGCCAATATTCCGGAAGAAATAGCAAATGGTATAGATGAAAACTCAACAACTGTGAATGATGCTGCAACAAGATTAATGGATAAATTAAAAAATTCATTTACAAATAAAGGGATCAATACCGTGATTTCTTTAGATATGGTTACTGAACCTGTTAATAATGGCAGTAAAGTTACATACAATACCCCTATCGGTCCAACACAGCAGAAAAAAAGCAGTAGTGGTGGAAATAGCAAAAAAACTACAGTCAAAGGAAAGAAAAATGCCAAAGGTGGAATATATAACAATCCGATAATCTCACTGCTTGCTGAAAAGGATAGTGAAGCTGTCATTCCGTTAAACAACAGTCCACGTTCAAAGGCTCTTTATCAGCGTACAGGTGAGCTGTTAGGAATGTCGTTTACGGACGATAACACATCTTATAAACAGAGAAGAGATGTGCGGTTATACAATGCCGTTAAGAGAAGTCCAAGTATGGGTGGTGAAAAAATAAATATAACTTATTCACCTACTATTCAGGTCAATGGTAATGCAGATGAAAAGACGCTGACAAAAGTAGTGAAGATGAGTCAGGCAGAATTTGCGAAAATGATGCAGAAATATATGCAGTTAAATAAGCGTGTGAAATTCAGTTAGGGGGCGAGATAAAAACATGATGGGCGGCTTTACTTACACAACCAAACAGGGAGATATGTGGGATTATATTGCGTGGAGAGTTTATGGTGATGAGTCTTTGGTATATTTACTTTATCGTGAAAATCCCAAGTATCTTGATACATTTATTTTTGATGAGGGTGTGAAGCTGTATTGTCCGGAGGTTGAAGTCATAAATGAAGATCAGGACGAAGATGCTCCTGAATGGCAGGAGGACGAAGATGATGAGGATGCAGAAGAAGATGCTTTAGACGGTGTATCTGATGAAGGAGATGAAGACGAAGAAGATGAAAGCTAGAAATGCCTATGTAAGGCTTAGATATAAAGGCGGCGGAACAATGGATATAACAGAAGAAAGCAGCGGTTGTACTATTGTAGATTGTGCTTCAGGGGAAGCTGACACAATATCCGTAAGCCTGTTTAATAAGAGTGGAAAATGGTTTAAGAAAAATTATTTTCCAAAGTCATCAGATTATATAAGGGCAACAATAGTCGTTGATAAATGGAAAAATGATAGTGAACATCGGGAAGTTTATCAGGGGAAATTTGTTGCAGATCAATTTGCAGCATCAGGATTTCCGGCTACGGTTGATTTGGAGGGAATGAGTATTCCGCTTCATACAGGATTTAATGTCACTCAGAGAAGCAAGACATACAAGAAAACCTCTCTGAAAAGCATTTTGCAGATTATAGCAAAAAGGGCGTGCATAAAGTTAGTTTTTGAAGCGTCAAATCATAAGGTTGATGAGGTCAGTCAGGATGGAAATACTGATTTGGAATTTGCCTTTTCAATATGCAGCGATTATGGATGCTGCATGAAACTTTGCAACGGAAAAATGATTATATATGACCAGACGGCATACGAGAGAAAAGCAAGTCGATTTACATTGAATAAGTCGGATCTTGGGGATGACAGTACATATAATTTTACAAGAAGTGTATCAAAGGTTTATGACAGTGTTAAGTTCCAGTATCAGAATAAAAAAGGAAAAAATATAACATACAATTATAATATTCCGGGGAGAACCGGGAGGAGGACATTGTTTATATCATCTTCGGCAGACAGCCATGCAGATGCAGAGAAAAAGGCAAAAGCACAGCTTGCATCAACTTTAAGAGAGGCAATAACAGCATCGTTTACAGTTATGGGAGACCCTAAATATCGTGCGTGCAGGGTGTTTAGGGTAACCGACTTTGGAAAGTTTAACGGCAGATATTTTATTGACAAGGTTACGCACAGTTTTTCAGATGAAGGTTATACAAGCACTATAGAATGTCATAAATGTGTAACCAATATTAGATAAAAGTGTTAGCTCGGAGGTGATAGTTTGGATTCGATAAGAGTTGGAAGAATATCTTCTATCGACTATAAAAAAGGATGTGCGGATGTTTATTTTGAGGATGAGGAGAATGTAATATATTCAGAACTGCCATTTTTGGCATTTGAATATAATATGCCAAAAGTCAATGATTTAGTGCTTGTAGTGGCTCAGAAATATGCTCAGAAGAAAACAGGGTTTATATTAGGACCTTATTATAATGATGAAAATAAGCCGGAGTTTACAGGTAAAGGATTTTTTAAAAGGCTTTCTGACACGGCATATATAAAATATGATGCACAAAAGGATGAGATTGAGATTGCTGCCGGAAAAGTAGTCTTAAAAAATCTTAATGCAGATTAGAAAGGAGAAAAAATGGGACAAGTCGGGCATTTTGGTGGAATAAAGTTTTATTCAAAGATGAGTAAACCTATTTTGAAGAAAACAGTTAAAGGTAATTATCTGGAACTTCCATATAGCGGTGGAAAAGTAGAAGCATTGTCTTTTTCTGATGCGACATGGAGTTCATCAATAAATATTGCAGAGCACAAAAGACACGGAAAGAAGCCGCTGCTTGAATTTACATCAAGAAATGCAGATGATTTTACGATGACAATATATCTGTGGGCTCAGCTTGGTGTATCACCGTGGAAAATGCTTAATAAATTGCGAAGTTATACGCTTGAAGCAAAAGTGTATCCACTGTATCTTGGTGGCAGAAAGGCAGGGCATAATAAATGGATTATAAGCAGTGTGTCAAATGAACTGAAAACATTTTATAAAAATGGAAAACCAATTTTAATTGTTGCTAATGTAACTTTTAAGGAATATTTATCAGTAAAAGAGAAAAAGAAGTCAAAGCACAAAAGAGTGGCTGTTAAAAATAAAAAAAGGAAGAAGAAAGTAGCGAAAACGAGCAGCAATAAAAAACAGAATACAAACAGTTCAAAAAGTAAAAAAGCGAGCAGCAGTAAGTCTAAAAAGAAGCGTGTCAGCAGTAAAAAGAGTGGTGGATATATTACATATACATTAAAGAAAACCGACACACTTTGGAATCTTGCAAAGAAATATTACGGTTCAGGTGACAAATACAAGAAGATTTATAATGCGAACAAAAGTCTGCAGCAAGGCCATAAGTTAAAACCCGGTTCAACTATTAGAATACCAAAAAAATAGGGAGGTGATGTGCATTGAATGTTATTTACACGGGAGACAGGGCAGATGCACCAGATATAGTTGGCTGCGTGGGGAATATTATATCAAGTATAAAAGGAAGTATTCCATATGCAAGGGATATGGGGATAGATGATAGCGTTGTCAGTTCTCCGGAAAATTCTATCGAGGGAATTTATATGGCAGAAGTCGAAGATCAAATATCCTTTTGGGATGAAAGGGTGCTTGTGGATGAAATAAGTTTATCAAGAAAAAATGCAAGATTAGATTCGGAGGTGACATTAAAAGATGGCGAGTAACTTGGATGCGTTGCAAAATTTGCCTGAAATTGATTTTTTGAGCGATCTTAATATCACGCAGGAAACAATAGCGGAGGAGATGCTTGAAGATTATCAGAGCAAATATGAAGAACTGACAGGAAAAGAAATAACATTATATCCTGCCAATACTGAAAGATTGAAAATGCAAATTGTAGCTGGAGAAATTTATCAGATATATGAGTATATTTCTTATTTATTTAGTCAGAATTTTATACAGTACATGGATAGGGAAGTGTTGGAAAACTGGGGGGCTACGCTTGGATATGCTGAGACAAACATAAAAGCGGCAACTTGTATATTACAGTTTAGTGTTAATGATGTGCTTGATTTTGATGTTGAAATACCTGCCGGTACAAGGGCCACTGCCGGTGATGATGTTTATTTTGCTACTGATGAAAGCTGCATATTACAAGCGGGAGAATCCTTTGTAGAAGTGTCTGCGACTTGCACAGAAGAAGGAACGGTCGGAAATGATTATGTGGCAGGTCAGATAAATGTACTTGCAGATTTGGTCTTAAATATATCCGGTGTTGAAAATTGTACGAAATCATCGGGCGGTCAGGATGAATATGACGATGAAACGCTGCGTGAAAATATTTTTATGTTTCCATCTACTTATTCAACTGCGGGTCCTAATGCTGCATATGAGTTTTTTGTAAAGGCTTATAGTACAGATATAGTTTCTGTTAATGTGGTTCAAAATAATGAAACAGCAGAGGTTGACATTTATATTATGCTTGCCGATGGAAAAATACCGGATGAGAAATATTGTAAAGCCGTTGCTGATTATATTGCAGGACTTGAGAATACCCCGGCGGATGACAAGATATATGTTAAAACTCCTGAAGTTATAAGATATAAAATTTTAGGAAAATATTATATATCTGAATCAAATAGGGAAAATGAAACAATCATTAAAGAGTCTGTTATAGAAGCAGCACAGTATTTTGTATCAGAATGTCATGAAAATATAGGAGCAGACATTGTCCCGGATAAACTCATTGAGGTAGCAAGAGTCGCAGGAGCAAAAAGACTTGAGATCACAAGCCCGGTGTTTACAAAGGTGACGGAAACAGAGATTGCCATATGCGATAGTGTAGAGCTTGTTTATGGCGGATTGGAGGATGATTAAAATTTGGAAAAACTTGGTGAAACAGGGACTACATTTTTGTCAATGCCTCCTGCTTTTCAAAATATTGAAGATAAGTGCTTCGGTTATGCGGTAGACAGGCAGTTAGCGAAAGTTATGGAAAAAACAAAAAGCGTAGCAGTTTGGGCGGATATGGATAGCGTGGATGCAAGATATTATGGATATATGGCGGCAATGCTTCGCTCACCATATTTTTTAAGCAGTTTGTCGGAATCCGACAAACTCAAAACAATAAAAACAACATTAAAGTCACATTCATATGCAGGAACGGTAAAAGGAATAAAAGAATTATTGCAAACAGTCTTTCCAGGGGCAGAGTTTGTGCCGTGGTATGAATATGAGGAAACGGGAAAACCGTTTCATTTTAAGATAGTAACAGATACATCACCGACGGAGGAGCTTGTGAAAAGATTTGCAGATATTCTTAAGTATGTAAAGCCACAGCGTTCGATAATAGATGGAATGGAAACAAGAACACATATATTTGATTTACAAAGCTTTATATCTACAGGTGAGTGGCATAGTGAGAGATTGGAGGAAATATAGTGACAAATTTTACAAAAACAAGACTGACCGATAAGGGACTTGCACTGCTTGCAAAAACAGGAGTTTCAGTAACAGTCACGAAAGTAAAAACCGGAAATGGTGAATATCAGACAGATGCAGATATAGGTGCTATGACTGAATTAAAATCTGAAAAGCAGGAATTTCAGATAACCAGCACACAGAAGAAAACAGACACAACATATGCAATCAAATTTGTTATGTCTAATAAAGAATTAGCAGAAGATTATCTTTTCACGGAAATTGGTATATATGCGTCAGATCCTGACGAGGGAGAGATATTATATGCTGTTTGTTATGCAGAAAATAAAGACGCAGATATGATAAGAAAATATAGTGGACTGTATGAGTTCAAAGCTATTATTGTATTAAACATTCAGGTGAACGCTGGTGGAGTGGTTAAGGTTGTAGAACAAGGACTGTATGCACTTGCGGAAGATTTGGAGGAGTTAAGAGAGGAGGTGGGTGACAAGGTAGATAAAGAGGAAGGAAAGGGACTGTCACATAACGATTTTACAGATGCGGATAAAAAGAAGCTGGATTGGATAGAAGCTGGAGCGAATAAAACAGTGATAGACAGTGAACTAAATTCATATAGTTCAAATCCTGTGCAAAATCAAGTAGTTTATGAAGAAATGTTAAAAAGAATGGCACAAAAATGGGTTGGAAGTCATCTTTATACATTGTATGGAATAGTAGCACCGTCAACAGTTAATGGGGCTAATACGGGTTCTCATTATCTTGATGTGAAAACAGGTAACACTTATATTATGACAAGATATACAGATAGAGGTGCACAGGCATGGACTAATACAGGGACTTTACAAAGTGTTGAAGAAATATTGAATTCTAAATTCGATAAATCAAATATAGCAAACAACCTTGTTACGACTGAAGAGGGATATGTGGCAGATGCCAGACAGTTAAATGAAAGTATAAAGGGAAGTTTTGCTGAGAAAATAATTAATAAATTATCTTACATTAGTTCTAGAATTAAAAGTAGTACGATTTATGAAAAATTGACAAAGACTATTTCAAGTACGGAAGAGGTTGCATATGCGTTTAATAATCCGGGAATATACTACTTTAATTGTCATTGTATTGCATATGGTACATCATCAGCTTGTTTATTGTTAGTAAGCGGTTCTGGAAGTGTAGAAGAAGCAGGCATTATTATTTTAGGTAAAATTGAAAAGACGATAACATTTGCTGTTGAGTCTTCTTTTTTAGCAAATGGGACGCAAGTAGTTTATGTGCCTAGATTAAAATTAAACATACCATCAGGAGCCAGGGGAGAATATACGAAATCATTATATCAAATTATATAGAATAATTTTTAGGAGGAATAAAAACATTATGAAAATCAAATTAAAAGACAACACAGAACTTACCGTTACCGAAAGCAGCACAGCAACAAAAATCACAGCAGATTTTTCTTCTGCTGAAGATATTGAAAACTTCCGCAAGAAACTGACTGACGAAAATCTGTCAGCATTTAGGTACATAAAAGACGATACTGGCGAAATCATAGGCGAGTACAAAAATTATACTTTTGAAACAGTGTCATATCTGTATTCGGAGGAAAAGAGTGTTTTTGAAGCGTCATTTAACATCCGTCAGCTCAGCAATATAGAGGTGAGACTTGCGGCAGTCGAAGCAGGGCAGACTACTCAGAATGATGCCATTGCCGAGATGTCAGAGGTTATTTATAGTGAATAGAAAGGGGGTGGACGAGATGGCGAAATTTTGGTCTGAGAGAATTGCATACGATTTAAATCGCATTGACGAAGTTCCGGCAAAGTTAAAGGAAAAAGTAAAAAAATATATCGAACAACATACGGAAGCTTAGGCTTCTTTTTTTAATGCCTAAAGGCAGGAAAGGAGACACAAATGGCAGCATACGCAATAGAAATAATAATAGCAGTTATTTCAATGCTCGGCACAGCGAGTGGAGCATATTTTGCAAATAAAAAATCAACGGTTCTTGTAGCATATCGCTTGGAGCAGTTGGAGAAAAAGCAGGATGTACATAATCAGGTAATCGACCGGGTTTATGAGCTTGAAAAATCCGTAGCTTTAAATTCGGAAGATATAAAAATGGCAAATCATAGAATAGAAGATTTAGAAAAGAAATAAGGAGGTTTTTATTTATGTTTAAAAATTGTGTGTTGAAGGTAAGTGTTGATACTCAGAAATGGGTGAAATCTGCGACAGTCAGAGCGATTAAAACAATGGCTCAGACTGCAGTTTCTGTAATCGCAGTTGGAAGTACAGTGGCAAATGTTGATTGGAAACTGGCAGCATCTTCGGCAGTAGTAGCCGGAGTTGTAAGTATTCTGACATCAGTTGCAGGACTTCCGGAAGTAAAGTGTGAGGAATAGAATAAATAAGAATGTAAAGTACATGGAAAGTGAGGAAAAAATAATATGGCAAAAATAAAAGCAGTAACAGTACACGGAGGACACAACCCACAGGGTAAAATAGCTTGTGGAGCATCTGACTATATAGACGAGAGCAGAGAGGACAGAATTATTACCAAAAAGGTAATAAGACTTTTGAAAAAGAATCGTATCAAGGCATATAATTGTACCGTGAACAACGGAACAAGCCAGACGGATGTGCTCAGGAAGATTTGTACCAAGTGCAATTCAAAGACGAGAGATATTGACATCTCAATTCATTTCAACTCAGCAGCTCATCAGAAAGTAACTGATAGAAAAACGACGGGGACTGAGGTCTGGGTGAGAGATACCTCCGGTATCAAAGGAGATTTGTCAAAGAGAATATGCAACCAGCTTTCAAAAGTAGGTTTTAAGAACCGTGGTGTAAAGACAACATCGGGATTATGGGTTTTAAATAAGACTGCAAAACCTGCCTTGCTCATTGAGGTGTGTTTTGTATCGGATCCGGACGATGCTAAACTTTACAAGAAGAACAGAGATGCCGTAGCAAAAGCTATAGTGCAGGCGATTCTTAATTATAATAGTGTTTATTAGAAAAGTTAAAGACAAAATTAAAAAATAATGTTATACTTCTTTGTAAGGAAGTATAACATTAATAAATTGAAATAGGTATTCTTTTTGATTTTTTTGAAGAAATATATTTTTCATAAATGATATTTATTTTAGCAAAAAAAGGAGAAGATAAATATGAATGACGAAGGACAATATAGATATACAAATGGTTCATTAATTAATTCTGACATACATTCGGACAGAACAGTTGCAGTTGCTAATCATGAGATGATTCATAATCAATTGTATGCGAAAACTACATATGGACAAATGATTTTAATGTTAGAAAAAAATTCATTGTTTGATAAGAAAAGCAAAGAATTTCAAGAGATTTTATTTGATTTTGTAAATAGAATGCAGGAAAGGACTGCTGTTAATATAGAGAATATGCAAGTTTATGCTTCAGAAGGAATGGAAAAGTATTATGAAACGATTAATGAATTAAAAAATAAAAATACAGCATATTACAATTATTTTAGAAAGTTATGTTGTATTAATGGAAAAATAAAAACAAAATATGATGCTGAAAGTTGTATAAAATTATTATATGGAATAGCAATAATTGCATTAAATGTAAATTTGGAACTAATTCCATTAGACAAGTTTTCAGATTCAGAGTCACTCAAAAAATACATTAATAATCCAAAATATAATTCTTTAGTATCTCCAAATAAAAGATTTGATATTTTAATTAATATATTATTTAGAAATAATGATAATAACAGCGATATAGAAAGCGTTATAAAAGGTGGTATAGATATAGATAAAATTAATGACTATTCTTATATTCACGAAATGGCATTTAAAAATGTCTCAAAAATGCTGAGTAAGTCGCAAATGAGTGAAAGGTTAATAGAAAGGTTAAAAACAGTAGGTATAAGGGAAATTGCTATGAAAGCTGGGTATGAGTATTTAGCAATTAAGCCTGCAAAAATTAATGAAAGGAAAGTTTTTTCTATTAAATCTGTAAAGAGTGAGGAAGACTTGTTATACTTATTAAATGCGCAAGCTGACAAGATTTTATTTGTACAAAATAGTTTAGGTGGATTTGAGGATATATTTGTAATAAGTTGTTATGTAAAAGATTTGGGAAAATATATAAGGTATAATTATTTTACACGTAATAAGGAGAGTTTCTTTCGTATATTATCAAAGTTTGAGTGTAAATTTATTTTTTATAAGACAAAGCTTATAAAAAATTATGGAAAGTCAATTAGAAAAATGGTCAAAAAATTGCCAGTTTATTTATATGAAGAATCACCTGTTTTGTATACAGTGTCATTTATAAAAGAGTTTTATTATGGAGCAAAATTTACATTTATACACAATAAAAACCATATTATTTTTATTGTAGGTAAGAGAAGTATGGTTTTATATGCAGATATTATAGGAGAGGCCAAAGATGTTTTAAAAAAAGAATTATGTGATAGTGGTTTAGAATATGTAATGGATGGTAATGAGATATTTGATATTAATGAAGTGATTAAATTAGACGATATTTGCAATGATTTTAGTGTGATTAATATAGATGAAGTTGATCGTCGTTAAATGCATTTTAAAATATTATGAGTCCTCGACTACAGACCACCGTATTGACTCATTATTACCATTGCAGCTTTTGGGTCGCACCTTGTTATATTGACAGGGTATTGCAATCGCTTTTCATAATTAAACATAAACTCCTCATTTCTGCGTCAAACGCAATGATATTTGTTTTTTGTGAAATTTACAGAAACTTTAAAAAATCCATAATAAACAACAATAGTTTGTTTTTTATTCCCATGGCCACGGGTCTTTTACCCATTCCCAGTAACATGAGTCCGGGACATCATATTTAGAAAGTGGACCATATTTCTGTGTATATTCATTTACTGCTTCTTCTCTTTCTTTTTTTAATTTGTTGTAATAACACAGAGCATCTTTGTCACATGGGTGTGTGTCTAAAAAAAGAACTGTATCGTCCATTGCGAAGCTTACCTGGGTGATATATGCCAAGAGGTTATGCTTTTCTCTATTCATCTCGCACCTCCTTTTTGACTGCAAAATCCATTTGGAATACAGCCGTAAAACGGATAGTCAAGTTCTTTAAAAATAGTTCCCTGTGAAAGACCTTCGCAGAGGGCATAGACATTTCTCCACTTTTGCCAAGGAACATAGCCTATTCCAATAGGAATATTGTGCATATCAATATGTGATATTGAATCAGCACAATTTTCAGGTGGTCTGTAATGTGGTCGCTCACAACCGGAATCGCATGTTCGTGGTTGATTTTGATGGTGGTTGTTGCAACCGGAAGCAATGTTATTTTGATTTGCAGAACAACTGTTGCAACCGGAAGCCATGTTGTTTTGATTTGAAGAACAACTGTTGCAACCGGAAGCCATATTGTTTTGATTTGAAGAACAACTGTTGCAACCGGAAGCCATATTGCTCTGGTTTTGAGAATGACTATTGCATCCCGGAACCGTATTATTTGGTTTTTGAGAGCGGCAGCTGCAGTTACCACAATGCTGACAGCCTGCCTGTAATCTGAAATTCATGTTATTCATAGGAAATTCCTTTCGTTATCGGAATCATATATTTTAAGAATTAGAATATATTTATATATCTAATCTATATATTTTTATGAAGAAATAAGAAAAATGTTACTGAGATAGCATATTACTGACGGGATAGTTAGGTAGATATTAAGAAAACTTATATTATAAGGATTGAAGTTCAGAATAATCCCATAACATAATATCTAAGAGATAATCAGAATTGTTATAGTTGATAAGAAATGGAATATAATCAGGGACAGTTTCATCATGTATATCAATATTGGACATAATATACTGAATTGGATTTATGGTTTTGTCAATTTTAAAGACAGCAAAAAAGGATACCAGCATTTTCTGGTATTTGTTGGTTTGCAGTAATGTATTTTGGTTTTCAGAGTATGTATTCATGAAAATTGAAACCTCATTTCTTTGTGTGGTATAGCAATGTTGTAAGCCGTAGTACCGGTTTAGGGTCAGATACATTTTAAATCCAATAGGGGTATATAAATTGTTATTGGTTACACAGGCTATTTAAAATTAGTTCTATATTTATTTTAACATACTTTTGTAAAATTGTAACATAAATAATTAAAATATTTTATATTTTTGTGCAGAAACATGTCGAAAAATTCACAATAAATCAGGGGAGTAGTGCGAAAAATCCATATATACAAGATTTTTCGCACACAAGATTTGTGTCTGTGCACACTTGACACAAACTTAATATGCAAAAAAATGTGTGCAGAAATGAGGAGCAAAGTGAAAAATAGGATAATAAAAGTAATTATTTCATTATGTTTTATTTTGTTGGCGATAGGAGCAGTCAGGGGAGATTATTTTTCTGTTATTGATGTTTTACAAAAAAGTGTCGGCTATGATAATTCAAGGTCTGTTGAAAAGATGCAGGAGGATTTTGATGCTTTTTTAAATCAGATTTTTATTGACAGCGTTTCGCAGGATACCCTGACAATGAATTATACTTTAAAAAATAAAAAGATATATGGTCTTGATAATATGGAGGTCAGTTTTGGAAATATGGATTTTGATGAACAGAAGGGGAATTATTCGGTTTACGAAAATATGATGGAGACTCTTAGAAGTTTTGATTATGATAAATTGAAAGAGGAACAGAAAATCTGTTATGATCTTGCAGAGTACATGATGAAACTAAATCTGGAATCGTCAAAATATCCGGACTTTGAGGAGTATTTAAGTGAGACTTCGGGTGTCCAGGCACAGCTTCCTGTTTTGCTTGTTGAATATAATTTTTATACGGAAAATGATATTAAAGATTACATAAAGCTGTTAAATCTTATTCCGGAGTATTTTAATAATGTCATTAAATATGAAAAATATAAGGCAAGTAAGGGAACTTTTATGAGTGATACTTGTGTGAATCTGGTGATAAAACAGTGTAATGCGTTTGTTAAAAATCCGGATAAAAATTATCTTATTACGACTTTTGAAAAGAGAATATCAGGATTTGCCAATATAAATGATACTGATAAACAAAATTATATTGCTAAAAATAGAGATGCTGTACTTAATAAAGTTATCCCGGCATACAAAAATCTTGTATTTGGATTGGAGTCACTTAAGGGTAATGGAAAGAATAATGGAGGTCTTTGCGGTTTTAAAAATGGTAAAAAGTATTATGAATATCTTGTAAGGCGAAAGACAGGGTCTGACAGAAGCATTAAAGAAATGGAAATACTAATAGATAAGGAATTGAAGCAGGCACAGAAGAAAATTTCGGAGATAATTGCAAAAGATTCAAAGATTTATGATAGTGCCGTAAATGTAAAGTATAAATATACTGAGCCAAATGAAGTTATAAAACATTTAAAGAGTGCAATGAAAGAGGATTTTCCGTCACTTTCCGATGACATAAAGTGTCAGGTAAAGTATGTTGACCATTCTCTTGAAGAAAGTCTAAGTCCCGCTTTTTATCTGACACCTGCGATAGATAATTATAATAATAATGTGGTTTATCTTAACGGAAATAAAAAATACGACCTTAGCAAAGCGTTTACAACAATAGCACATGAAAGTTATCCGGGACATTTGTACCAGAACTGCTTTTTCTATTCAAAATCACCGGTTCCTTTCAGAAGTGTTGTTAATATAGGCGGTTATGTTGAAGGATGGGGGACTTATGCAGAACTTTACAGTTACAAATATGCCGGGTTGGATGAGAAAACGGCAGAGATACTTCGGGAAAACACTATCGCAACGCTTTGTATTTATGCACAGGCTGATATAGGAATAAATTATAACGGCTGGAGTCTTACAAAATTGGCAAAATATCTCATGGCATATGGATTTGATATAGAACAGAGTAAAACAGTGTATAACAGTATGGTTTCAGAGCCGGCAAATTATCTTAAATATACTATGGGTTATTTAGAGATAGAGCAGATGTATAAAAAGGCAGAGAAGAAGCTTGGAAAGAAGTTCACACCGAAGAAATTTCATGAATATATATTGTCGATAGGGGAAGCACCTTTCTCATTATTAAATGAAAGGCTTGATACTTGGATAAAGGAGCAGAGCCGGGGCTGAAAGAAAAGTATTATCTATATTAGTGCAGATAGGAAAACAGACAGCCATGTTGATGTTTGCAGATGTGAAAAATCTAAAATTGTATTATAATGTGAAAGCAGTTGAGAGATAAATAAAAACAGCACAGCAGTTTTTTAAATACTGCTGTGCTTGTGGATTAAAAAAGT
>ERZ839767.610-NODE-610-length-61491-cov-5.251335_pt1 | contig 61491 bp, 42 predicted proteins | sample MGYA00519879_ERZ839767 | MGnify/ENA primary metagenome ERZ839767 (study PRJEB31850, sample SAMEA3708852) | human gut metagenome | biome: human gut; feature: human-associated habitat; material: faeces | place: China | collected 2014 ... | reverse complement strand
CTGACAGCTCGCTGGCAGGTTTATGAATGTAAGAAATGCAAGACTGAACTGTTACATTTTTATGTATGACCTATTATTGCCATTTTTTTATTTTACCATATTTATACTATTATTTATAGAAAAAATTTGCCATTATTTGAATTTTATTTTATACTTATATATATTTTTGTAAGGTGTTTTAACTAATGGTATTTTTAGTTTTCCACCTAAGTATAATAATTTGGGTAAAAGCCTTTTTGGGGGCAGAATGGAGTTTTATATGTTTAATAAGAAAAAGAAGAAGAAAATATTTATTTTTTTTGAAGCCGCACTTGCACTTTCAATATGCTGTTTTGCAGCCCGTATGATAAAGGCACACGCCTCATCAACCGACTCTGCTGACAACATACCTAATAAATTTATCAGCATTTTCTCGGAAACATTTTCGGATAATTCATCATCAGACGGCTCACCATCAGACAACACAACCGATGTGACCCCTGAAGCCACACCTGAACCTACGATTCCTGCTGCCCTCGATGGTACGGTTACGGAATCTCACACCACATCCGCCACGACTTCTGCCGTGTCTATAGAATGGACACCAGTCGAAGATGCCGAGGGTTACAGTCTCACCCTTACATATAACAACAATACAACTACAATCGAAACTACCGGAAACACTTACAATATAACAGATTTGTCACCTGCAACAGTTATTTCTTATCATCTGAGCTTTTATAAGACAATTTTAGGTCAAAAAGTTTACAGCTCTCCATCCGCAGAGTTTTCCACAAGCTCTTCCGTGACAAAAGTCACCGGATTGACACTTGCAGATAGGACCTCACCATTAGAAGATAACGGTCAGGTTACTTTGAGCTGGGATGCCATGAGCAACGCTCTTTACAATGTTTACTACAAACAAAAAAATGCTTCTGACTATACTTTAGCCGGAACTGCAACAACCAATTCACTCGTTATATCACAGCTTAAAGCATCTGAAAACTATGATTTTTATGTTCAGGCATATTGTCTTTCACCGGACAATGTTGGCGAAGCCTCAGATGTTATTTCCGTTACAACGCTCCCTTACACAGTATATGGTTTTTCTGCTGACTCGGAAACGGAAACACAGATTGACCTTTCATGGGACGAAAATACAAGCGGTAATTACTACAAAATATACAGAAGTGTCAATGACGGACCTGCAGAATTTCTTTTACAGACTGAACAGACATCCTATTCGGACACGAATCTGGAACCCGGAACTGTCTGCTCATATCAGATTTCTGTCGTAAACACAACTACAGGACTTGAGAGTACATTAACCAGTGTTTTGCGTTGTGCATCACGCCCAACTGCCGTAACAGGTGCAGCTATAGAAAAAAGCACTGCTACGACCATCTCTTTTAACTGGGAGCAAAATACCTCTGCTACAGGATATATTATATATAGAAAAAAGGGGGCCGGTTCATATGTATATCTCACAAGCACGACTGAGACATCATATACAGACACTTCCCTTGCATCAGGTTCAAATTACAGATATAAACTTCTTGCATATGCAGATACCGAACAGCATCCAAGTTTAAGCTATTCTAATGAAATAAAAACTTCTACTTTACCTGCAAGACTTACGGTAAAAGGAAAAGCCGGCTACGGAAAACTCAGGCTTTCATGGACTGCCACCACAGGTGCGAGCGGCTACTATATTTATCAGCTTCAAGCTGGCAGTTACGAACTAATAGATACCTTAAAGGGCAAATCAAATGTATCTAAAGTTTACGAAAGTATGACTATAGGCACTTCCTACAAATATAAAGTAACTGCTTATAGAAATGCATTCAGTCAGAAATTTATCGGTCAGAATTCTGTTGTAACAACCGTAAAACCGGTAAAAACAAAGAAAACACTTACAACACCAAGTTACTACTCCACAAAGAAAGCACTGACTTCAAGTTATGCGTGGAGCAAAATTCCTTATGTTAAAAAATATGCTAATTACAAAAAATGCATAACCATCCCCGGTATCCGTTCAACAAATGTTGCCGGATTTGAGAGTACAAAAATGTGTCCTCAGGCAATTACATTTGCCGGAAAATATCTGCTTATAACAGCATATGACACTTACTCAGAAGAAAAATCAGTAATATATGTAATGAACAAATACAACAGAAAACTGCTTACGGTTATCGTGCTTCCAAACAAGACACATGGCGGCGGCATATGTTATGACGGCAAGACCGTATGGGTTACAAACGGTCAAAAGATAAGCGGTGTTGCTTTTACTGACATAAACTGTGCGGCATCCAAAAAACTTGCCTACAAAGAAGTTGAATATACTAAAACACTTGCAACAAACTATAAGTGTTCATTCCTTACATATTATAAGAAGCAGATTTGGACAGGTAACTTTGAATATACAAAAAATGGAACACTCAGAAGTTACACTATTCTCAATCCAAATTCAGAAAATACAACATTAAAAGAACGCTCAAGCGTAACCATCCCTCCTGCAGTTCAGGGTATCACTTTTGCAACCGGCGGAAAGCTTATCGTTTCAAGAGCATACGGATATACAAATGAGCTTGACATTTACAAACCGTCAAAACCGGGAACAACTTCCATGCGTCTTGGCAAGAGACTAAAAAAGATAACAATGCCTGCATTAAATGAGGGAATCGCCATAAACGGTGCATATTTATATGTAAACTTTGAATCAGGTCTTCCGGGTTCACTCGCACTTAATCACATGGATCGTATCCTCGCACTCAAACTTAAGGCGATATTAAAGTAAACTGATTCCGATTTCTAAAATGCTGCAATACACGGCATCAGTCTGCAGCGAAACAAACAATAAAATACCTAAATTAAAGCGAAGCACTTATATAAATGCTTCGCTTTAATTTTAATGTTTTGCTTTTATATTATTTAATTGATATTAACAACACTTCACAAATTAATCAATCTTAAACTGAACCTGTATCGGCTCTTTAAGTGGTTTTCCGTTTAAAGACTTTACATTTGTCGTAATGTTTAAAATATAAGATTCATTCTGTGCGTATGCCTCCATAGGCTCTATTTCTATCTCATTTTCAAGTGAATTATATCTTATAGCAGTCTTTAATGGCGAAAGATTTAATGATGTAACATAAAGATTTACATTATTTACCGTCTTAGGATCAAGTGGAACATTAAACTTAATCTTCCATACAAAATTGCCTGTCTTAAACTTAAGATCCTGCTTTACCTTATTTTCTATACCTGCACTCATGGACTCAAACTCCAAATAGTTTGCCATACCTTATCCCCTGCCTTTCATTATGTATATTAAAATAATTTTATTTTTATCTTATAAGGCTTCATGCTCCACATGAAGTATTTTTCCAATTTAGATATATCTCGCAATTTCTATTACAATTCTATCACAATTATTTTCTTTTGAATAGTGTTTTTGAACACAAGATTTGTTATACTATATATAATATGGTTAGGTAATTGCGAAGCTAACTATATGCTGTGATAATTGCACACTTGTAACACTATCAGGTAAATTCTTTTGGATAGTGTTATGAGCAAGCAGCAGGGCGGATTACGAATATCCGTTTGACTAGCAGATTACAAGAGTTCCGCAAATATCTATATGTAGATGTAAGAAAGGAAAAAGAATGAGCAAGATAAATTTCAAACCAGGCAACATGATATATCCGCTTCCTGCGGTCATGGTTTCATGTGGTGATATTGAAACAGAGTCAAACATCCTCACTGTTGCATGGACAGGCACCATATGTACTAATCCGCCGATGGCATACATATCAGTCCGTCCTGAGAGATATTCCTATGACATGATTAAAAAATCAGGTGAATTTGTGATAAATCTCACAACCGAACAGCTTATAAAAGCCACCGATTTTTGTGGTGTACGCTCCGGCAGGGATGTAGATAAATGGCTCAAATGTAATCTCACAAAAGAAAAAGCCGACACTGTAAAATGTCCTCTTATTGCCGAGTCCCCGGTAAACATTGAGTGCAAAGTGACTGAGATAAAAGAACTTGGCTCTCACCATATGTTTATCGCCGATGTAACCGCCGTCCATGTCGATGAGAGTTATATGGATAAAAACAATTCGTTCCACCTAAATGATTCAAACCTGCTCGCCTACTCACACGGTTCCTATTTTGGACTTGGAAATGAACTTGGAACCTTTGGCTACTCTATCCGAAAAAAGAAGGCAGCGGCAAAGAGTTCACAAAAAGCTGAAAAAAAGTCACACACGGACAAAAAACGAATTGTTAAAGAAAAAAAGAGTATGTCTCAAAAAGTAATGGCAAAGCAAAACATAAAACACAGCAAAACAACTGAAAAAAACAAACGAATAAAAAAACATAAATAAAAGCACTTACAAAATATAAGACAAAACTTACCGTTTAAACATTATAGCCGGTAACAAAACAGTACCTCAAAACATAAAATTATTATACAAAGAGAGAAGGCAGCCGTATGAAAATAATTTATATAAAAATCAAAAATTTTAAATCAATATCAGAACTTGAAATAAACGACATTGAAAATGCACTTATCCTTGTCGGTAAGAACAATACAGGTAAAACCTCCATGATAGATGCTATACTTTTGGCATCAAACTTAAAAGCTGCATCAGAACATGAGTTTCTCGATATAAACAAACCCATCGAGATTTCCATGCAGATAGAGTTTACCGAAGATGACCTTAATTATTATTATTCAAGAGGAATTTTGTGCAAGGCAAATAATTTTGAAAAGTGGTTTGAAGAATTCAAAGAAAAGATACCGTCTTATAATAATGGAATTGTATCTTTTACTTTCCACAATAACCCAAACGGTGCAACACGCTACAGTGACGGTTTCAGCAAACACAATCCTTATATCGAAAAGATATTTCCACGCATTTACCACATCGACCAGACACGCAATCTCGATGCATTACAAAATGATGTGTTTAGTTTTTATGACAAGGAATCTTTTCAGAAACTTAAAGACAATGAGTGTACCTTTGACCCAAAAAGGAAATGTAACCGTTGTTTCCAGTGTATAGGACTCATCAACAAAAAAACACCTGAGGAGCTGACGCTTTTTGAGACTATACGCCTGCTTCAGTTCAAACTTTTCCACACAAACCTCAGTGCGTTTGAGCATAAAGTCAATGAATATTTTCGTGCTAACGGCAGTCCGTCACAGGAAATACGCTACGAATTAAATTCAAATATCGACAATCTCCTCAAGGTAGAAACAAAAGTCTACAATAAAGAAAGAGAAAAGATAATCGGCTCACTCAATGTACTCGGGGAGGGACTAAAAAGCATCTACACACTCTCATTACTTGAAGCATATATTGATGAGAAAGACACTCTCCCATGCATAATACTTATGGAAGACCCTGAGATTTATCTTCATCCTCAGCTTCAGAAAGTGGCGAGTGAAATCTTATATAACCTTTCAAAGAAAAATCAGGTTATCTTCTCAACTCACTCACCAAACCTGATATTCAACTTCTCAACAAAACAGATACGGGAAGTTATATTAAATGAAGAATATTATACTGATATAAGAAAAAATACTGACATTGACATGATACTCAATGACCTCGGATATACGGCAAACGACCTTATGAATGTCAGTTTTGTATTTATCGTTGAGGGCAAACAGGACAGCAACCGTCTGCCTCTCCTGCTCAAAAAATATTACTCGGAGATTTATGACGAAAACGGGCAGTTGCAGAGGATTACAATAATTCCGACAAACAGTTGCACCAATATAAAAACTTACGCAAACCTTAAATATATAAACAAACTTTACCTTAAAGACCAGTTCCTTATGATAAGGGACAGCGACGGCAAAAATCCAAAATATCTAAAAAAACAGTTGTGCAGTTACTACTCACAGCGTGCAAAAGAAGATGTTGGAAACCTGCCGAGAGTAGAGCCAAAAAATGTTCTTATATTAAAATATTATTCCTTTGAAAATTATTTTCTCGACCCGAAAATAATGGCAAGGATAGGAGTAATAAAATCAGAAGAAGATTTTTATAACATACTTTTCAAAAAGTATAAGGACTATCTGTATAAGCTTACAAGTGTCAAAAAAATGCAGCGTGTCATCGGCAAACACATAAAGACAAAACAAGACATAAAAGACAACATTGAAAACATAAAAATTTATGTACGCGGTCATAATCTTTTCGATATATTTTACGGCAGGTATCATGGAACGGCAGAACAGGAAATATTACAAAAATATATTGATGTTGCACCAAGAGACACCTTTAAAGATATATTTGATGCTATAGATGCTTTTGTTTATTTTGAAAACAGAAAGAAATAAAATACTTTGTAACAGTTCTACCTAAAAAGATAATAAACAATAAAATAAGCAAGCTTATTTATTGCCAATTATCTTTTTTGTGCTGAACTGTTACAAAGACTTAAACTTTTCTTAATAAAATTTAGGTTGACATAACTGTACATTTGACTATAATAGTTTTATGTGTTGAACTCTGCCTATTGTGATTAAATCACTGTTTTTCAGGGCATTTTACCAACACATATATATACTGCTCACACTTATGTGTGTTTGGCAGCTATATTTTTACAAAAGTACAGATATGTATAAAAAAAGATTTACTTGAATATAACAGACTTAATATAGATAGAAAACTAAATAAAAATCCGTTCTAATGAGGTGTAAAATGGAAAATCAGTATATTATAAAAGGTGGCACCCCTCTCAAAGGTGAGGTAACAATCGGAGGTGCAAAAAACGCAGCATTAGGTATTCTTGCCGCTGCTATTATGACAGACGAAACAGTAACTATCGAAAATCTTCCTGATGTCCGTGACATAAATGTATTATTACAGGCAATAGAGGGAATCGGTGCAACAGTTCAGCGTATCAACTCTCACACTGTCAAGATTAACGGTAGTACCATAGGTAATATCACCATAGATTATGATTCAATCAGAAAAATCCGTGCATCCTACTATCTTTTAGGTGCGTTACTCGGAAAATACAACAAAGCACAGGTAGCTCTCCCTGGCGGCTGTGACATAGGAAGTCGCCCTATTGACCAGCATTTAAAGGGCTTTAGGGCACTTGGTGCAACAGTTACCATTGAACATGGCATGATAAACACATTTGCTGACTCACTCGTTGGAAATCATATATTCCTCGATGTTGTATCAGTAGGTGCAACGATAAACATTATGCTTGCTTCATGTATGGCAGAGGGTCGTACAGTCATTGAAAATGCTGCAAAAGAGCCACATATCGTTGATGTTGCAAACTTCTTAAACAGTATGGGTGCAGACATCAAAGGTGCCGGTACAGACAAAATCCGTATAAATGGCGTGAGCAAACTTCATTCGAGCGAGTATTCTATAATTCCTGACCAGATTGAAGCTGGTACTTTTATGGTCGCTGCTGCCGCAACTCACGGTGATGTCCTTATCAAAAATGTTATTCCTAAACATTTAGAGGCAATTTCCGTTAAACTTATCGAAATCGGTGCAACCGTTGAGGAATACGATGATGCAGTCCGTGTATCTGCCGACCACCGTCTCGGTCACACTCAGGTAAAGACTCTCCCATATCCTGGATTTCCTACGGATATGCAGCCACAGATTGCCACTCTTCTCTCTCTTTCAGAGGGTACAAGTACGGTTACGGAAAGCATATTTGAAAACCGTTTTAAATATGTTGATGAACTTGCCCGTATGGGAGCTTCAATAAAAGTTGAGGGCAATGTTGCCATTATCGAGGGTGTTGAAGGCTTTACAGGTGCGGCTATTTCTGCCCCTGACCTTCGTGCCGGTGCTGCACTCGTCGTTGCCGGTCTTGTTGCAGAAGGCTACACTACTATTGATTCAATACACTTTATCGAACGCGGTTACGAAAACTTTGAGGGAAAAATAACCGCCCTAGGTGCGTCCATGGAAAAGATTCCGGTTGATGATGAACGTGCCGTGATGAAATTTAAATTAAAAGTCGGTTAAACCTATATAAGGGCAAGCATCACGCTTGCCCTTGCTTATAATGAGGGGGTGTATTAAAATCAGGCATTTATTTAAAGATTATTATCAGATTTTACAGGTGCATTATGACGCTTCTCCTGATGTCATTAAAGCAGCTTATCGCAAGCTCTGTACCCTGTATCATCCGGATACCAGCCACAACCCAAATGAAGACAAAAGAATGCTCGATATAAACGAAGCCTACAGCATACTTTCAAATCCAGAAAAACGGACAACCTATCATAAACTCTGGCTTCAAAACCGTACAGACCGCTCAAGACAGGTTCACCCCGCTTCTGCTTTTAATGCATCCTTATCAGACATATCGGCAAAGGATGTACTTGACAGATTTTTTCATGCACTTCTTACAAAAAACTGGAAAAACGCTTATGCCTGTCTCACTCTTGAGGACCAGGAACACTTTACCCTTGACGAATTTTCTGCCTGGAAAGATGCAGTAAATTCATGTTTTGAGATGCAGGATTACAGGATTTCTTTTTATAAAAATTATAGCAAATGCCGCATTGAAGGTACCGTATATCCTTTCGTAAAGGAATTTGCAGTCACGATAACTGATACCGACCTTCAGCTTTCACAGACTTCCCAAAATATGTCTCACAAATATGTTGCATATGACGGAAATTCATGGAAAGTATGTCTCGGTATGCACTCTCTTAAACAAGCAACATTAAAATTTAAGCTGATGGCATCAAGAAGACAAAATTATGACCCGATTATGATTTATAATAATGCTGTATCAAGAACAGATCCGCTTACCGGACTGCTAAGTGAAAAAGGTTTTTATGACGATTCATTTAAAGAGATAGAACGACATAAACGCTACCATAATCCGGTCAGTTTTGCCGTCTTTCAGATAGACTGCTACAGACCGGAGCGTGAAATCTACTGTCTTTGCCAATGTGCAAGTATTTTAAAAACGGAATGTCGTATAAATGACATTATAGGCCGTCTCGGAAATAAGCAGATAGTATGTCTTTTTGCCGAGACAAATGAAAAACAGGCAGAAGCAGCCGTAAATAAATTTTTAAAGTCAATAAAAATACGGCAGAGCGAGCCTTTCACCGTAAATGCAGGAATATTGCAATACAACCGGATTCATTCTCTTGAAGATACCGTTTTTACCATATCGTCGAATGTCAGTAAACAGCAGAACACGATAAAAATGAACAATACATAATGTACTCTCTGAATCTTCTGAACGAAGAATTTCGAGATGGATTTTCGATATACAATGACATTTTCACAGTGCGTACACGGTGTGTACAACGAGAAAATTCAAACAGTATATCGGAAAAGCATCCGAAATGACCCGGTTTGAGAAGATACCTAGAGTACATCACATAAATAAGGGGGACTAAGTATGAATATGACTACTGCAAAAAGAACGACAAATAAAATATTTAAAATAGCCGTTTTAAGTATTTTAATAATAGCCGCCGCTGCTCTTTACCTTCCGTCAGAGTCATCGGCAGCTACAAAAAAAACAACTTTAAAAACAAAATCAGCAACAATATATGTAAACGGAAAATACACTATCTCACTTAAAAACAAACTTAAAAATGCTACTTATTTTTATACTTCAAACAAAACATCAATAGCCAAAGTATCTGCAAAAGGTGCTATTACCGGATGCGGTAAAGGTACAGCGAAAATAAGTGTAAGATACAAATATAAAAAAGAATTTAAGTCTGTAGGTACATTTAAGGTAACTGTCAAAAAAGCGTCATTAAAAAGCAGCTACAAAAAATTCACTGCCACTGTAGGTGATGTATTCCAGCCGTCTGATTATCTAAACAGCGTAAACAAATCGGCTGAATATCTTTTTACAAACACATCCTCAAAAGTTGCCAGTGCCGTGACAAGCGGTGCTATAACCTGTTTGAAAGCAGGTTATACAAATCTGTCAATCCACGAAGTTTACAACAAAAAAAGCCGCACTATAGGTCATATGGAACTTACTGTAATGGGAGCTTCTCTTCGTGCTGACTCATTTAAACTCGCATATTTAAAACAGCTTCCAATCGATGACATTGTAGAAAATATTGACAGCACAGCTACATACAGCTTTACTTCAGACCATCCGGAGCTTTTTGAGCTAAATGACAGTGGAGTTATATCAACCACAACCGGCAACACTGTCCAGACCAGCAATATCACGCTTACCGAGACAACTCCCGACGGCATTAAAAGAGTTCTCGGAACATTTAAAGTTGAACTCACAAACGAGCCATTTATATCTGCTTCAGACCAGAGTATAACAGTAGGGCTTGGTTCAACCATCCAGGCATCTGATTACGAAGGAATAAGCATTACAAACCCTCGTGCCGGTGCGTCTTATTTCTTCACACCTAAAGATACAAATATAATATCAAATGATATGGTTGCCGTTAATTACGGAACCACCACCGTTGAAGTAAAAGAATATTATAACAACCAGATAACCACTCTTCCTGAGACAGTTCAGGTAACGGTTACTACTGCATCAATAAAGAAATCACTTTCACTAAACGGTTTTACAACAATGGTTGACGGTGATGTTTACGGTGATTACCCTGTTGACTGCCGTAACCATACAAAACTGTATCATTATGAATCTGCCAACACATCAATCTGTACTGTCACGACAGGTGGCGACAAACAGGATCAGGATTATCTTGTTATATCACCACTCAAGGTTGGAATAACTTCAATATCAGTTTACGAAACTGTTTCCGGTGAGTCAGATAAAACAAAAATCGGAAGCTTTAAAGTAACAGTAAAAGAAGATACAAGTGATCTTCCTGACCTTGATACACTCAAAGCAAGCCAGATTTTTAGAAGCATTGCTTACACACACAATGATAAAACAATAAATGGTGTTGTAAATACCAACTCATTATCATGCAGTTTCTATGACAGCTATGGCGGATATATTGACTATGGTACTGATTTTTCAAGTCTTACAGCCGGCAGCTTTACATATGTACTCAAAAAATCAAAATACAAGGTTACAAATGTTGAGACAATTGACGGTGGCATGAACTGGACATTCACCATTGATCTCGGTGACACAGACCACACACTTGTAAATGTACCGGTTACATTATCACCGGCACAGCTTGACACAAGCACAATTATTGACAATATCGTTGTCAAACTCGGAACAACGACAAACCGGATAACAGATATAAAAGCCGCAGATTCATCATTTGAAACAACATTTACTGCCGCACAGTACATTGCAGCCGGTGCAACAGAATACAGTAATACTGCCGTAAACCCTGTCGCACTGAGTGATCTCACAAATGTAACCTGCACCGTAACACAAAAAACTTACAATGCGGTAAACACACCTAACGCAAATATAGCAGTGAAACATATTACTGAGCCTGCAACAAAAGACAACAAAACATGGCTGTTTACAGTAACTTTTGAAGATGGCACAAGCAAAGATTACACTGTTACATTAGGATTAAAAGAGTAAAAAACATCAAATTAAACACACGGAGGAAAACGGACATGGCATCAAAAAAGGGAAAATTTATTGTATTTGAGGGAATTGACGGGAGTGGCAAAACCACACAGATAAATCTCCTCAAACAAAAAATTGAGAACACGGGGACAAAATGTTTAGAAACCCGTGAGCCATCAGATGGTCCTGTCGGTGTCATGATCCGCCAGTGCCTTACCGGACGAATGAAGATGGACGAAGCGGCTCTGGCAGCACTTTTTGCTGCAGACAGACTTGACCATATTAACAACTCCGTAAACGGTCTGAAATCAAAAATTAATGAGGGCATATCCGTAATATCTGACAGATTTGTGCTCTCAAACTATGCATACCAGAGCGTGAAAGCCCCGCTCGAATGGGTGATGGAGTTAAACCGCATATCACTTGATACTCTCCGCCCCGACTGTCACATATACATTGATGTAGACCCTGAGATAACACTCGACCGTATGCAAAACGGCCGTTTCCAGACGGAACTTTTTGAAAACAAAAAAAGACTTACCGAGGTAAGAAACCGTTATCTCGAACTGATAGAAAAATTAAAAGAAACAGAAAACATTATTGTTATTGATGGAAACAATTCAATAGAAGATATTTCCGCTGCGATATGGGATAAAGTCGCTCATTTTTACAAATAAGAAAATACTTATATATATTCCAAAGATTGCTACCTCATATAAATTTGTGGTACAATAATATACATAAAAATGAAAGGAGGCACCTGTTTGGATCTTAAAATAACACCTATGCAGCAGCTACAGCAAATTGAACAGGCTGCAAAAACAAACGAATCAGATGGTTCCTTTCGCTTTACTCTGCTTAGTACCATAGAAGAGCAGGAACTTCAGGCTACCCTTTTTACCATGATGGAGGAGATAACCCAGCAGGGTGACAAACTCGGCAAACGCATGGACATAAGAGATATGAAAAACTACCGCAGGCTCATCAAAGAATTTATGAACGAGATAGCCTCACATACACATGAATTCAGCCGCGAAAATTTTCTCGACAAAAAAGGCCGCCACCGTGTATATGGTATTGTAAAACAGATAAATCAGACCTTAGACGAACTGGCCGCAGAACTTCTCAAAGAAGAAAAAGACCACTTGGCAATACTTGGAAAAATTGATGAGATTCGAGGTCTGATACTTGATATTATCACATAATTGGAGGTTTAGTTATGGCAAACTTTAAAGACATTATTGGCCAGGAAAGTATAAAAAAACATTTGCAGACAGCTATCAAAACAGGCAATCTGTCACACGCATATATAATCAACGGAGAATACGGTTCAGGACGGCAGACTATTGCTTCTGCACTCGCAAAGACAATTCAGTGCCAGTCAAAAACAGACGATACTGATGCCTGCGGAGTGTGCACATCATGCAAACAGGCTGAATCGCACAATCACCCTGATATTAAATATATCACTCATGACAAAACCAGCATAAGTGTAAATGATATTCGAGAGCAGCTCAACAACGATATTTCCATTAAACCATACAGCAGCGAATATAAGATTTATATTATACCTGATGCAAATAAAATGACTGAGCAGGCACAGAACGCACTTTTAAAAACAATAGAAGAACCACCCGTGTATGCAATTATTATATTGCTCACGGAAAATTGCGACAGTCTTTTACCAACAATAAGATCGCGTTGTGTCACTCTCACGATGAATCCTGTAGAAAAAGACAAAATATGCACCTACCTTGAAAATAAATTTCAATTAGAACCCGAACAGGCACAGATAGCAGCAAATTATTGTCAGGGAAATATAGGAAAAGCAATCCGTTTTGCAAGTTCAAGTGATTTTATAGAGATGAAAAATCAGGTATTAAAATTACTTAAAAATCTCGACTCAATGGATATTGCTTCAATAATAGATACAATTAAAGAATTTTCAACGCACAAAAATGATATAAATGATTATCTCGACCTTATGCTTTTATGGTATCGCGATGTACTTATGTTTAAAGTTACAAAAGATGCAAATCTTTTATTATACAGCGATGAATATTCTGCCATTTCCGAGCAGGCAACAAAACGCGATTATGAAAATATTGAAAACATTATTGCTGCCATTGACAAGGCAAAAGTTCGTCTCAAAGCAAATGTAAACTTTGATGTGACAATAGAATTAATGATTCTTGCAATGAAAGATTAATTGTATATGGAGGAAAAAATGATTTTAATTATTGGAGTAAGGTTCCGTAAATCCGGCAAAGTGTACTATTTTGCCCCAAACGGACTTGATATAAAAAAAGGCGATCATGTCATAGTTGAAACGGCACGAGGAATAGAATACGGACTTGTTGTTCTCGGTCAAAAAGAAGTCACTGATGACAAAGTTGTCCAGCCATTAAAAGATGTTATCAGAATAGCAACAGAAAGTGATTATGAAATACACGCTGAGAACGAAGAAAAAGAAAAAGAAGCATATAAAATATGCCTTGAAAAAATAGCAAAGCATGAACTTCAGATGAAACTTATCGACTGTGAATACACCTTTGATAAAAACAAGCTTCTATTTTACTTTACGGCAGATGGCAGAATAGATTTCAGAGAACTTGTAAAAGACCTTGCTTCTATTTTCAGAACAAGAATAGAACTTCGTCAGATTGGTGTTCGTGATGAGACAAAACTTATAGGTGGCATAGGTATATGCGGAAGACCACTCTGCTGCCACACATATCTTTCAGATTTCGCCCCTGTGTCTATCAAAATGGCAAAGGAACAAAATCTTTCGCTTAATCCAAGCAAAATATCAGGTGTATGCGGAAGACTTATGTGTTGTCTGAAAAACGAGGAAGAAGCCTACGAATATCTCAATGCAAAACTCCCTCACATAAATGAAGATGTAAAAACCATAGACGGTTACAACGGTATTGTGCAGAGCGTAAGTGTATTAAAACAGCTTGTAAAAGTAATTATCACAAAAGACAATGACGAAAAAGAAGTCCGTGAATATCATGTTGACGACCTTAAATTTGAGAAATCAGCTTCAAGAACTTCCGTATCGCCGGGACAAGCTTTACCCGATGAGGAATTAGACGAAAATGCCTTAAAAGAACTTGAGCAGATGGAAAAAGGCGATATTGAAGATATGACCGAAGAAGAAGAACAGAATAAAAAGTACAAAAACAATCACTACCAGAAAAAGAATTTCAATAAACGCCCTAAATATCCGGATACAAAAAATAAACCGGCTGAAAATTTTTCAGGAAAAAAAGGTAAACACTATAACCGTGAGCGTGATAACAATAACTATCGTCACAACAACAATAATAACAATAATCAGCCACGCAAAAATTATCACAAATCATCCGGCGGAAACGGCGGTTATGGTAATGGCTACAACAACATTAAACCTGAATAAGAAATACAATGAGGGTTAATATGGAAAAAGAAAATTATTTAAAGAACGGAGAACGCCTTGATGATCTCCAGCTAAACGGTTTACACATAATACAGAATCCCGAAAAATTCTGCTTTGGCATGGATGCGGTTCTGCTGTCATCATTTTGTGCCAAAACCATACGAAAGAAAGACAAAGTTCTTGATTTAGGTACCGGTACAGGTATCATTCCGATACTCCTATCCGCAAAAGCTGAGCCGGCACATATCAGTGCTCTTGAAATTCAGGATGAAAGCGTTGATATGGCAAAAAGAAGTGTAAACTTAAACGGTCTTGACGAAAAAATAGATATTATTCATGGCGATATTAAAACAGCTTCACTAAATTTCGGTGCGGCTGTTTTTGATGCTGTCACAACAAATCCCCCATATATGAATGACAATCACGGCATTAAAAATCCGGATGTTCCAAAAGCGATAGCACGACATGAAATATTATGCAATCTCGATGACATTGCAAGAGAAAGCTCAAAACTTTTAAAGACACAGGGGCGTTTCTATATGGTACACCGCCCGTTCAGAATGACCGAGATAATTTGTACATTAGCTAAATATAAGCTTGAAACAAAACGCATCTGCATGGTTCATCCTTTTGTATCAAAAGAGCCTAATATGCTGCTTATCGAAGCTGTAAAAAATGGAAAACCTTTTGTCAAATTTGAACCTCCGATAATAGTTTATGAAACACCTGGAAAATACACTGAACAATTATTAGAGATATACGGTTTGCAGCAGCATACACCTTAAATCAAATGAAAGGAAAACTGATATGAATACCACCACTCCCGGCACACTTTATCTCTGTGCAACACCTATAGGCAATCTTGAAGACATAACATTCAGAGTTCTTAAAACACTAAAAAAAGTAGACCTTATTGCCGCCGAAGACACAAGAAATACGATAAAACTGTTAAATCATTTTGAGATAAAAACTCCAATGACAAGTTACCACGAATACAATAAAATTGAAAAAGCAAAATATCTTGTCGAAAAAATAACAAACGGAACAGATATTGCACTCGTTACAGATGCCGGAACACCGGGTATATCCGACCCCGGAGAAGAACTCGTCAAACAGGCATATGAAGCCGGCTTAACAGTCACTTCCTTACCCGGAGCCTGTGCCTGCGTTACTGCTCTCACACTTTCCGGTCTCTCAACAAGGCGATTCTGTTTTGAAGCATTTCTTCCTGTTGACAAAAAAGAACGCCGTGCAATACTCGACTCCTTAAAAAAAGAAACACGCACCATTATAATATATGAAGCACCGCACCATTTGAAAGCAACACTTTCAGAACTTTACTCATATCTTGGTGACCGCAAGATAACATTTTGTAAAGAACTCACAAAATTGCACGAAACTGTACAGCAAATGACCTTAAGTCAGGCAATCGAATATTACGGGCAGACTCCGCCAAAAGGCGAATATGTCATGGTTATCGAAGGTATCTCCCATAAAGAACTGGAAAAACAGTCGATACAGGAATGGGAAAAAATCACCATACAGGAACATATGGATATTTATCTTTCACAGGGAATGGATAAAAAATCATCCATGAAACAGGTCGCACTCGACAGAGGCATCCCAAAAAGAGAAGTATATAATACACTCTTAAAATAATTTATTATTTGATATGCAGGCGTGTCTGTTTTTTCTATAAACAATCACGCCTGACAAAAGTGCATAGATTAACAAATCAGGGTTTTTATCCACAAAATTTATGTTATCTTTCTCATTATTCTTATAATCTTTTAAAACTCTTTCAACAATTCCGTCAATAAATCTCTTATCAGGCAGCTCATCAAACATTGGGCTTCCATCATACTCATATTTATCACATTCATTATTGACATACATAAGTATTATTCTAAGATTGACAGGCATAAGATAGTCATACTTTTTTTCGCCTTTTTCCGAAACACACTCCGAACAAACACAGGAATTTTTATTATCTTTCACACCGTCTGCTGCTGCATATATCATCAGATTTCCATTATCATACATCCCTCTTATTATGTTTTCTTTCACAATAAACCTCATTTCCGCTGGCATTTTTTACATATAATATGAAAATTATTATCACACCATAACATAAAAAACATTTTTTAACATATTATATGCTTAAGTTTTCATTAAGTTCATTGCCTTTTTGCTCAAAAAACACTATACTAATTTATTGTACGGAACAGCTTACTTTCTTTTTTTATATTAAGCAGTTTCACACAAAAAAATATAAATAAAATTACTATTCACACAGTAAGTGCCATGGATATTAACAATTCGTTTCGCTGCTTACTCATATAAATAATAAAAATCAGGAGGTATATTTTGAAACATATATATAAATTTTTTGCATTATTTTTAATATTTGGTCTTTCAATTTTTTTATTTAGAAAAATGATACCGGAGGCTTCAGCGGGCACATCAAGTGCCACAACGCTTCAGACAGCAACATTTCCAATAATGTACCTTGAAATAGGCAATGGCTATACCGTAAACACTTTGCACGGTTACAGCAGCGAATTAAACAGTTCCAATGTAAGAGAATGTATTACACCTCTTGAAGCTGACAAATCATTTATTGTTAAATTTAAAGAAAATCAGACAAAAGTAAAAAAACTTACTTTCAATCTCAAAGATATTACAAACAATAAAGTAATCGAGTCAGACACTCTTACTGCTTTTGATAATAAAAAAGGACTTAAAACGCTTAAAATAAAGTTGTCGGAAAGTATTGATACAAGTACCGAATATGGAATGGATATTGTACTTACGACCAATTTAAGCAAAAAAATCCATTACTATACACGAATAAAATATTACGATACTGATTTCTTCCTTAAACAGAAACTCGAATTTGTTACAGGCTTTCATAATGCGACATTTAATCCCGGCAAATCCTTTAAATACGCAAAATACCTTGAAAGCAATACATCAGCAAACAAATCGTATGCCAATGTAGGGATTAATTCCTCTCCTGAGCTCGTTACATGGGGCAAATTAAAGCCAAAACTTCTCTCAGAGACAATTCCTACAATAAAGGAGGTAAATGTCGAGACAGCCGCAATACAATATGTTTATTATGTAAGGGCTAAAACTTCATCCGGCAGCGAAACTTTTCTTGTAAAAGAATTTTATCGTGTACGCTATTCTGGCAGCAGACTTTATCTGTTAAATTTCAGGCGTACGATGGAAGCAGTCTTTAATCCAAAACTTACTTCCGTCAGAAAAAGCCAGTTTAAAATAGGTGTATCCAATGAAAGCAACTTTCAGTTGACTTTAAACGATAAGGCAAATGAGCTTGCATTTGTCCGCAATGGTTCACTCTGGTACTACGACATGGATAAAGACAATCTCCACGAAGTATTTTCTTTTGCACAGAAAAAAACTGATTACTTAAGAGACACCTATGACCAGCACAATATAAAAATCCTTAACTTTGATGACAATAATACAATCAATTTTGTTGTCTATGGTTATATGAACTGCGGTGATTATGAGGGGCGTGTTGCTGTAATACTTTACAATTACGACCCTGCCAAAAATCTTATTACAGAGCGTGTATATATTCCGCTTGAGACAACATATCAGCAGTTAAAAGAGGATTTTGGAAAATATTGCTATGTTAATAAACAAAATATTTTCTACTTCTCAATGAACAATGTCATGTATGCATATAACATTTCATCAAAAAAATACGAACTGCTTACCAAAAATATAGCAAAAGATAATTTTTCAATGATGGAAGATGCAAAATGCTTTGTCTGGTCTAATGCGTCAAAGTCGGATTACTCGCAAAAGATTACAATATTAAATCTTGATACGGCAAATAAACTTGAAGTAACCGCACCGGAAAATCAAAGTATCGTAGTCCTCGGAACTATTGATGCAAATGTGGTTTACGGCTTTGTCAAAAATAAAGACATTTATGAAGGCTCAAACGGAGAAACCACACAACCTGCATACAAACTCGTCATTTCCGATTGCAACGGAAATATCATGCGTGAATATAAAAACAAAAATATTTATGTTATTTCGGCAACCGTTGAGAATAATGTAATAACCTTAAAAAGAGTCAGAAAAACAGGCAGCGGTTTTAAACCGACAAATCCTGATAGTATATTGAACCAGAAAAAAGCGACAAAAAAGACTGTTCATGTTGCATCAAGAATTACAAAACAGTCACTCGCCGAAAAATATATATGCCTGCCGTCAGGTTACAAAATGAAAAAAACACCTGAAATACAAAAGGCAAAACATGTAATGGTGACAGAAAACACCACTCTTCATCTCGCTGACGAGAGCAGCAGCTCATTTAAATATTATATATATGCCTACGGAGAAGTTACAGCAAGCTTTACAACCCCTGCAAAAGCAATTCAAAAGGCTGATGAGCAGATGGGGGTCGTAATGGATAACAGATCCCATGTTGTCTGGGAAAGAGGTGGAAAGTTCATATCAAAAGAAGTATCCGGTATGTCATATCCTGACACCGCAGACAGCAAAAAAGCAGCAGTTCTTATGCTGTTGCAGGCAGCCCAGTCAGAAACAGACGAAAGTTCATTAAAAGGCAGTTCGATAATGTCAATGCTAAAAACACATATAAAACAACCTGCTGATCTTACCGGCTGTACCCTTGACGAAGTATTGTATTTTGTAAGCAGCGGCAAACCTGTGATTGGTATGCTAAGCGACTCACACGCAGTTGTCATAACAGGTTACACAACATCGACTGTTACATGGTTAGACCCTGTAACACACAAAAAGAATACTACTTCGCTAACTTCTGCTGAGCATACATTTAAGGATGCTGGATATAGATTTGCAAGTTATATGTAAAAAACAAATAAAAAAGCCGATTTGAAAATTCAAACCGGCTTTTTACTTTGCTTTTTCAGAGTGTCGTTCCACGAATATATGTTCCTCATAATGATTTTTTGTGAACATTTCACAAAAAAAAATATTTTTTTTGTATGATTTTAAGCTGGAAAACTCTTACTATATATAATAGAATATGACCATCTTATTTTTATTAGATGATGTGTGGAAAGGAAAGCTATGTACCACACACATTCAAAATTATCATTTATATTATTTTTTTGTAACATAAAAAGTTCAAAAAAATATCATATAAAAACGGCAGCAAATTTATCCGCCGTCTTTATCACAATATTAATCACATTTTTTATAATAACACCACCTATACAAACATTCTGTCATACAAAAACTTACAACATAAATATATCAACGGTGTTTAGTTCTGATGCCGTAAAACAAACACTTACATTATCTGAAACCCACTATATGCTTACAAATTCGGCACAGCTAAAGCAAAATATATTATATAAAGATACCATAAAAAACAATTCAGTAAATTACTATTATATCAACAACCCTGCTGCCACAAATCTATTTTGTATAAAATGTGTATCAGGTAAATTAACCACCAATGAAATACAATTTTTTGATGATGCAAACAACGAAATAAACACCAATATTATAAGACATCAAAATTATTTCTATATAGATATAAAAAAATTATTAGCAAAAGCCCCCTCTGCCACCCGTATTTATATAACGGCAGGCAGCAGAAAAACAAGCAATATAGAAATTATTTATACCAAAAATATTACGACACCAAAAAGTAATAATAATAATAATGCTGATAAAAAAGGCATTGCCAAACGCAACACACAAAAAAGCATAACCAAAAGTAGCACTAAAAAAAAGACATATAAAAAAGATACTAAAAAACGCATAATAAAAAAAGCTGCAAATAAGGAAGATACCAAAACACACGCAACTAAAAAAAACACTACAAAAAACAAGAAAAACATAACTGCAATACACAAAAAAACAGTTCAAAAAAGCAAGCCTAAAAAAAATAATATACATAACCAAAACAATAAATCACGCAGAAAAACAAACAACAACGCAGCAGCCAAAAAAAGCAACAGAAATAAAATTGCACATCATAAAACAACTGATAAAAATAAGACTAAAAACAATATTGCACATCATAAAATAACTGATAAAAATAAGAGCAAAAACAATATTACACATCATAAAACAACTGATAAAAATAAGACTAAAAATCAAAATGTAAATAATAAATATGTAAAATTTAATACTAAATTTATTACACTTAAAAGCACTAAAAATACATTTCTTGCATATAGAACAAATATAAAAGTAACAAACGAAACCAAGATAATATGGACAAGCAGTAATACAAATATTGTCTCAACGAACAAACATAAAATAACAGCACACCACAAGGGATTAGCTATTATAACACTTACAATAAAAGACAGGACCGTATGCAAAAAGGCAATATGCACAATTCGCGTTATATAAATAATTCTTTTATAAAAAAGGAGGTAACTATGTTTTTAAATAATGCACCTAAAAAACTTTTAAAAAAATATCCGATAACCGACTTAATATACATAACTCATGACTGCTGTGTTTACAAGTCTAAGCAGGCTGACAGCGGCAACTATAGTATTATTAAGATAACTCCCTATCTTCATAAACAGCACTGCATTTTAAAGTCTGTTTCACATATAAATGATGTGCACCTGCTTACTCCGTTTTCGGTAGAAAAGTATAAGGATTTTACTGTTTCCGTATATCCTTATAAAGTGTCTGTTATAGATAAGATAATTTCCGGTAAACTTTGTTTTGATGAACTTCTAACCCTCGCCCTAGACTTATGCGACGGCATTATCAGGCTTCATTCAAATAATATTCTTCATCTGGATATATCACCAAATAATATATATCTTAATGATGATAATACTTTTTGTATTGGTGACTTTTCATTTTCCCAGAAAAAAAGTAATAATAAAATACGCCGCAATATTTATTTTACAGAAGGCTACTCTCCTCCTGAATTTAAAGCATATTCCAAAAATTTGGTACAGATAAATGAACTGTCTGACGAATATTCACTTGCAAAAACAATTCTGAGTCTTTGCCACGGATATAACACTTCTGCTAAAGACCATCCGGTTCAAGATACAACGGACATTCCTGAATATTTTTTTAATATTTTGAATAAAGCATCCTCTGAAATTCAGGAATATCGTTATCCATCTATCAATGCTTTTAAAACTGAACTGCTCTCTTTTAAAGCTAAGTACGATATTTCCGAAATAAAGTATTATATTAGTTTTAATTCAGAAAATAACCCTTTCAATAATACAAAAACAAGACCAATGGCGAAACCACATATTGAAGAACCTACTCCTGCAATACAAAAAATTATTAACTCGCCTGCATTTATGACTGTTGCTATTTTATTAGCCGTTATTTTACCAATACTGAGTCTGTATAAAATTTTTTACACTCCTAATAATGCCGATAAAATTGCAGCCCACAACATCCAAAATATATCCATCTCCTATGAGACAAAAGAACCTGTTGCAATTATCGAAGAAAATAAAACTAATAACAAAAACACTGATTCTGCAGAAATTGATTGCAATGACAATGTCGATAACTCAAAAATTAAGAAAGACAACATCAATAAATCTTCTGTTAAAGAAATTGATATTGAGGACAAGAATATTACTTCATTATCTGAAGATTGTATTAAAAGTACACTTAATATTAACTTTGATATTAACTCTGTTACTATTATTTCAGCGAACAATAATAATATCTCTGACATAAGCAGATTATCTGAATTTGTATCAGTCAGAGAACTATATTTATCTGACAACCGTATAAAAAATATCGACTCTCTTAAACAGCTTTTCAATCTAAAAACACTTGTTATATCTTCAAACTTAATTGATGACATAACTTCCTTAAAGGAACTAAAAAACCTTGAGAACCTCGATATATCCAATAACAAAAAACTTAAAAACCTCTCTGCCTTATATAAACTAAAAACATTAAAGCTATTATGTATTAATGAAACTGCAGTCACTAAAGGTACCATAAAAAAATTAAAAGTAAGCTTGCCTGATTGTGAAATAATATATTAGTCCATAACCAAAAAGTTACACTTAAAAAGGCATTAAATTATATTTTAAAATCAATAAAAAGGAGAACTTTATATGAGAAAAACAACTAATAGAAAGACGATACACCCGACAATATTTAAAGCAATTAACCACTGTACATTGAGAGCAAACGGTGCAATATTTTTTTTATTTATTAATATGAGTTTTTGTGCTATTTTTTCGCTGGCTTTATTACTGACATTTCCCCCTATAATCTCTCACGGAAAAACAACCAAAACAAGCTTTGAAAACAGATATAATGCTATATATATCGGAAAAACTTACAAATACAATATTGTCAATCCTCCTAAAAAAGCAAAAATAAAATTTGCTGTCAGCAACAACAAATTAGCAACAATAAATCAAAACTCCGGTATTTTATATCCACGCAAAAAAGGCAGCGTAACCATTAAAGCTTTTGTTACTGATATTAATAAAAATCAAAAACTTACGCTCAAAAAAACAGTTAAAATAAAAGCTTTGAAAACGGTCAAAAAAGATACCTCTGAAATACCATTTTCTCTCCCATCAACTTATGTCAACAGTATAAACTATACCGTAAAATTAAAAGCAGCAAAGATTATGCAGACATCCGAAGTCAAATCATCTCATATACAACTTGTAAAACAGAAACATGAGCTAAAAGGACAGTTTAAAAATTTATCTGCTAACGGCAGATATATCACCTATGAACTTGATAATGACGCTGTAAAACAGCTTACTCCCGGTGATAGAACAATGGATGGAACTTATACTATGTCCTGCTCTCTTTCTTCACGCAAACTAAACATTAACTATGCAGAACACTTTGTTGGTCAGTCTGTAACAGGTTTTGTCATGACTCCCGAAGGAAATCCGGTTGAAAATGCAAATATAACTATATCCAACAATAATTTTACCGTAAATACAACAAGTGACAAAAACGGTTATTATAATGTTCGTTTTCCAAAACCTGAAACTGTTGTGCTAACTGTATCATGCAACAATTACTATACTCGCACAATAAAAGATATTTACTTGAAAATCCCAAAATCTGTCTGTAAAAACATTGTAATGCACAAAAAGGAAACTTCGGACAAAAACAGCTCTTTACTGTCTGCATATTTTAATATACGGTCATATGATAAACAGCCTGTAAAGCTCGAAATTTCTTCATGTGATGCAACTGCTGGTGTTTCATCATCTGATACAACCTCTAACAATTTATCACGCAATTCAACCGCCGATACTTTGTTATCTGATACAACTGCCAACGCTTTGTCAAACAATTCAACCGCTGATGCTTATAGCAACTCTCAGACTTTTACCACTGATGAGTCAGGCGGACTTTTTATCTCACCGGATGATGCACTCACTTCAAAAAAGCTTCTGTCCGATGCTGACATTATTACACTTTCTTCAACAAATAAAAATATTTCTCATAAAGAAAATATAGAAGCCAAAAACTATCCAGCATTTAGTTATCCATTTTTATATCAGAAAAAATATCATGTGAAAATTTTTAGTTCTGCTAACAAAAGCCTTCAAGCTGACTGTGAATTTTATTTTTCATTTGATAACTGTACTTCATGCAACCTCATATTTGATATAACTCTAAACCAAACTAACAAAACCATTTTTCCGTTATCCTTACTGCCCCTTAATCCGGGCAGTAATATTGATTTAGAAAAGATAAATTATTATCATGCTGATTTATACCAGATTGGCATACCGGCTCCTTTATGTTATTTTAATTTTTGTGAGAACACACCTGCCAATTTTGCATCAAAGATAAACTCATCAGAACTCTATCTTAAAAACGGTAATTTTTATTATGCAGTTTTTAGGGCTTTAGATTATACTAACAACATAATTTTGTCAGACATTCTTGCTCCATTTAAAATTGAAAATAGCATTATGTATTTTGATGATGACTCTCTGATTTTTTCAGACAATAATGCATTTGACATAAAATCAAAACAACTTCCAATTCTTTCTGACATACTTTTGAATGCAGCTAATCTTCCACAGGACAGCAGTTATAAAAATACCGTTTTATGTACTTATGACAGCTATGGAAAAATCAAAAGCACATTCTTTTCATCGCTCTCCTCAACCCTATTGCAAAAAAAATTATCTCAGGCATCATCCGGCTATATTATTTACACTGACTCTGAATCATTTGACATCGGTATTTAATTTTTTTTGCTAAAAAGTTATAAATCACAAATGTTATAAATAATTAAGAATTATTTCCTTTAATATAATTCAATTTCATTATATAATAGTGTTAAAGTAAACTATAAATAACCCAGCTAACAGTTGGAACCTCTTCCTGACTTTCAGCAGGGAAGATTACAATTAATAAATAATGATTGGAGATATTATGAAACTATTAAGCGTAACTATTCCTAGTTATAACTCACAGGAATACATGGAAAAAGCTATTAACTCAGCACTTATAGGTGGGGATGACATTGAAATTCTCGTTGTTGACGACGGTTCATCGGACAACACTCTTGATATAGCACTTAAGTATGAAAAAAATTATCCGGGAATCGTGCGTGCCATCCATAAAGAAAATGGCGGACATGGCTCGGCTGTTAATACGGGTCTTGCAAATGCCACCGGTCTTTACTTCAAAGTTTTAGACAGTGACGACTGGTTCGATAAAGAGAGCCTTGTCAAAGTTCTTGACTTTTTACGCGAAATTGTAACTGATTCCAAACAACTTGATATGCTTATAAGCAATTATGTATATGAAAAACCTAGTGCACATAAACATAAGGCTATTAATTATCACAGTGCAATTCCATGCAATGAATTTATAGGCTGGAAAGATGTAAAACATTTTAAAATGAGTCAAAATTTACTTATGCATTCCATAATTTACAGAACAAAACTTTTAAGAGATTGCAGCCTCAAATTACCTGAGCATACATTTTATGTTGATAACTTATACGCCTACATTCCACTACCATATGTAAACACTATCTTTTATCTTGATGTAGATCTGTATAGGTATTTTATCGGACGTGAAGACCAGTCTGTAAATGAAGCCATTATGATAAAAAGAATCGACCAGCAGCTTAAAGTTACCAAGCTTATGATTGACTCTCATGATCTTTCATCAATAAAAAATAGAAAGTTACAATCATACATGACAAAATATCTCGCTATGATGATGATAGTCAGTTCTGCTCTGCTTGTTAAAGACGGTACACCTGAAAGTCTTAGAAAAAGACAGGAACTTTGGGATTATTTAAAAAGCAACAGCAAGCGTGTGTATCGAGACATAACAAACAAAAAATTTGGCAGACCATTACAATTAAAGAGCAAAGTCGGAAGACAGGTGATTATTCTTGGATATCGTTTTTGTAACAAAATTTACGGTTTCAATTAAATAATACCAGGCTTATATTTTAAATTAAAAACAGCTAAACACTATTAGTTAATTTGATATTTCCAATTAACTAATATCAAGTTTATATTTTAAACTGAAAACACAAAACAAAAATCTTTTTATTTTGTTTTCAGCTAATTAATACCAAACTTACTTTTCAAACGGTTAGTAGTACATTTTAATGCACTCTCGGAATTTTCTGAACGAAGAATTTCGAGATGGATTTTTGATATACAATGACATTTTCGCAGTGCGTACACGGTGTGTACGACGAGAAAATGGAAACAGTATATCGGAAATGCAGCCGAAATGACTCGTTTTGAGAAGATACCGAGAGTACATTGTAAAGGAAAGGAGAAAAAGTAGTGTGAAAAATGTAAACTTAGATAATATAGGACTTGTTGACCTTCATCTTCATCTGGATGGCTCATTATCTCTTGAGACGGTTAAAGAGCTCATGTGTATGCAGGGGATTAAAAATGAGAATACGGATGAAGAACTTTTAAAAAGGCTGCAGGTGTCACATGAGTGCAAAGATCTCAATGAATATCTTGAAAAATTTGAATATCCGCTGACGCTTTTACAGACTGGAGAGGCTCTGAGTTTTGCCGTATATAAACTTATTGAGGAACTTAAAAGTGAAGGAATTATATATGCAGAGATAAGATTTGCACCGCAGCTTCATACGAAAAAAGGGATGTCACAGAAAATGGCAGTTGAAGCCGCTGTCCGTGGTCTAAACCGGTCATCTTTGGATGCGTGTCTTATTTTGTGCTGTATGCGTGGAAATGATAATCATGCTGAAAATATGGAAACTGTTGAGACAGCCGAAAAATATCTTGGCAAAGGGGTTGTTGCGATAGACCTGGCAGGAGCAGAGGGACTTTTTCCTACAAAAGATTTTAGGGATATATTTGAACTTGCTCGTGAAAAACATATTCCATTTACAATACACGCAGGAGAAGCAGATAATCCTACAAGTGTAGAATATGCCCTTGAATTTGGAGCAAAAAGGATAGGTCATGGTGTGCGTTCAGTGGAAAATGCGAATACATTGAAGAAACTTTCATACGGTGGTATCACTTTAGAACTATGTCCGACCAGCAATCTCAATACAAACATATATGAAAATATCAATGAATATCCTATTAAAAAGCTTATGGATGCAGGTGTTAAAGTTACGATAAATACGGACAATATGATGGTATCCGGAACAGATATAAAAAAAGAACTTACCATGCTTGCAGATACTTTTGGGTTTGATGAAGATGATATAATAGATTTTGAGAGAAATGCCATAATGGCAGCTTTTACTTCTGCATCACATAAAGAAAAACTTTTACGACTGCTGTAGATTAAAATTGTTTTTTCTTTGGAACTAAAGTTGTATAATTTTTATAATGATTGAAAATAATATAATCAAAGTAAATGTAAAAAAACACAATTTTGACAAAAAATAACAAAAATAATTTAGAAAAACATAAAAAATACACAATTGTTTTGTTGACATACAAAGATTACGGTGCTATACTTTTTAACATATTGTAATAGTTTTGTAATAAAAGTGAAGAGAGGTTTTAGAATTAAAATGAACAGAACACATTGGGTAAAAACAGCGGCTGGTTTAGGGGCAGCCTGTTTTATTACAATAGGTATGGGTTTTTCGGGAACAGATGCATCGGCTATGACAAATGCCGGTGTTTTAGATAATTATTATGATGCCGGTGTGTCAGTTGGTGCGGGTACATCATCTGACAGCACGGTATTAGGTATGGCAGGTGCAGATAATGCACAGGTAAATGTGACAGCGGCTACACAGGCAGCGATAAGCACGGGTGCGGCAGTAAGCACGGGTGCAGCAGTCGGCACACAGGCAGCGATAAGCACAGGCACAGCAGTAAGTACATCTCAGGCAGTGACAATGCAGTCTGGTATAGAAAAGACTTCAAAGGAAGATGCTTTGGCAAAAAAAGCTGCTAATAAAGAAAAGGCTGAAAAGAAGAAAAAGGCACTTGATAAAAAGTGGAAGAATACAGCCGTGGCAGTTTCAAAGGATGATGTTATAAATATAAGAAAGTCTCCATCAGGAAACGGTAAAAAGATTGCGAAAATGGAAAATGGAGATGCCGTTAATATTATCGGAAATTCTAAAGACGGCAACTGGGTTAAGGTTAAGTCAGGCAAAGCAAAGGGTTATGTGTGGAAAAAGTCACTCGTTAAGGGTGGTGTAAAAGTTGAAAAACTAGCGGATAAATATGCGACAACTTATGCGGAGTTAAAAGATAGCGTTGATGTTCTTAACCTGAGAAAAAAGAAAAGTTTATCAGCATCTATCGTGACACAGCTTAAAGATGACGATGTATGTACCGTTATAAAAGAAGGTGAAAAGTGGCTTAAAGTCAGGGTAAATGGACGCAAAGGCTATGTTGCCAGAAAATATACCGACACTTACCGTAAGTTTGACACAGCGACAATATTAGATACAAAGAAAAAACAGGCGGCTTCAGAGGATGCGGCAGAGGAGACATTAAGTTTTTCAAAATCAGACGAAAAGCTTGGAAATCAGATAGTAAACTATGCACTTAAATTTGTTGGAAACCCATATGTTTGGGGAGGCACAAGTCTGACAAAGGGTGCAGACTGCTCAGGATTTGTTATGAGCGTATATCAGAAGTTTGGATATAGTCTGCCACACAGTTCGGCAAGTCAGGCAAATTGTGGAAAGAAAGTTGATATAAAAGATCTTCAGCCAGGTGACCTTGTATTTTATCGTCATGGCAGCAGAATAGGTCATGTCGTTATGTATATAGGTAACGGAAAGGCAGTTGAGGCTATGGGTAAGAAGTGGGGAATCGTAAAATCAAACCTTAATTATTCCAGAGCATATTGTGCAAGACGCATCATATGATGAACTCTGACGAGTTCATCTTAGAAGATTTGTGCTTTGCACAAACTTCACTATCGAAGTAACTGACGAGTTCATCTTAGAAGATAAATTTCTCATTAAAAAACATCATTTACAACATACCGTAATGGTAATCGTAAATGATGTTTTTGATTGTATTAAATTTCTGTTTTATTCTTAACGCTCGTTATATAAGAGTGGCTTGAGTGCAGGGTTGAGTAACGGATAGAGAATACTTGCGATTATAAGACCGCTTACACCCTGAATGATGTTTGACGGTATGCTTGCAGCGGCTCCTATTCCGTACATTGGCAGTTCACAGATGAAATATCCACCTGCTACTAAAATGATATCAGCAACACCACCGAATGCTACGGCTAACTGTTTTGAATGATTGTTTGCTGCAGCTTTCTGGAAAATATAGCCGGCTATAAATGCAATGAGTCCTTTTATAACAAAAGTTATAGGTACATATACGAAATAACCTCCGATGAAATCAGAGAGTGCTGAACCAATACCGCCTGCGAAAAGTCCGTAGACAGGTCCTAAGAATACTCCGGATAAGATTACGATTGCATCACCGGGGTGAATATATCCACCTGTTCCTGGTGTGGGAATACGGATTATTGATGTTGCAACGCATGATAAGGCGGCAAATAAAGCTGCCATAACCAGATTTTTAAGCGATTTATTCATTTTTTCCTCTTTTCTGCAATGCTTTAAGCTTTTGTGTAGTAGAGATTTAAGATTAGCATTGCGAATCTAAAACCTAAAAAATCATAATATAATTTTTGTGGTTTCTAAAGGGTCAGATTTAAAAAAAATAAAAATATCAGATTATCTATAGTAATAGTTAATGCATTGATTGTAATCTTCATAAAATCAAAACTGTTCTCTAAAGAAAATTATCAAGTTGAATTATAAATGAAAGGCTGAACTGTTTAATTATAAATATACTGTTTTTGTTAATAAAAATTGCTTTTATTGGTAAAATCGGGTATAATTTTATTAAATTAACATATCGTTCACTTTAAATTATCTATATAATATAGATAAATATGAGTTTTTAGGGGGAGTATTGTTTTGAAAGATAATAGAGCTGTTTTGGTAAAAGTTTGTGGCCTTACAGATACAGTAGAAGCAGACTATCTAAATAAAAACAAGGTTGATTTTGCCGGATTTGTTTTGTTTTTTCCAAAGAGCAAAAGAAATATAAGTATAGAAAAAGCGGAACAGATAATGGCAGAACTTGATGAAAATATAAAAAAGGTAGCTGTTATTGTATCACCGGATGAAAGCGAGATACAGCAGATAAATGGGTCAGGATTTGACTATGTCCAGATACATGGTGAGATTAAAGACAGGCTGTTGGAACAAATAAGCAAACCGGTTTTTAAGGCATTTAATATAAAGGACATAAAAAATATACACAAATATCAAAATAATGCCAAAATAGTGGGTTATGTGTTCGATGCAGCAGCTCCCGGAAGTGGAAAAGTTTTTGACTGGAGTATTCTTAATGACATAAAGCGTGATGCCAAAACTTTTATACTTGCCGGAGGTTTAAATGATTCAAATGTTAGAGAAGCTGTAAAACTGGTTAATCCGGATGTGGTCGATGTATCTTCAGGTGTTGAATATGACAGTGGCAACGGCAAGGATCCGGAAAAGATTAAACAATTCATCACGCAGCTTGAAATAAATAATAAGATTTAGCAGGAGGAAATATTGTATGAGAAAAAAAATATTAGCTGGAATGCTTGCAGCATTGATGGCTGTTAGTATGCTTACAGGATGTTCGGGCAGACCGGACAATGCAAAGAACAATAGTGCAGCGGATGACAGTAAGAAAAAAACTGAAAAGGTTGAATTAACTGTATGGGCAGGAGCAGAGGACAGGGAGTATTTAAAGAAAGTAGCAGACAACTTTATAAAAGAACACAGTTCAGAAGCGGATATTACCATTATACATAAAGATATGGTCGAGGGTGAGTGCAGATCAAATCTTCTTGGAAATGTACTTAAAGGTGCAGATGTATATACAACTACGGATGGTGATATAAGTGCGATAGCAGCAGGCGGAGCCGCTGACCCGGTTAAAAATGCAGATACTGTAAAAAATGAAAATCTTGCATCAGCAGTAAAGGCAGTTACAGTCAATAATACCATATATGGATATCCTATAACTGCAGATAATGGATATTTTTTGTATTATAATAAGAAATATTTAAAAGCCTCTGATGTAAAAAGTCTTGACAGGATATTGTCTATTGCTGCAAAAAATAATAAAAAATTTGCAATGGATTGGACATCAGGCTGGTATCTTTATGCGTTTTATGGTCAGACCGGACTTAAGGTTAAATTAAATAAAGATGGAGTTACAAATTCATGTAACTGGAATTCAACGCAAAATCAAATTAAAGGAACGGATGTTGCTAATTCACTTATAAGAATTGGAAAAAACAAGGGATTTGAAAATACAACCGACTGGCTTACCGGTATAAAGAAAGGCAAAGTTATTGCGTGTGTCAGCGGTATCTGGGACGAAGCGGCTATAAAGAAGATGTATGGCAAAAATTATGCAGCGTCAATGCTTCCTGCGTATAACTGTAACGGAAAAAAAGTACAGATGTCTACCTATTTTGGATATAAGATGCTTGGTGTAAATCCATATTCAAAAAATAAAGAGTGGGCACATAAGCTTGCACAATACATATCAAATGAGGATAATCAGAAGCTGAGATTTGAGATGAGAGGACAGGGACCGTCAAATATAAAGGCAGGTAAGGCGGATGAGATAAAAAAATCACAGGCAGTTCAGGCGATACTTGCACAGCAGACATATTCAGAATTGCAAAGACTTGGGGGAAATTTCTGGACGCCTTCCTCAAATCTTGGAAAAGCATTAGCAAACAATTCAATAAGTGGAAATCTTCAAAATTATCTTGATAAGATTGTAAAACAGATAAATGCATCGACTGTACAATAAGCAAATATGGATGCGTTTTGCAGCGTGAAAAAAAGGAGGAATTGTTTTATGAAAAGTAAAATTAGGTCAAGTATCAGATTTTGGGTATATCTTCCTATTATAATACTGGGATTGATAGCAGTTATATCCAATATTGTATCTGAACATAATATAAGACAGGTTAATAAAAAAGCAACAGTTATATCGGATACATATCTTGTAGGTATTGCAGAACTATCAGATATTGAGGCGATTGCAAAGGATATTCATGCAGCCGGATTGTCGCACATTGTTGCAACGGATTCAAATTCTATGATAAACTATGTTAAAATTATAAATATAAAAAAAACACAGCTTGATAAGAAGATAAATGAATTGAAAAAATATTCAACAGGTCAGGAAAGTGTATATAATAATATAGTTAAAAAATATGCTGTATTTAAGGATTCGATAGCTACAATGATAGCACTCAGTGCAGATACTAAAAATGAAGCTGCCTTTGCTATAGCAAACGGCAAATTAAAAGATTCTTCAGAGGCAATGTATTCCGGGATAAACAGGATGATAGAAGATGCAAAGAAGTCATCTCAGGAAGCTAAAACTACATTGCAAAAAGGTTATATGTCAGCATTGGTGACAAGTATTGTCAGTATTACAATATGTGTTGCTGCATTTTTGTTTGCAGCAGTTGTTGTACAGAGGAAGATAATATCACCTATTGTTAAGAGTAAAAAAGAAATTGATGATATTATCAATGATATAGATGAAAGAAAAGGTGACCTTACAAAGAGGATTACCGTACAGTCTGATGATGAGATTTCAGCTCTTGGAATGGGTATCAATGCTTTTATAGAGAGATTGCAAGGCATACTTGGTATGGTTTCGGGAAGTTCTGAAAATATGGATAAGATTGCAGGTGAAGTTTCAGAGAGAGTACATCGTTCTAATAATAGTGTGTCAGACCTTTCATCACTTACGGAAGAACTTGCTGCAACGATGACACAGATAGGAAGTGACACAGCAAGGATTAATGATAATGCAGCATCAGTAAATCAGGATGTTATTGTTATTGCTGACAGATCTTCAGAGATAAACAACTATTCAGTTGAAATGAAAGAGCACGCTGAAAAAATGGAAAAAATGGCTCAGACAAATATGGATGTGACAAAAGAAAAAGTAGAGCTTATATTGTCAGAACTTAATAAAGCTATAGAAGACAGCAAGAGTATTGACAAGATAAATGATTTGACGGGAGATATTTTGAATATTGCTCAGCAGACAAATCTGCTTGCACTTAATGCATCGATAGAGGCAGCCAGAGCAGGAGAAGTCGGAAGAGGATTTGCAGTGGTTGCACACGAGATAGGTGATCTTGCTGATGCGAGCAGAAACACCGCAAGTCATATTCAGGAAATAAATACTGTTATAGTTGAAGCTGTACACAGCCTTGCGGGACATTCGCAGGACCTTATAGAGTATCTGAATGAGTCTATCATGGAAGATTTTTCGACATTTGTTAAAGCAGGTACGGAATATCGTGATAATGCTACATATATCGAAGAAGCTATGGGCGAATTTAACAAAAAAACGGAGACGCTTAAAGATACGGTGGAACAGATAGCAACAGCTATTGATTCAATAAGTAATGCTATTGACGAAGGTGCACAGGGAGTAAATGGAACAGCAGACAGTGTTCAGGATCTTGCTGCCGATATAGAGATTATTTCAAATGAAATGAATGAAAATCAGGCGATAGCTGAAGATCTGAAAAAAGAAACTGAGATTTTTGTCAGGCTTTAGGAGGAAAGCACAGTGGATAATAAAACAGCGGATGAGCTAAAAAGACGCATTGAGTCATCGGTATCACCGTTTCATACAGTATTGTATGTTATGAAAGAACTTGACGAAGCAGGCTTTGAAAGGCTTTTTCTTGGTAGAAAATGGAAGCTTAAAAAAGGCGGAAAGTATTATGTAAATGTCTACGATTCTACTATTGCCGCTTTTTGTGTCGGAGAAAACTGGCAGGGTGAAAATTTCAGATTTGCGGCAGCACATTCAGATTTTCCATGTCTTAAAGTAAAGCCTGACTGTCAGATGGAATCAAACGGTTACATAAAGATGAATGTTGAAGTTTATGGAGGTGCAATTTTAAATACCTGGCTTGACAGACCGTTATCTGCAGCGGGCAGGGTTATAATAAAGACGGATGACATTATGAAGCCGGAAGTCAGATTCGTAGATTTTAAACAACCATTGTTTATTATTCCAAATCTTGCCATTCATATGAACCGTGAGATAAACAAAGGAGTGGAGTTAAACAGACAGAAGGACATGATTCCGATTATGGCTTTGTCAGAAACGACAGATATAAAAGATAAAAAAAATATTTGGGAGACATACCTTGCGGATAATACAGGAGTTGGAGCTGAAAATATTCTTGACTATGATATGTTTTTGTATCCTGTTGAGACACCGTGCATTCTTGGATTAAACGGAGAGTTATTTTCGGCAGGAAGACTTGATAATATGACATCAGTTCAGGCTTGTGTGAAAGGCATAAAAAGCAATGTACCGGATGATGGGTTCAACATGGCTGTGATATATGACAGCGAAGAAGTTGGCAGTGGTACAAAACAGGGAGCAGGCTCTGTCATAATAAGGAATATTATAGACAGGATATTTAGAAAATTCGGATATGATGAGGAAACTGCAGAGTGTGCACTGGCAGATGCCGTAGGATTGTCGGTAGATGTAGCACACGGAATACATCCGAACATACCGGAAAAGAATGACCCTACCAACAAACTTTTGCTCAATCATGGATTTGGAATAAAGACTTCGGCAGGAGAACGCTATGCAAGTGATCCGGTTGTCATAGGAATTGTTAAAGGTTTGTGTGACAGATATGATATAAAGTGCCAGAGGTTTGTGAACCGTTCAGACATTCCGGGAGGAAGTACATTAGGTACAATAACGGTTGCAAATATTCCTATGAGGATGCTTGATGTGGGTGTACCTGTTCTTGCGATGCATTCTTCAAGGGAGACTATGGGAATATATGACCAAGTATATTTGGAGAAAATTTTAGAAAGATTTTTTAGTTATGCGTGATAATAGCTGACAGCCTGTTTGATGAACTGTTACAGATATGTTTATTGTTGTGATTTTGTCTCTTTACAAAGTGGAGTTTGTATTCTAAAATAGAAATAAGTTATTTCTAATGACAAAATGTTTTTAAACATAAGCTGTTTTTGCAAAAACTTATATTTGATAACAGGTTGTTAAGAATAATTAAATCGTTGAAAAACAATTTTTACAAACAATCACAAAGCAAATGGAGGACATACACAATGAAGGAATTTTCACCGATCAAAGAAGGTAAAGTACGCGAGGTTTATGACAATGGCGACAGCCTTATTATTGTTGCTACAGACAGAATATCAGCATTTGATGTTATCTTGAAGAATAAAGTGACAAAAAAGGGCGCAATACTTACACAGATGTCAAAGTTTTGGTTTGATTTCACAAAGGACATTCTTCCAAACCATATGATTTCAGTTGATGTAAAAGATATGCCTGAGTTTTTCCAGAATGAAAAATATGACGGAAACAGCATGATGTGCAAGAAACTCGATATGCTTCCTATAGAGTGTATTGTTCGTGGATATATTACGGGAAGTGGCTGGGAGAGTTACAAAGAAAATGGTACGGTATGCGGTATCAAGCTTCCTGAGGGTCTTGTAGAGTCAGATAAACTTCCTGAGCCTATCTATACACCGACAACAAAGGCAGACCTTGGAGACCATGATGAGCACATTACATTTGAACAGTCAGTAGAAATACTTGAAAAGCTTTATCCCGGAAAAGGTGCAGATTATGCAAAACAGATTAAGGATTGCACTATCAGCCTTTATAAGAAATGTGCAGATTATGCGGCAGAAAAAGGTATCATCATAGCTGATACAAAATTTGAGTTTGGTCTTGATGAGAACGGAAATGTAGTTCTCGGTGATGAGATGCTCACACCTGACAGTTCAAGATTCTGGCCGGTAGAGGGTTATAAGCCGGGACAGGGACAGCCATCATTTGACAAGCAGTTTGTAAGGGACTGGCTTAAGAAAAATCCTGACAGCGATTATAAGCTTCCTGACGAGGTTGTTGAAAAGACAGTTGACAAGTACAAAGAAGCATATCTTCTTCTTACCGGAAAAGAGTTTGATAAATAAGTATATCAGAAGATTCTTTAAAACACATAATAAAAATAACGGTTCACATCTTGATTTTAAGCGTGAACCGTTATTTTGTTTAAAGTATAGGAAAATGCCCGTAAAGTAGTGGGATGTCAGAGCAAAACGCTGGTTTTGCCATTTTTTATTCAGAAATATGGTTTAAAACCCAGTCGCCGTACCAGAAATTATCATTATGTACTTTTATGGAAGTATATTTGATATTTATATGTTTCTCAAGTTTGTTTTTTGGGTCATAACGATATTCATCAGTTTTTAGGCCCTTTTTGTTGTATTTATATTTTGTGATTAAAACAGGTTTTTTACATTTTTTATTATCGTAGTTTGTAATTGAAATGAGCTGTCCTTTTTTATTGTAATCGTATTTATATATATAATATATCTTACCTTCTTTTGAAGAATATTTTTCAGATATAATCCTGCCTTTGTGATATTTGTATCTTACATATGATGATGCATTTCCTTTTACTGAATAGTTAGTCTGCTGGATAAGATTACCTTTTTGGTCATATGTATATCCGGATTTGCCCGACTCTTTTGTTCCGTTTGAATATCCGGTTTTTGTATCGATTTGTTTATTGTCATTGTAAGTATAATCGTATTTATACAATTCTTCATCGGTTGGGGAATAACGGTGTTCGCATTTTAACATACCATTGTCAAAAAGTATCATTTTATAATAATCTGATTTTGCACCTTTTGCGTTAAAACTTGAAAAAGAAGTGAGATTGTCGTTAGCATCAATTTCGGCTTTGTATGTGATGCCGAGTCCCTCTTTATCATAGCCTTCAATTTTTTTTAACTTGTTGTTTTCGTAATCAAAATTATAATAATGGTCGAGTGTATTTTTTTCATTATATACATTATAACTTTTTACTGTATAAACTTTCTTTGCGGGTACATCTGATACCGGTGAAGAAGTATCTGGTGCGGGGGTGGCTGTCTCAGATTTTTTATCTGAAACTTTTGCCGTTGTATCTTTTTGAGAGTTATCTGAATTGCCGCATCCTGCGAGTAATGCAACAGACAGGGTACAGGAAACAGAAAGTGCCGTGATTTTCTTTATAATATTAGTTTTTATCATAATAAGTGTTCTCCATTTCTGTAGTAGTATTTGCTTTTTTGGGTTTTAACTTGTTTCTTTTTCAACCAGTGTCCATGAGACGCTTTCGGAGAGGACTTCCTTTTTATCTATAAGATTTAGAAGCTGCATTGCCGCTTTCTGTCCGACTCTTCTTGTACCGTGTGCAAGAGAGGTTATCTTTATCGGTGACAGGTCGCTTAACTGGCTGTTATCAAAACTGACTATGGCAATATCATTTGGGACATTTATACCATTTTGCATAAGCAGTTGTATGAGATGATAAGCTATCTCGTCATTGTAGCACACAACAGCACTGCATTTTGGAACTACGGTTTTTACAAATCCCTCAAGAAAATTATTTTCATTTCTTAAAAGCCGTTCTCTCGAAACAGTGTCAAACCATAGGATATTGTCATCGGAAAAACGAAGATTTGCTTCGGTAAGAGCTTTTAAATAGCCGCTGTATCTGCCGTGTCCCTGAAGGTCATCAACTTTAAAAATTCCCGCAATGTCTGTATGGCCTTTATTTATGAGATAATTGGTAAGCTGGTATCCGCCGCCGATATTATCATCTGTTATGGAAACATGGTCTGATAATGCAGGGTAGTTTCCATATATAAATATGATGGGAATGTCACGCTGTTCAAATTGCTGATAAAGATCAAGATTTGGCGATGGCAGAGCGGTCTTTGACCCTTCCATGATAAGACCGTCAATGTTTAATTGTAAAAGTTTTTGTAAAATCTTTCGTTCTTCGTCAACTCTGTTTTGTGTCGCATACACATAAACAGCATAATTTTTTTTGCTTAGACTGTGCTGTATATCTTTTAACACATTTGGAAAGATATAATCATTTATATAAGTAGTAACGACGGCAACGCTGTTGCTTTTTGAATTTTTCTTTTGCTTTACTATGCGTGAACCACTGCCCTGACGACGTTCTATAAGACCATTGGATACAAGGACGGCAAGAGCGTTTCTCGCAGTCTGTCTGCTGACATTATTACTTGCCGCAATTTCAAGTTCGGTAGGAAGAAAACCGGTTTCATTGTAAAGACCCTGAAAAATATCTTCCTGAAGTTTGTTTGCTATTTTTAAATATTTGGCTGGCATATCTGCCTCCTCCTGTTTAGTGCTTGATGCTCCGGATTGCTTCATTGCTACGCAATTTTCGCAATCATGCAAACACCTCCATTCTTATTGTCGATGTTTGGTGGGTCTAGCCGGTAGATAGCAATTTGCATATAAACATGCATTGCTATCTACTTTTGACCCTGACATCATTGTACTACATATTATAGAGTTTTGCAATTTATTTGTATTTTTTTATGTGGAAAGAAGAATACAAATAAATAACAAAATATGATATATAAAATTTGAATTTTAAGATTTAATAATCGAGATTGTATTATGTTAGAAAAAGTGTGAGAAATTCATATAAAATGAGTGTAAAAAAATATATTATTTATTCAAAATGCATAAATAGGTTATAGTGAAAATGAAAAATGAAAATCAGATAAAATTTAAAAGTGCACAAAATAAAAGTGAAAATATGTGCAAAATAGTGAATATGTATCTTAAAAAACAATGTCGGAAATAATTTGTTATCAAAAAAATGCACAAAAGTGTGCAAAAAAACAAAAAAGGGTTGACTTTTGTGTTAATGTTGACTAATATATGATATATAAAATAAATCGTTGAAAAAAACGATCAAAATAAAGGAGGAGCAATCTATGAGAATGAAGAAAGCTTTAGTAGCAACACTTACAGCAGCAATGGTATTTTCACTTACAGCGTGTGGATCATCAGGAGAGTCAGCAGGAGGTTCAAGTTCAGGATCAAAAGATGCAAGTTCAAGTTCATCAAAATCAGACGATCTTATCTCTATCGGTTTTGCACAGGTTGGTCATGAGTCGGACTGGCGTACAGCAAGTACAGAGTCTTGTCGTTCAACATTTTCTAAAGAAAATGGATATAATCTTTCATTTGTTGATTGTGACAACAAATCAGCAGACCAGCTTGAGGCAGTCAGAAACTTCGTTGAGCAGGAAGTTGACTACATAATCATTGATCCTATTGTTGAGACCGGTTGGGATACGGTATTAAAAGAAGCAAAAGATGCAGGTATCCCGGTACTCGTTATTGACCGTAACATCAAAGTTGATGAAAGTCTTTACACGGCTTGGGTAGGTTCAGACTTCACAGCAGAGGGTGAGTCAGCAGGTGCTTGGCTTAAAGCATATCTTGAAGCTAAGAAGAAGACAGACAAAGTAAACATTGTAACTATCGCAGGTACAAATGGTTCTTCAGCACAGATTGGTCGTACAAAAGGTTTCAACAAATATGTTGAGGCAAATGGCTGGAATCTTCTTGATGAGCAGGACGGTGACTTCACACAGGATGGTGGTCAGAAGATTATGGAGTCTTATCTTAAGTCATACAAAGATATTGATGTAGTTGTATGCCAGAATGATAACGAAGCATTCGGTGCTATCGATGCATTAAAGGCAGCAGGTAAGACATATGGCAAGGATGGAGATATCATCATTATCTCATTTGATGCTACAAACGCAGGTCTTAAGAATGTAAAAGAAGGCTCTATCAATGCAGACTTTGAGTGTAACCCACTTGCAGCTCCATATCTAGAGGACATCATCAAAAAGATTAAGGACGGTGGAAAACCTGACAACCAGAAAGTATATGTTGATGAAGCATGCTTCGCTTGTGATGACACAGTTTCATCATTCAAGACAGATGAAGGAAAAGAAATTACTATGACAGTTGTTGATGACAAAGTTCTTAAAGAGCGTGCATACTAAAATATGTTTGCGATTTGAATGTGTTGACTAAGTACACAGATGCTTGAACAATACGGTGCAGGTATAGGAACTGATTTAAGCATATAAAACAAAATGTAAGAGAATCCGAACAGCATTCATGACGGTATAGTATTACTAGTTTAGACCAAATTAAGGTGCTAAAACCGGATTCTCTTATTATTTTGAAAATATATGAAAATTTTTAAGAAGATATGAATATTGAAATTTTCATATGTTCTCAAAAAAGACATGAAAGGAGACAGTGTAGATGAAGGAAAATGAAGTTTTAACTATGCGTGGCATAAATAAGACATTTCCCGGAGTAAAAGCTTTAAACGGTGTTGATTTTACACTTAGAAAAGGAGAGATACACGCCCTGATGGGTGAGAACGGTGCAGGTAAATCGACATTGATAAAGGTACTTACAGGTGTATATGACTTTGAAGCCGGTGAGATACGAGTTGACGGGACTGATGGACCTGTCGTAAATCATTCAACGCAGGAGGCACAGGAAAAAGGAATCGCAACAGTTTATCAGGAAGTAAACCTCTGTCCTAACCTTACGGTTGCAGAAAATCTTTTTATAGGAAGAGAGCCAAGAAATGCTCTTGGACTTATCCAATGGAAAAAGATGAACAAGATGGCACAGAAGATAGTAGATGATCTTAATATAGACATTGATGTTACTGTTGCTCTTGAAAATTATTCGGTTGCATTGCAACAGATGGTAGCCATTGCGAGAGCCGTGGATATGGATTCAAAGGTTCTTATTCTTGATGAGCCTACATCTTCGCTTGATGACAGCGAGGTTGAGAAGCTGTTCAAGATGATGCTTAGGTTGAAAAAAGAAGGTGTAGGAATTGTCTTTGTAACACATTTCCTTGAACAGGTTTATGCAGTATGTGACATGATAACCGTTCTTAGAAATGGTGAGCTGGTCGGAGAATATCCGGTTGCAGAGCTTCCAAGAGTAGAACTTGTTGCAAAGATGATGGGTAAGAACTTTGATGATTTAGCTTCTATTAAAGAGGCGGAGAGTTCGGTACAGGATGAGATTATCATTGATGCAAAAGGACTTGGACACAAAGGAAAGATAAAACCTTTCAATCTTGTTATACACAAAGGAGAAGTTATCGGTCTTACCGGACTTTTAGGTTCAGGACGAAGCGAACTTGCCAGAGTTATCTATGGTGCCGACAAATCGCAGAGTGGTACTCTTAAGGTAAAAGGAAAAGAAGCTAAAATAAATTCACCTATAGATGCCATGAAGCTTGGCATGGGATTTTTGCCGGATGACAGAAAGGCTGAAGGTGTTATCGCAGATCTTTCAATTAGGGAAAATATGATACTTGCGGTTCAGGCAAAGCGTGGAATGTTCAGACTTCTGCCAAGATCAGAGCAGGAAAAGATTGCTGACAAATATATAAAGGAAATACAGGTTAAAACACCTAGTATGGAAGTTCCTATAAGCCAGTTGTCAGGTGGTAACCAGCAGAAAGTAATCCTCGGTAGATGGCTTGCCACAAATCCTGATTTTCTTATTCTCGATGAGCCTACAAGAGGTATTGATATAGGAACAAAAACAGAGATACAGAAACTTATAATCAAACTTGCCAAAGAAGGCAAGGCTGTAATATTTATCTCATCTGAGATTGAAGAAATGCTTAGAACATGTGATAGAATGGTCGTTTTAAGAGACGGTGTCAAAGTTGGAGAGATTGATGATGAAATGACACAGAATTCTATCATGAAAGCTATTGCGGGAGGTGACAAGGATGAGTAAGGAGAAGAACTCGTTTTGGAAAAAATGCACGGGAAGTAAATTGTTTTTTCCTGCCGTGTGTCTGCTGGTGGTGATACTTGTGAATGTTATCAAATCACCAAGTTTTTTACAGATTTCAATAAACAACGGAGTATTGTATGGAAGACTTATAGATATTGCAAACAGAGGTAGTGAGATTGCGATACTTGCAATAGGAATGACACTTACCATTGCTGTTTCAGCGGGTACTGATATATCAGTAGGTTCGGTAATGGCACTTGTTGCATCCTGCTGTTGTACATCACTTGTAGGATATGGAGTAAATTCAGCTTCATCTGTTAAGATGCCTATCATCTTCGGTGTACTGTTTGGAATCTTTATCGGTGGTGTCTGCGGATGCTTCAACGGTTTTATGGTTTCAAATCTTAAGGTTCAGCCGATGGTAGCGACGCTTGTACTCTATACGGCTGCAAGAGCCGTAGGTCTTGTTGTAAGCAACAACCAGAATACATATGTTCATGTAAAACAGTATAAATATCTTGGAAACTTCTGGCATATAGGAGGCTGGGAGTGCCCGATACCTACACCTATATTTGTAGCGGCTATATGTGTTATACTTGCAACACTTCTTCTTAAAAAGACGGCACTGGGAATGTATATACAGGCTGTTGGTATAAATCCAAAGGCTGCAAGGATTATGGGTATAAATTCAGGACTTATCATTTTCTTATGTTATGTAATATGTGGTCTTGGTGCAGGTATTGCTGGAACTGTTGCATCATCGAGAATTTATTCGGCTGACTCAAACAACATAGGTCTTAACTTTGAAATGGATGCTATCCTTGCCGTAGCACTTGGTGGTAACAGTCTTGCGGGTGGTAAATTCTCACTTGCCGGTTCTATCATCGGAGCATATACGATACAGGCACTTTCTACAACGCTTCTTGCTTTCGGTGTAAAGACTGAGCAGGCTCCTGTTATTAAAGCTATTGTTATTGTTATAATCGTTGTTATACAGGCTCCTGCAATCCAGAGTTATATGAAGAATAGAAAAGCACGCAAAGCTGGTGCTACCGGAGGGGAGGCTGTTGCGAAATGAAAAATAAATTAAAAATTGGAGGCAATAATCTTTTATTGCTCATTACGATAGTTCTTTTTATTGTTATGTACGGAATAGGTTGTGTTATATATGAAGATAAAGGTTTCGGACATTTCCAGACATTGTTAAATCTTCTTATAACAAATGCAGGTCTTATATGTGTAGCCTGCGGTATGACCTGTGTAATGCTTACCGGAGGTATCGACATTTCGGTAGGTTCACTTGTCGGACTTGACTGTATGGTAATGGCATACGGCATGACAAATCTTAAATGGAGTCCGGTTGTTGCTATAGCGGTTGTATTGATAATCGGTCTTGTGTTTGGTGCCGTTCAGGGATTTCTTATCGGTGTGCTCGGCATCCAGCCATTTATTATAACAATGGCAGGTATGTTCTTTGCAAGAGGTATGATAGCCGTTATCACAACTGATATGGTAAACATTAGTAATGAAACATTTGCAAAATGGGCAGACTGGAAACTTCAGCTTCCATTTGGCGGTTACACTAATAGACACGGTGTTATGATGAACCCTTTCATCAGAATGCCTGTTATCATCGCACTTCTTGTAGTTGTCATAACATTCATAATCCTTAAATTCACAAAGTTTGGCCGTTCTCTTTACGCTGTAGGTGGAAGTGAATCATCAGCAAAACTTATGGGATTAAATGTTAAAAAGACAAAGATGAAAGCGTATATGTTATCTTCATTGCTTTGTTCTATCGGTGGAATATTATATTGTCTGAACAGTATGTGTGGATTCGTTGCACAGGCAAAATTCATGGAGATGGATGCCATCGCTTCATCAGTAATCGGTGGAACGCTTCTTACAGGTGGTGTCGGAAATGTTATCGGTACATTGTTCGGTGTACTTATCAAAGGTACTATTGATACACTTGTAAATACAAACGGAAAACTTCTTTCATCATGGTCAAGTATCGCAATATCAGCACTGCTTTGCTTCTTCATAGTTCTTCAGGCTGTATTTGCACTTGTTAAAGAGAAAAAGAAAGAGTGATGAATTTACAAACAGTAACAGAATAGTCTTTTTATAGCTGAACTGTTACTAAAAAACCATATTTTACTTGATTAAATGTTTTTTTTAAGGTATTATTAGTATGGTGTTAAGAAAAAACTAAATTATTTTAGGAAAAAATATCATCTGATGTTTTTGGCAGACTTAACAGCCAGAAACATCAGATGTTGTTGCATTAAAACAAATTAAAAAATATCGAGAGGAAAAGGAGAAGTAGAATGGAAGTAAGAAATTATAAATTTTGGTTTTGTACCGGTTCACAGGATTTATATGGTGATGAGTGTCTCGCAAATGTAGCAGCTCACTCAAAACAGATTGTAGAGGCTTTAAATGCTTCAGGAAAACTTCCTTTTGAGGTTGTGTTAAAACCAACTCTTATTACAAATGAACTTATAAGAAAAACATTTAACGATGCAAATAATGACCCTGATTGTGCAGGTGTTATCACATGGATGCACACATTCTCACCTGCAAAATCATGGATATTAGGACTTCAGGAGTACAGAAAACCTTTACTTCATCTGCATACACAGTTCAATATGGAAATCCCATATGACACGATAGACATGGATTTCATGAATGAAAATCAGGCAGCACATGGTGATAGAGAGTACGGTCATATCGTATCACGCATGAAGATTGAGCGTAAGGTTGTTGTCGGACACTGGTCAGATGAAAAAGTACAGGAAAAGATTGGTTCATGGATGAGAACGGCAGTCGGTGTTGTTGAGAGCAGCCATATCAGAGTTATGCGTGTAGCTGACAACATGAGAAATGTTGCTGTTACAGAGGGTGACAAGGTAGAGGCTCAGCTTAAATTTGGCTGGGAAGTAGATGCTTATCCGGTAAATGAGATCGCAGATGCGGTAGCAGCAGTTTCAGAGTCAGATACAAATGCACTCGTCGATGAATATTATGATAAGTATGATATTCTTCTTGAGGGCAGAGATCCTGCAGAATTTAGAAAACATGTGGCAGTACAGGCTCAGATAGAAATCGGTTTTGAGAGATTTTTAAAAGAAAAAAATTATCAGGCAATCGTAACACATTTTGGAGACCTCGGTGCACTTAAGCAGCTTCCGGGACTTGCTATCCAGAGACTTATGGAAAAAGGTTACGGATTTGGAGCAGAGGGTGACTGGAAAGTTGCAGCAATGGTTCGCCTTATGAAAGTCATGACAGCAGGCATGAAAGATGCAAAAGGAACATCGATGCTTGAAGATTATACATATAATCTCGTACCGGGTAAAGAGGGAATACTTGAAGCTCATATGCTTGAGATTTGTCCGTCAATCTCAGAGGGTCCTATCCAGATTAAGTGCCAGCCTCTTTCAATGGGCGACAGAGAAGATCCGGCAAGACTTGTATTTACATCGAAGAACGGCCACGGTATCGCAACATCACTTATCGACCTCGGAAACCGTTTCAGACTTATTATAAACGATGTAGAGTGCAAGCAGACAGAGAAGCCTATGCCTAAGCTTCCTACTGCAACAAACTTCTGGACACCTGAACCGGACCTTTATACAGGAGCAGAAGCATGGATACTTGCAGGTGGTGCACATCACACGGCATTTACATATGACCTTACTGCTGAGCAGATGTGTGACTGGGCAGCAATGATGGGAATAGAAGCAGTCGTTATAAATAAAGATACAAATATCAGAGATTTCAAGAGAGATCTTATGCTCGGTGATATTGTTTACCGTTAGAGAGCAGATTATAATGCACGCTATGCACATAAAATGTGTGCAGAAGTAAAAATAATATGCTGCAGTACAAAAAAGGCAATACGCAGCATCAGTAGGTAAATACCATATAAATTATGACAAACAGACAAATAAAACATCATAAAAGCAGGAGGAGAAAAGTTAATGAAAGATATAATTGAAAGTGGAAAGACAGCTCTTGGTATTGAGTTTGGTTCAACAAAGATAAAGGCAGTTCTTATCGACGAAAACAACAATCTCATTGCTACAAGCGGACACAAATGGGAAAACAAATATGAGAACGGTGTATGGACATACAGCCTTGATGACATCTGGTCAGGACTTCAGGACTGCTACAGCAAACTTGCCGCAACAGTTAAAGAAAAATATGACGCAGAGATAACAAAAATCGGTGCTATGGGATTTAGTGCAATGATGCATGGATATATGGCATTTGATAAAGATGATACTCTTTTAGTACCATTTAGAACATGGAGAAATACTACCACTTCTGAAGCTAGTGACAAGCTTACTGAGGTATTTGATTTCAATATTCCACAGAGATGGAGTATTGCACATCTTTATCAGGCAGTCTTAAATAAAGAAGCTCATGTTAAAGATGTAAATTTCTTTACAACGCTGGCAGGATATATCCACTGGCAGCTTACAGGAAAGAAAGTCCTCGGTGTAGGTGATGCATCAGGAATGTTCCCTATCGACAGCACAACAGGTGATTATGACGAGAATATGCTGGGTCAGTTTGATGAACTTGTTGCTCCGGAAGGATTTGCATGGAAAATTAAAGATATTCTTCCGAGTGTTCTCTCAGCCGGTGAAGACGCAGGTGTCCTTACGGAAGAGGGAGCAAAGAAACTTGATGTTTCAGGAAAACTTCAGGCTGGTACAAGAGTTTGCCCTCCGGAAGGTGATGCCGGAACAGGAATGGTGGCAACAAATAGTATTAAGGTAAGAACAGGTAATGTTTCAGCAGGAACATCAGTATTTGCAATGATAGTTCTTGAAAACAGACTTAAAAAAGCTTACAGACAGATTGATATGGTTACAACTCCTGTAGGAGATGCAGTAGCAATGGTACATTGTAACAACTGTACATCAGAGATAAACGCATGGGTTGACCTCTTTAGTGAGTATTCAAAACTCATGGGAATAGAAGTAACTCCTGAGGAAATCTTTGATAAGTTATTTAAACAGGCATTACTTGCAGAAAAAGACGGCGGTGGAATCGTTGCTTATAACTACTTCTCAGGTGAGCATGTAACAGGATTTGAAGAAGGTCGTCCGTTACTCGTAAGAGAGACAAATGCAAAATTCAATCTTCCAAACCTTATGAGAGTTCAGCTCTACACGGCACTCGGTGCATTAAAGACAGGTCTTGATATTCTCTTTAAAGAGGAAAAAGTTGAGGTTGACTCAATCTTTGGTCATGGCGGATACTTTACTATAAAAGGTGTAGGTCAGAAAATTCTTGCAGGTGCCATCAACACTCCTGTATCTGTAATGGAGACAGCAGGTGAAGGTGGAGCATGGGGAATTGCAATTCTTGCATCATATATGGTAAACAAGAAAGACGGACAGTCACTTCAGGATTACTTAAGCAATGAAGTATTTGCAAACCAGCACGGTGAGGTTGTAGAACCTGACCCTGAGGATGTAAAAGGATTTGATGAATTTATCGAGAAATATACAAAGTGTCTTGCAATCGAGAGGGCAGCAGTAGAAAATCTCGAAAATACAAGATAGCAGAACTTTATAAAAGATAATCTTAAATTTACGAACAGGCATGGCGGAAGATGTCAGGTTTGTGAGTGAATAGTGATAAGAGCTGCATATTGATATTAAAGTCGTGATATTATATTATAATATTGGACAGTTTGATATTGATATTGCAGCTCTTATTTTTTGTGAGCTGTTATGTACGCTCGGTTTCTCCTCAAAACGAGTCATTTCGGCTGGACTTTTGATATACTGTTTCCATTTTCTCATTGTAATACCGTGTACGTATACATACTTTGTATGTATTGCGAAAATGTCATTGTATATCAAAAATCCATCTCGAAATTCTTCGTTCAGAAGATTTAGAGAGCACATTGTTAAAAAACGGAGGATAAAATGAAAGTTATAGTTATGGATATGGACGGGACACTTTTAAATGATGATAAGAAAGTGACCGAATATACAAAAAATGTTTTGCGTGATATGAAAAAGAGAGGTATGCGTATCGGGATTGCGTCGGGCCGGCCGATAATAGGTGTAAAGAGAACAGTTGAAAACCTCGGTATCTCTGACATAATTCAGTTTATGATCGCATCAAACGGTGCAGAACTTTTTGATGTGGAGGACAAAGAGAAAAAGGACTTTTATAAACTTGATGTTGATACGATATTTGAGATAATTGATGAGTATGAGCAGTTTGACTTAAATCCATATGTGTATCAGGGGGAGGACTGTTATGCGGCAAGAAATGACTCGACAATAGAGAGAGCCGCAAGAAACAATCATCTTGGCATACATTTATGTGATATGAAAAAAGAAGTTACGACACCTCAGAGTAAATTAGTGTTAAGCACTCCGCCTGAAAAAATGGAGTCAGTTGAAAAGTTTTATGAGGAGCATAAATCTGAAAAATACCGTGCATTTAAATCGCAGGCTGATATGTTTGAATTTGTCCACCCTAAGCTGTCAAAGGTTTACGGTATCAGATATTATTGTGAAAAATACGGATATGATATATCACAGGTTGTGGCTTTTGGTGATACAACAAATGACCTTGAAATGGTGAGAGATTGTGGAACCGGTGTGTGTATGTGCAATGGAACAGATGATGTAAAAGCAGTTGCGGATATTATCACAACAGACAGTAATGACGAGGACGGGCTTGCAAAGACACTTAAGGAAATAATAAATAATGTTAATTGGGTGTAAAGGAATTTGAGAAAAAAACCGAAATTTTAAATAGTATAAATATATAGATTGTAGGATGGAAGAGAAAGGGGTATAGATATGGTTTACATTAAAGCAAATAATGAGATAATAAAGGTTTATCAGAACGTGATAACATCTAAGAAAGAGCGTGTGGAGTGGAATGGTGATATTGTAATAAGAAAAAATGCGATGATACTTGTCGGCAGACTTCGTTCTATGTATTTTGAACTCAGCTCAAGGAGGGTTTATTCAGATATTGAGGAATTTTCTCTTGACCCTGCCAAAGCATTTGAGATAAAAGATAATATACTTCTCACAAACATAATAAATATGATGTTATATCCTTTCGTAAAATGGGGAGCAATAAAGGGAATTAATGTTGAGAAGGACTATATGGTGCTCGCTGCTTTGTTTTCGCAGATTTTTAAGGAGATAGATGTTCAAACATATTTTACTAAGACGAGCATGAAATTTTTCAACGACGAAATTCAGATTACTTTTGAAGATGCTATGGAAAAATGTATTGAACATATTGAAGAACAGCGTGAAGATAGAGAGTTTTTGGAAAAGTTAGAAGGAAGTATTGAAGATAAAGACACGGGGAAAAATATTTTGCAAGATGACGGAGGTGCAGAAATATATAAGGGGTATACGAAGGATGGGCGTATAGTTAATATAAATCCGGAAAGAGGTATAAGGACAAAAGCAGGTCTTTGGCACAGTATTAGATGGATTATCGGAAGTTACGATTTTAAAAAGGAAAAATTTGATGAAGAATATGCAAATTCGCACAGGATAGGAAATAATTTTTACATGGTTCCATATAAGTGTCCGAAATGTGGGGAATTTCTTCATATGGTTGTTTTCCCTAGCGGAAAAGAGTATGTTATAGATACTGAAGAGGGAAAGGTCTATATTGCGAGAGCATATACCTGTGATAATTGCAAAACATTTTATACGCCAAGCCCGGACAGACTTCTTAAAGAGGGGGATATATACATACTTGATTTTGATAACGATGAGTATGCGGCGAGAGATTATGCACTGCTTTTAGGAAGAAAAGGTGCAAAGACGGCAAATTGCCACTTCAATGTGTATCAATCTGATTATAAAAGGGAGCTTTCCAGGGGTGAAAAAAGACTTAGTGAGGTATGCCAAGATATTGAACATCTCGCTAATTATGAACTTGAGACGCTAATCACAAAGATGGATGAGGGGTTCTTTTCTGATTATGAGAAAGAGAAATTTTATGCGACAATAGAGCAGGAACTTGAATATCGTGAGAAGATAAGAAAAAAGAAAATTAACGAGATTAGGAAAGAAGCAGAAGAAAGAAGAAAACTGGAAGCGAGTTTACGAGCCAAAGAGGCAGGAAATAATAAATATGATGGAGATGACAATATTAGTGATAATATTAAAGATGTGTTACAGGTTTACCAAAACATCAGTGAATATTACAATTTTTTGGAGGCGGCAGTAAACGAACAGGAGGAGAAAAATAAAGTATCCGAAAGAGATTATGGAGTCGAAGATAATACAAATAGTGGTTTAAATTTAGAAGACGGATTACAGAAAAATAAGGCAGAAGCAGATAATAAAAAAGATGGAAGTAATTTAGGCAAAAACGATATAGCCGGCGAAAATATTACTGCGGGAGATGGTTGTTACGATGAGAATATAAGTGATGGCACAAAAAAAGACATATTAAACGGCGGTTTGGAAAATAGTATTGAAAGTGGAGAGGACAGGGTAGTTTCTAATAGTGACGGAGAAAAAGATAATTATGCTGCAAATTCAGAAAATGGTATTGAAAAAGAAAAAGCAGGGGATAATACCGGAACTGTAGAACAAAGATTTAATGAGGGTGGCACTGACAAGGTGATAAGGTGCCCGTCACTCTATGATGTGCTTATAGATATGGGCAGGACGGCAAAATATTCAGAGATAATTGAATATATAAAAAAGGTTAAAAGGTCAGAAGGTGAGGAGCAGAAAAAACTTCATTGTTTGGATGTACTTACAAAAATGTGTAAAACGGCGGCAAAAAAAGAGGTAGAGTATATAGTATCTCATCTTCCGGAAAATATAAACTTTGACAGATATAAAAGAACAAAAGAAAAACTGATGACTTACATGGAGATAGATGTTAGTCCGTATATCAAGATTGTTGATACAAAGCGTGATAAAGTTGAGTTTGATGAATTAAATAAGCTTGTAGAGGGTGTTGACAGAGATAACAGAAATGAATTGCTCGATGTGATGGAAAAGATAAAGAACGGAGAGTATGAGAAACGAAATTCGGACAGATTTGTCGAGGGACTGAGAAAGCGTGTGTATGCTATGGATGAGGCAAAGCTCAGAGGTATATGTCCAAATCCTGAGTACTTAACATTTGACGAGGGACTTAAGGCGATAAAAGAGATAGAGGAGGGAATTTTTCTGCCTGAACTTAAATCAAATATGCTGCAGCTTATAGACAAGAAACTTACAGCATTAAAGACGGAGGAATGTGAACTTCTTGTAAGAAAACTTAAGCGTGAACTTGACGGAAAAATATCAAATACATCAAAAATTCATTTTTACGATATAAGAAAAATGAGAGATGGAGAAAGCAATGACAAAGAATCTTCATTTGTTAAAGTTGCAATAAGTACATATGCATATGCGGCAGAAAAATATGAGTATCCCATTATAATATGTGATTCTTCGCTGTTTGGCAGTGGAAAAGATGGCTTTATAGTCACACCTGATCATATATTCTACAAGGGTCTTATAAAATCAGGCTCAGTAGATGTAAAAAAAATAAACGGCATATTTTCCAAAAAAAATGGACTTGTGATGATACATATGGAGAAAGGCTATGTAAAGATACCGTGCACCCTCAGCAAAAATGATGAAAAAAATCTGGCGGAAGTGCTGACATCATTTGTTGATTATCTTAAATTAAAGCCGGAGTCAAGAAGTATTAAGTATATGTCAAAACAGGAACACAAGATAAAGTGCTGCTATCGCTGTGGTCATAGATTTAGGGACGGAAATATTTGTCCAAAATGCGGCAGCAGCTTTAACAGCTAGTGTACTTACCTGCCGGCTTAAAGCTAAATAACGCAGGGAAAATTTTCAGTCTGCAAGACGGGAAATGAGCTGTATCGGTAAATAGGTAAAAAAGCCTGCAATCGGTTGACAACCGTCATGAATATGGTACAATGTAGTAATAAAAACTACATAAGATAGAGGTTGGCACAAAGATATTTAGAAATAGAAAAGACCGACCGGTATCATAGAAAGATATATTTGTTACTGTTCGAGCCTGAATTTGAACAGCAGCAGATTAAAAGACGGAGGATTTGCCATGGATTATCAGTTAATCAGCGACAGCTCATGTGATCTTGAGCAGAGTTTAAGAGAAAAGTATGACATAGAGGTAGTACCTTTTTATATATCATTTGATGAGGAAAATTATCAGAAAGAAGTTGAAGAGATAGCGATAGATGATGTTTACAGGAAAATGGTGGATTTTCCTAAGCAGTATCCTAAAACATCACTTCCTTCTGTTCAGAATTATGTGGATGCGTTTACTCCGCACGCAAGGGATGGCAGAGCGGTTATCTGTATATGTATTACTACTTCATTAAGCGGCTCGTACAATTCAGCTTGCAATGCAAAAGAGATTGTCTGCGAAGAGTATCCTGATGCAAAGATAACCGTTATCAATTCACTTGGGGCAACCGTACTTCAGGGACTTTATGTAATTCAGGCAGCAAAGCTGAAACAGTCCGGAGCTTCTTATGATGAAGCAGTAGAAAAACTTACATCAAAGGAGTATCTTTCAACAGGACGGATATTCTTTACTGTGGGAAATACGGATTATCTTAAACATGGTGGAAGAATAGGAAAAGTGGCAAGCGTTGCTTCGAGTGCACTTAACTTAAAACCTATAATAACACTTAAAGACGGCTCGATAGATGCATCAGGAATTGCCAGAAGCCGTAAAAAATCAATAGCAAAAACGTATGAGCTGTTAAAAAATTATTTTGCTGAAAATGGTGAAGATCCTAATAACTATGTTTATAGGGTGGGATATGGATATGACAGAGAGGAAGGACTTGAATATAAAAAAGAGCTTGATGAGGTTATGCGTGGTCTGGGACTTAAAGAGGAGACAGGAATAGCTCATATAGGTGCAACGATATGTGTTCACACAGGACCTTATGCGATAGGAGTCGGTCTTATAAAAAAGATACAGAATTGATTTCAGTATATATACGAAATACCTTATATTTACAGGGCTGAACTGATGGAAATATCGTATTTTTTGTTATGAATATGTATGTGTGAAAAATACAAGATGCCGCAAATATACAGTATAATGGAGATTAACGAGATTGTATTTTGAATGGTATAGTGGTATAATATAAATATAAGAGAGATCTGTTACCTAAGTGCTGGAGAGACAACTTAGGCAACAGCTTTTTTGATAACAAGGTACATAATATGCTAAAAGTAAACAAAAGGAGTGCTTTTTATGGAAGAAAATAATATTCAAAAATCAGGGCAGATTAAAGAAAAACAGAGTGTAAAATACCGATTAAAGAAAAATGTGGCATATGTGACTAATCTTACAAGCATTGCAGCATTGGTTGCCATAATTGCTTTACTGATAGTAGGTAAACAGTACAGTAATGCATTGACAAGTTATGGTTTTATACAGGGTGATATAGGAAAGGCAATGACGGTACTTGCCGGTTCACAGAGCTCGGTAAGAGCGACTATCGGATATCTTGATGAGAGTGCCATAAAAGACCAGAAGAATCGGTACAAACAGAAAAGAGAAAAGTTTGATAAATACTTTAAGAATATTGAAGTTAATCTTCATTCAAGCAAGGAAAAAAGCCTTTATTCCTCAGTATCTTCTCTTGCAGATGAGTATTGGACTCTGGCTGATAAAATTGTTGAAGAAGGTGCCACGACAGATTCAAAACTTTCACAGGATGCACAGACACATGAGATAAATAAACTCTCACCTAAGTATGATGAGATATACAGCAACATGGGATCTATCATGGATTATGAAGTTGCACTGGGAAACAGTACAAAAGAGATGCTTTCTATCATTGAGATAGTTACTGTAGTTGTAGTTATCATTGTTATGGTAGTTGCAAGAATCCAGTCAACAAGAAGAAGCGAGAAGTTTGCCGAGGGTATGCAGGTAATTCTTCGTTCAACATCTGAGCGTCTTACAAAGCTTACTGAAGGAGATTTTGATTCACCATTTCCAAAGAGTGATTATGATGATGAATTTAATCAGATGATAAATGATTCTGAAGGAATGTCAGAAGACCTTAAAAAGATAATAAAAGATATAGAAAATATTCTTGGAAGTATGTCAAGAGGAAACTTTATGGTTCAGTCAGGATGCAGAGAGCTTTATCAGGGAACATTTAATGATATCCTTGTAGCCATGAGAGATCTTCGTGACCAGATGATAGATACACTTCAAAATGTTGATGATGCATCAATACAGGTATCAGCAGGTTCAGATAACCTTGCACAGTCGGCACAGGCACTTGCAGAAGGTGCTACAGATCAGGCAGGAGCAGTTGAGGAGCTTACATCAACTATTGCCAATATCACAGCAAGTGCAGAGCAGAGTGCTCAGAATCTTATCGAGTCACATCAGCAGGCAAGAGAATATGCAAGACAGGCAGATGAGGGGCGTCAGCAGATGAAAGATCTTGCAGTTGCGATGAAACGCATCACAGATACATCAAAACAGATTGAAAACATTACGACGCAGATAGAAGATATAGCATCACAGACAAACCTTCTTTCACTTAATGCATCTATCGAGGCAGCAAGAGCAGGTGAAGCCGGAAAAGGATTTGCAGTTGTTGCAGATGAGATTAGAAAACTTGCAGAGCAGAGTGCTTCATCAGCAGTTAATACACGTGAACTAATCGAAGGTGCTTTAAAAGAAATCAACGAAGGTAATGTTGCAAGTAAAAATGCAGAGGAAGCACTTAAGAGTGTTATTGACGGTATCGAGAGTATTGCAGAAACATCAAAACAGCTCAGTGAAGAGTCAAAACAGCAGGCAGAAGCTATGGAACAGGCTGAGATTGGTGTAAACCAGATATCAGAAGTTGTTCAGTCAAACTCAGCAGCAGCAGAAGAAACATCTGCAACAGGCGAGGAACTTTCGGCACAGGCTGACACATTAAAAGGACTTATAGGTAAATTTATTCTTAACTAATGGTAATTTATAATATACAGTAACAGGACTTTAGAGTTGTTCATGGAGATATGTTCATGTAAAAAGGATTGATGCAGATGCCGTTGCTGATGCAAATATGTTTCTTTCATATGATGAGGAAGAAATAGGCAGATATATGACGACAAATTATGTTTGTATAAAGAAAGGTCTTTCCGTAAGGCAGGCAATGAGCGAGCTTGTCCGTCAGGCAGGTGATTCCGATGTTCTTCCATAAAATAAAGATTGACCCGGCAGTAGCATCAGGACCACTTATCACAACGGTAAATGATCTTGTGGCAGTTGTAACTTATTATGGTCTTGCGTATATTTTTCTGATACAATTATGATATAGTGTAATAAAGAACATAATTATTGTTTACAGTTAAAGTGCGACTAATAGCAGAATAGATAAGATACCGAGAGCACCTTTAAGTTGAGAGAGGGAAAAAATTGACATTACAGCAGTTAAAATATGTGACAATAGTTGCCGAGACCGGTACGATTACCGAGGCAGCAAACAGATTGTATATCTCGCAGCCAAGTCTCACAAGTGCGATACATGAACTTGAAAAAGAAATGAACATCATTATCTTTAACAGAACGAACAAAGGCATAAATATCACAAAAGAGGGCGGGGACTTTTTGGGATATGCCAGACAGGTATTGGAGCAGGCGGCAATACTTGAGGATAAATATAAGAAAAATGCAGGCGGTAAAAAACAGTTCTGTGTATCAACCCAGCATTATTCATTTGCAGTAAATGCATTCGTAGACCTTATCAAAAAGTATGGTCAGGATGAGTATGATTTTTCATTGAGAGAAACACAGACCTATGAGATAATCGAGGATGTTGCCAAAATGAGGAGTGAGCTTGGAATTTTATTTTTAAATGACTTTAATGAAACGGTCATAAATAAGATACTGAAATCGAATGAACTTAAATTTACGCAGTTGTTTATTGCAAAGCCTCATGTATTTATAAGCAGAAAGCATCCGCTCGCAGAAAAAACGATAATAACAAATGATGAGCTTGAGATGTATCCGTATCTCTCATTTGAACAGGGTGAGCACAATTCATTTTATTTTTCAGAGGAAATCTTTTCAGCATCGGAGAGAAAGAAAAATATACGGGTAAGAGACCGGGCAACGCTTTTTAACCTGCTGATAGGACTAAACGGATATACCGTTTGCAGTGGCGTGATAGACAAGAAGCTAAATGGTAAGGATATTATAGCTGTTCCGCTTGCGGATGAGGGAGATATGCGTATCGGTTATATTATGCATAAGAAAGGGATGTTAAGCAGACTTGGGGAAACTTATCTGGAGTCGCTTGGGAAATACTTAACAATGTCAGGAAAGTAGCACAACGGATTATGACTATTGTTTGCTGTTAAAATTAAGAGCTATATTCTATTTTGAAAATAGAGTATGGCTTTTTTTGATGCAGCTATTTGAAAAAATATGATTATATCTATCATGTTTATGTTTGTAAAATGTTATTCATATTGATATTTAAAAATTTAGTGGAATGGAGTAAGATTTTTTTGATATAGTTTTAAACTATGGCTAACCTGTTTTTTTATGTATTATACGATTGGCGGAAATTTAATTATAATGAATTTGTTTTTGAAATAAGAAATAGTAAAGATTAGTTTTTATTAAAATTAGGATAAGTTGAAAAGCAAAAAACATTAATACAAAAATGGAGGGTTGAGATGAAAACATCAGTTATAGGTTTCCCGAGAATCGGAACATTAAGAGAACTTAAATTTGCTTCAGAAAAATATTTTAGAAAAGAGATTAGTGAGGAGCAGCTTAAAGAAACAGCAAAAGAACTTAGAAAAACACATTGGAATATGCAGAAAAATGCAGGAATTGATTTTATTTCAAGCAATGATTTTTCGTTTTATGACACCGTGCTTGACACGGCAGTATTGTTAAATATAATTCCTAAAAGATACAAAGAACTTGATTTGTCGGAAATTGATACATATTTTGCAATGGCAAGAGGTTATCAGGGAGAACACGGTGATGTAAAAGCACTTGCGATGAAAAAATGGTTTAACACAAATTATCATTATATAGTGCCTGAGACAGAGGATGACACGAAGATAAAATTGTCGGGTGACAAACTTTGGAATGAGTATGCAGAGGCAGATGAATTTGGCATCGAAACAAAGCCGATGCTCACAGGTGCGTACACAATGTTAAAACTTTGCAGATATACGGGAAATAAATCTGAAAAAGATTATGTATGTGACATAATAGCGGCATATAAAGAACTGTTACAGACTTGCGGTAAAAAGCAGATAGCATGGGTACAGTTTGACGAGCCGGCACTTGTACTTGATATGGATGATAGTGACAAGGCATTATTCCATCAGATTTATGATGAACTGCTTGCTGTTGAAACAGATACGAAAGTTTTATTGCAAACTTATTTTGGGGATATTCGTGATATTTATGAGGAAGTCATAAATATGCCGTTTGCGGGAATAGGTCTTGATTTCATTGAGGGAAAGCAGACTTGTGACCTTGTTTCTAAATACGGTTTTCCAAAGGATAAGGTACTTTTTGCCGGAGTTGTAAACGGTAAGAATATCTGGAAAAATCATTATGATAAGACATTGAAAGTGTTAAGTGGGCTGAGAGAAAAGGGTATCGATACAGTAATATCAACATCATGTTCACTTCTTCATGTGCCATATACATTGGGAAATGAAGAAAAACTTTCAAAAGAATATACGGCTTATTTTTCATTTGCAAAGGAGAAACTTGTTGAGCTTAGTGAACTTGGAAAACTTGCTGACAGTAAAAATTATGCTGAATATGATATATTTGAGAAAAATCATAAGCTTTTCAGTGGCAGCAGGGATTGCACAAATAAAGATGTAAGAAACCGTCTTTCTAAAGTATGTGAGTCCGATTATGTAAGACTTCCAAAGAGAAGTGAGCGTCAGAAAATTCAGAAAGAAGAATTTAAACTTCCGAAGTTCCCGACAACCACGATAGGATCATTTCCTCAGACAAAAGATGTGAAAGCAAACCGTTCAGCATTTAAGAGAGGGGAAAAGACAGAGCAGGAATATGTTGATTTTAATAAGAAAAAAATTGCCGAATGTGTAAAATGGCAAGAAGAAATAGGCATTGATGTATTTGTTCACGGTGAGTATGAGCGAAATGACATGGTAGAATATTTTGGTGAGTCACTCGGCGGATTTTTGTTCACACAGAAAGCGTGGGTGCAGTCCTATGGTACAAGATGCGTGAAACCACCTATTATATGGGGAGATGTGTATAGAAATAAACCTATAACAGTAGAATGGTCGGTTTATGCACAGTCACTTACAAAGAAGATTATGAAAGGTATGCTCACGGGACCTGTTACGATACTTAACTGGTCATTCCCAAGAGAAGATATTTCAATAAAAGACTCAATATCACAGATTGCATTAGCAATAAGAGATGAAGTGCTCGAACTTGAAGCAAACGGCATAAAAGTTATACAGATAGATGAAGCGGCTTTAAGAGAAAAACTTCCGCTTAGAAAAACTGACTGGTATAAGGAATATCTCGATTTTGCGATACCTGCATTCCGCCTTACCCACAGCGGTGTAAAGCCTGAAACACAGATACATACGCATATGTGTTATAGTGAATTTACGGACATAATCCCGGCAATTGACGATATGGATGCGGATGTTATCACATTTGAGGCGTCACGCTCAGACCTTTTGATACTCGACTCGCTCAGAGAAAACAATTTTGAGACGGAAGTAGGACCGGGAGTATATGACATTCATTCACCGAGAGTTCCGTCAGTTGAGGAGATAACCAATGTATTAAAGATAATGCTTACAAAAATAGACAGTGATAAACTCTGGGTAAATCCTGACTGCGGATTAAAGACAAGAGGAATGAAAGAGTCGGACGCAAGCCTTAGAAATATGGTTTGTGCGGCGAAGAAGATAAGGGAAGAAGCACAATAATTGATTGCAATGGCATAGTGTATGTGAGGTCGAAGATAAAACTAACAGAGAGTTCCGCTTGCGGAACTCTCTGTTGGCGTTTATAATGGAATATGGTTACAGTTAAAAATCCGACGCATCGTATTGGGTGTTGTTTTTTTATTATATTGAGGGGGAAAGTTTATGCGCAAAGTAAGTATAGGAAAACAGGATTATGAATCGTTAATAAAATCAGGCTGTTTTTATGTAGACAAAACATATTTTATAAAAGAATGGTGGGAGTCACAGGATGATGTAACACTTATCACCCGTCCGAGAAGATTTGGAAAAACATTGAATATGAGTATGTTAGAATGTTTTTTCTCAAACAAATATGCAGGCAGAGGTGATTTGTTTGAGGGATTGTCGATATGGAACGATGAAAAATACAGGCAGCTTCAGGGGGCATATCCGGTGATATTTATTAGTTTTGCGGAAATCAAGGCAAATAATTTTAAAGATACAAAAAATGACATGGTATCAGTTATAAACGATATCTACAAACAACATTCATATCTTCTTGAAGATGATATGTTGACAGATGCCGAAAGAAATTTATTTAGACAGCTTGATAATTATTCAAATAACACAAATGTAAATAAAGATATATCAAATGAGACAATATACAGGGCGGTTAAAAATCTTGCGGCAATTTTATATAGAAAATTTGAGAAAAAAGTGATTATTCTTCTTGATGAGTATGATACACCGATGCAGGAGGCATATGTAAACGGATATTGGAATGAGCTGGTTTCATTTACGAGAAGCTTTTTTAATGCAACATTTAAATCAAATCCATATATGGAATGTGCGGTAATGACTGGAATTACAAGAGTATCTAAGGAAAGTGTGTTTTCTTATTTAAATAATTTAAAAGTGATAACCGTTGAAAGTGATGAGTATTCAGGTGTATTTGGTTTTTCGGAAGAAGAAGTATTCTTGGCATTGGATAATTTTAATCTGTCAGATAAAAAGCAAATAGTAAAAGAGTGGTATGATGGATTTACATTTGGAAAACAAAAAGATATTTATAACCCGTGGTCGATAATCAATTTTTTGGAAAATAAAAAAATTGACACTTATTGGGCGGATACAAGTTCAAATTCACTTATAGACCATTTAATGAAAAAATCAGTTCCGGAAATTAAGGAATTGATGGAATTATTATTAAAAAGAGAAAGTATAGAGGTTACATTTGATGACCAGATAGTTTTTAATCAACTTGATAAAAATAAGAATGCGATATGGAGTCTGCTCGTGGCAAGCGGCTATCTTAAAATAGATTATGTAGAGTATAAGGGATTGCTTTTGAAACCATGGTATCATATCAGTATAACAAATCTGGAAACGATAAGTATGTTTGCGAATATGTTTGCAGGATGGTTTGAAAATCCGGATGCGAGATATAGTGATTTTGTTAAGGCATTGTTGAATGGAAACATAAAAGAAATGAATTATTATATGAATAAGGTAGCTTTGGTAACATTCAGCTATTTTGATACAGGGAAAAATCCATCCGGAACATCGGAACCGGAAAAGTTTTACCACGGATTTGTTTTAGGTCTTATTGTGGAACTTAGTGACAGCTACGAAGTAAAATCAAACCGTGAAAGTGGTTTTGGGAGATATGATGTCATGATAATTCCACAGGACAAAAGCAGCGTGGCAATGGTATTGGAATTTAAAGTGCATGAACCTGACGAAGAAAAAACACTTGAAGAAACCGTGGCATCATCATTAGCACAGATTGAAGAAAAGAAATATGATGCAGAGCTGATAAATGCCGGAGTAAAAAAAGAAAATATTAGACATTACGGATTTGCATTTGAAGGAAAGAAAGTGCTGATAGGTACGGATGAACAGAGATAGAAATAAATTAAATATAATAAATATGATATTAAAAGTGAAACAAGGGAATCAAAAAATACTGCTTATGTAGCATCTAAAGATGAAGCAATGTTCTCAGCAGGCAGTTCAGATACCTAAAGGATTGAAAAAGAGTAAGATACCTAAAAATGCATTTGCAGGGTGTAGGAAAAAGCCAAAGATAAAAGTGGTTAAATGATTTATAAAATTGAAGAGAATCACAAGTTACACTTGGGGGGTTGGGACTTACATGAGAGATTGTGAGTTAATAATGATTGATAAGACAGAGAGTTTCGCTTGCGGAACTCTCTGCTGGTGTTTATAATAAAAGATAGTTACAGTTAAAAATCCGACGCATCGTATTGGGTGTTTGTTTTTTATTATATTGAGGGGGGAAAGTTTATGCGCAAAGTAAGTATAGGAAAACAGGATTATGAATCGTTAA